>Ga0080013_1004113_pt1 | contig 14554 bp, 17 predicted proteins | sample ETNvirenome_6_85_FD_69236 | JGI IMG/M metagenome (GOLD analysis project Ga0080013, IMG submission 69236) | Marine viral communities from the Pacific Ocean - ETNP_6_85 (SPADES assembly) (version 2) | ecosystem: Environmental > Aquatic > Marine > Oceanic | place: Pacific Ocean | collected 2013-06-19
TTTACAAAGCCAATACCGAGTCTGTTGGTCGGAATGAAAGAAGCATGGTTACCGTAATAGAGGAGCCTGAAACAAGAGAAGGGCTAAAAGACATGATTAGTCGCATAGCTCAAGCTGAAGTTTTTGCTGACAACCCTTGGAATTATTCACATAATTATCCACCAGAAATTCATGTACCTGTTCAAGGTGCAGAAAGCGGTCTTTTAAGTCGATTAAAAGACCGGCTGCGGCGGGGCATTAGAGGTTTAATAAACAGATAAATGGACGAAGAAAGCTTTCTTGATCGGATAGACAGGCTTCTGTCGCCGGAAACTCCAGCAGAGATGGGTGCCACCCTTGCTGCTGAGCGTACTCCGTACTTGGGAACAGGTATGGATGTCGGAAACTTTCTTATGGGCTTACGCAACAAAGATGCCCCAAGGGCTGGGATTAGCGCCGTTGCCGCACTCCTGCCGTTCGTTGGGGCCGGTACGCTTAGGAAGGTTGGTGGGGCTGTATCTGACAGGCTAAGCAAGCCAAAGGTAAAGGTTACGGGTAACGAAATAATTAACATGGGTACAGACAGCCTCAGGTACACAATTATTCCTGAAATAAATCTTTCGGTTGGGGCAAAAACTTTTCCACAAGGTTATGACCCAAGGTATGGCACGGTTGTCGAAGATCTTAAAACGCCGCTTGATCAATTAGATCTTTTTCCAACAGTAGATTTAAACGTAGATGTAGGTCTCAACGCACCCCTACAAAACATGCTAGGGCGTAGCGGCATTAGAAGTTTAGGACGAGCCGTAATTGAAGATGCTGAAAAAGCAATGCCGGGGCGCAGGGTTGGACACCTTTTTGGCGAAAGAGTAACTGGTTCTCATGCAGATGATTTAGAAAAACATATAACGAGACTGCCTCGTAGCTTTTTCTTTAAAAAGCCAAAGGCAAGTCGTAGAACCGATGCTTACATGAGAAGGGCCCTTGACCCTCCACTTGAGTCTCCTCAAATAAATATATCTCAACGCGATTTATTTTTGTCTGGAGCGCGGCAAGCGACTGATGATGAATTGCTTGAGTTTTGGAAAATAGCAAGAATACAACGTGCTGACCCTGAGCGTGCAATGCTTAGAGCGCAAAGGGCATTTGGGGGCGTTATAAACCCCGTTATTGAGCACACTGGTGACTTGACTCACCGTTTAACGCAATACTTAGGTGATGCAGTAAAAGCGGACAACAGGGGACGAGGGCTTGGATACAATCGCTTAGACTCTCTTGAAGCAATGCACGGTGATGTTGCACCTAAAATAGACCACATGTTAAGGCGGTTAAATCATGCTTATGGGTTTGAAAAAGAGTTTGCAGAAAACCTAATAGATAACGCCGACTACCTTGGCATCCCTCTAGATCAATACAAAAAAACAGTTTACACCGCACTGCAAAAATACGCAGACGAGCACAAAAAAATTCCTGTTTTTAATGAATTGCAAAAACTTTCTAGGGATGCAGCAATAGCTGTTGGAGAAATGAAGTTTAATAAAGCAAGAAGATTGCTTGAGCGGCTAAAAGAAATTTCTGATAATGAGGAACTCTTTCTAAGAAAAATAACCGAGATCGGGTTTGATTGATGGACGAGGAATTTCTTGACCGAATAGATCGATTGCTGAACCCAGAGGGTGCCACTGAAACGGGAGCACTTCTTGGTGCAACGATGACTCCGGGCGTCAGTACTGGTATTGACGCGGCAGATCTTCTTATGGCTATTCGCAACAAGGAGCCGGGTCGAGGAGCGTTAGCACTAGCAGGAATGGTTTCACCTATTTCGGGCGCTCAACTCAGGGCAGGCGGAAAAGGGATTCGTAGCCTTGTTGATGATTGGTACCACGGGTCTCCCGATTTGTTTGATGAGTTTAACATTGACAAGCTTACACAGTTGGGCGCGGAACAAGCCAGAGGCTTTGGTCACTATATTACTAATGCAATTAGAAGAGGTGTAGCGTTTGCAAAAAAAGGTGCCAAGTTTGATCCAGATACGGGCATGGCACTTCCAAGACTTGATGAAGCAGGAGAAGAGTTGCCGCTTGGGTACTTATACAAAACTAGATTAAACCCGCCTGAAGCAGACTTTATAAGATACCACCAACACAGTCTTGAAGGTCAACCAAAAGCATATCAAGACTTGTATAAAGAGTTTATTGCAAACGAAAGGGACGAGGTGCAGAGCCTTTTTGACTTAGTAACAGACTTGGAGTCCGGGCAAACTTTTTTTGGGAACCGAGTTCCTCAACGTTCACGAGAAGGGTTTCAAAGGTTTTTTGAAGAACATGGTTATACTGGTTCAAACATAGGTGGCCGAGGTGTGCTTGAGAGTATTTTGTATGACCAATACGACATTCCGGGCGCCTTAGTTAAAGATGTACTCATGGGCGACGAAAAAAATATTGTTGCCTATGGCGACGATGTGCTGGATATAATCAGTAGAAATCCTGTTTTTAGTGGAGGCATAAAAAGTTTGCGGAGTCGCTAACTAGATTACTGTAATGGACGAAGACGATTTTTTTGACCGGATAAACCGGATACTCAGGCCCGAAGGCGCCGCAGAGATGGGCGCGTTTCTTGGCGCGTCTATGCTTCCCGGCATAGGTGAAGGCATTGACGTTGCCGACATTCTTATGGGTCTACGGGAACGGGATGCTCAAAGAATAGGCTTCGGGGCACTAGGTCTAGCGTTGCCGTTTGTTGCTGGTGGCACACTTAGGAGGATTGCAGGCGGTAGCGGCATGGATACGCCCCCTTCTACTGTGCCAAAGACACCACCAAAAGATGACTTACCAGACGGGTTCGATGATTTACCAGACGGGTTCGGTGTCCATGTAGACCCTCTTCCCGATACATTCGATCCTCAGTTTAAAGAAGAAGATGTATTTGCCGCAATTGGTGACTCAAGTAGGCCGCCGGATCCTTTATGGGATCTAATAGAAGAAAGCGATGAAGCGCGTATGCAAGCGGCTAAGTTGGTTGACGAAGAGTATGTACCGTTCGACTACGAGCTTGTTGGCCAACCATCTCTTAGCTTAAGCCAAGAAAGAGGGCTCGCGCAATATCTAGCAGGAGGACCACTTACTGCTGATGAAATGTCAGCAATGATTGCTGACAGCGTATCCGGTGAGGGTGAGGGCATACCTCAAGTGTTTAGAGGCTTGCGAAAACGTGTAGATGAAGAGTTTGAGGGACTTGAACGTGAAGACCTTATAGATTTAATAGCAGGGGCACATCCAAAAGATTTTGATGACATTGTTGAAACTCTTATGCAAGGGCGAAATATTTATCTGGATGAAGAGTTTAGTCCAGCAGACCTTGCCGAAGCCAGACAATTTTTACGGTTTGTAAACGAACGTGCTCGCGAAAAATTGCCTGAAAGAGTAGCCGATCTACAAGCGGCTGAGTTATTGGCCGAAGGAAAGGCCAGCGAAGCCAGACAATTTTTACAGGCAAAGGAAGCAGGAAACTTACCTAGAACGCTTAGGGTTTATCGAAGCGATACGTTTCTCAACAACCCATTAATTGGAACAACACTAGACAAAAGTACCGCACAAAGCTTTGCGCCAAGAATTCGCAGAGAGATTGGACAGTTTGTGCCCCGGCAACCATCTACTCGCACATTTGACATTCAGCCAGAAGATGTTTCGCTAGACGTAGTGGGGGTGGGGGAAGAGCTTAACATTCCAATTAGATTTGAAGGTGAGCGGGAGCTTGTAGTTCCACGAGATGTGCTTGCAAAACATGAAGTAATAAATCCAGACGATTATGAGCGAATGGAAGATTATTTAATGGCTATTGCAAGAATAGGAATGGACCCGTCAAAGCTTGATGAGTACGCACGGTCCTTGGAACAGCAAAGGAAAAACATGCCATCTGACCCAATAGTGCTTTTGTCTAGGCCAGCTAAAGAACATGAGTTACAAAAAATGGTAGAAACAAGGCAGTTGCTGGCTCCGCCATCGCAAGGCTTTGAGTCAACTGGGTTGCCGTTTACTGAAGAAGTTGGTGTGCCGCCGATTAGAAACCCTTCTTACTTTGCAAACAATCCGTGGGCGGCAGCAGAAGATGTGCGATCAGCCCTTCGAGGTACTCCGTTTAATACCTTGGCAATAAATGCTGCTACCCTTGGCTCTAGGATGACTAGAGGCCTTGATCCAAGTAAGTCAAACTTTATAGGCAAAAACAAAGGCAACAATAAACAGATGGCAGGCCTAAGAACTACGTTGCAAAATGATGTTAATAAAATGCTAGAGGCATTGGATCACATGCGGTTGGTTGACGGGTTAGAGTCATACAAAGGAAAGTCTAAACGCCACAAACTTCTCACTTTGGTTCCTTCAGTAGAAAAGTGGAGCAAAACACAAAACTGGGTGCGTGTTCCAACTGTTTTAACTTCTCACGAAGCATTTTTTGATAAAATGCAATTAAACCTAAGAAGGATGTCTGATGCACAGCGAAGGGTGCCTATTTATAATGAAATGCAAAAATTCGGCAGAGACATTGCCGTAGCGGTTGGAGAAGGCGACCTTGAGGAAGCAGACAGATTGTTGCAATCATTAAAATTAATAGTAGATGACAGCGAACTATTTGCACGAAAAATGCTTGAGTACGGTGTACCAAACCAAGATGTTCCAGAAATAATACGACGCCGCGTTGGTTACCATGTGGACGATAGGCCACTATAGGCAGATAAAATATGGCTATTGATAAAAGTTTAGAAGCAGTGATGGAGCTAATTGGTGCTTCTGGAAACTCAGATGAAATGGGTGTTGAGGTTGTGGACCCGTATGGGATGGAAACCAATGACGAAGTTATAGTCATTGAAGATGACGACGGCGGCGTAACAATTGACTTTGGTGGCACCGACACCCTTTTAGGTGGAATGGATGCGCCTTTTGATGCCAATCTTTCTGAGTACATGGAAGAAGATGATTTGATGCATTGTGCGTCAAAGCTTGTCGCTATGTACGAGGACGACAAATCAAGTCGTAAAGAATGGGAGGAGTCCTACAAAGAAGGGTTGGATTTGCTTGGGCTTGAGATGGAAGATCGGACGACACCATGGCCCGGTGCTTGCGGAGTTTTCCATCCGCTGTTATCTGAGTCGGTTGTTCGCTTTCAAGCGCAAACCATTCAAGAAATTTTTCCTGCTCGCGGCCCGGTAAAGGCACGCATATGGGGCGTTACAACCCCTGATACAATCGCACAGGCAGAGCGCGTTAAGGAGTACATGAATTACCAACTCCTTGAAGTAATGACCGAATATCGCGCAGAAACAGAAAAGCTTTTGTTTAGCCTGCCGCTTTCCGGCGCCGCATTCAGAAAAATTTACTATGACCCAACCATGGACCGTCCGTGCTCCATGTTTGTGCCAGCAGAAGACTTTGTTATTTCGTACGACGAAAGCTCGTTGGACAGTGCAGAGCGTTACACACATGTAATGACGAGAAGCTCGAATCATATTCGCAAGCTTCAGGTCAGTGGCTTTTATCGTGACGTTGACCTTGGCGACCCAGAGCACTCGGTAGACGTAATAAAAGACAAGTACGATGAAATATCTGGTGTGTCGTTTTCCGGGCAGGAAGATGACCGCCACCAACTCCTTGAAATGCATGTTGATTACGATCTACCCGGTTTTGAGTCACCGGACGGAATTGCTCTGCCTTATGTAATTACAATTGATAAGTCAACAAATAAAATTCTTTCGGTCTACCGCAACTGGGACGAAGACGATCCTATGCGGAAAAAGATTCATCACTTTGTTGATTATGGATATGTGCCCGGAATTGGCTTCTACAACCTCGGGTTAATCCACATGATTGGTGGACTAGCAAAGTCTGCTACAAGCTTGCTTCGTCAGTTGGTTGACGCAGGAACACTGTCAAACTTGCCGGGCGGCTTGAAGACCCGTGGCCTGCGTATCAAGGGTGACGACACACCAATTATGCCCGGAGAGTTTAGGGACGTAGATGTGCCCGGCGGTGTTATTCGCGACAACATTACGTTCTTGCCATACAAAGAACCTTCGGGTGTCTTGTATCAACTGCTTGGCAATATTGTAGAAGAAGGCCGCAGGTTTGCGTCAATGGCTGACGTAAAGATTGACGACATGAGACAGGACGCACCTGTGGGAACCACGCTTGCCATTCTTGAGCGTGCAATGAAAGTGCAGTCAGCTATTCAAGCGCGGGTCCACGCAAGCCTTAAGAAAGAATTTAAAATTCTTGCACGAATTATTAAAAAATACACTTCGCCTGCATATCCATACGAAACAGAAGAAGGCGAAAATATTAAGGTCGAAGACTTTGATAATCGTGTAGACATTATTCCGGTTTCGGACCCTAACGCATCGACATTGTCGCAGCGCATTATGCAGTATCAAGCAGCCTTACAGCTTGCGGCGCAGTCGCCAGACCTGTATGACATGCCACTGCTGCACAGGCAAATGATGGAACTAATCGGCATACCAAATGCAGATAAGATTGTGCCAAACCCAGAAGATATTAAGCCTGAAGATCCTGTTTCTGAAAACCAGAACATGCTTACGCTTAAGCCTGTTAAAGCGTTCGAGTATCAAGATCATACAGCGCACATTCGAGTTCACATGGTGCTAAGAAATGATCCACAAATTGCTCAAGACACACAGAACTCCCCAATGGGCGGCGCTGTAATGGCCGCTATTGATGCACATATTAGGGAGCATCTTGGGTTCCAGTTAAGGGATCAGATCGAGCAAGAGCTTGGAGTGCCGCTGCCGCCAATGGGCGATCCGCTACCAGCAGATATTGAAAAGCGCTTAAGCGTGCTTGTTGCCGACGCCGCAGACCAGCTACTCGGGAAGAAGCAACAGCAAGCACAGGCAGAACAACAGGCTCAGCAGCAACAAGATCCGGTCATCCAACAGCGTGAGCGCGAGCTTGCAATTCGCGAACAAGATGTCCAAAGAAAGGCGCAAGCCGACGCTGCGAAGATGGGAATCGAACAACAGAAGCTTGCTGCAAAACAACAGAAAGATGCAGTAGATGCCCAGATTGCAATGGAAAAAATCCAGACCGATAAGATGGTTGACATGGCAGAGCTTTCCCTTGAGCAGGCAGAGCTAGAAGCAAAGACTGGCATTGAACAAGAAAAAATGGAAGCAGAAGGTTATAGGTACGCAATGGATCAATTAAAAGGAGAGTAACTAGTGGCCGATAGTGTTCTTGGCTCGCTAAGAAAAAAACTTAGAAAGCAAATGAACGATCTTGCCGATGCAATGTCGGTTGGTTCTTGCACTGATTACGAACAATACCGACAAATGGTGGGAATGATTGAAGGGCTGGCTTGGGCAGAAAGAGAAATTCTTGATCTTGAGGAAAAAATGAACGACCCAAATGCGAGGTGTGACTAATGGCCAAAAGCGTAAACCACTACTTAAAAGACGGCACCGTGTGGCGCAAGGGAATGCACAAAATGCCAAACGGTCACTTGCATACAAACAAGACTCACACAAAAACAAGTCAGCGTTTGTTTCACTTTGGTGAGTTGAGTAATAAAGCAAAAGCTAAAGCTAGATCTTTGAGGAAAAAAAATGCCTAAGCATTGATTTTATTTTTGTTATATATTTATTTGTTGTTGCAGGACGCACCGCTAGTTCGTAGCGCACTTACAATACGGAGGTCTTAATGACCACGCTTCAGGCCGAAAAGGCCACAGACACTGAAAGTGTCGAAGCTGAAGACGCACCTGAAAGGAAAGCGTCACAGCTACCTGAGCCGAAAGGCTACAAGATGCTTATTGCTCTTCCAGAAGTAGATGAAAAAACGGAAGGCGGCATCATTAAGTCAGCCAAATATCAACACGAAGAAACTATTGCTACTGTTGTAGGCTGGGTTATGAGCATGGGGCCGGACGCTTACTCTGACCCAAATCGTTTTCCTAACGGACCATACTGCCAAGTGGGTGACTGGGTGGTGTTTCGCGCGTTTAGCGGCACACGTTTAAAAATCCACGGCAAAGAGTTCCGCATTATTAATGACGACACCGTTGAGGCTGTTGTTGAAGATCCGCGTGGAATTGAAAGGGCTTAACCATGACCACAAAAGAAGAAGCATTTTTTGGTGTAAAAAATACAGTTGAAGACCCTTCTGCATTGGTTGAAGAGCAAGATGATGTCAGCATTGAAGTTGTAGATGATACACCTGAAGAAGATCAGCCATATGTAAACAAAAATTCTGAAGAAGAAGCAGGTGACGACACTGCATCTGCGGAAGAACCAGAAATTGCAAAAGTCGGAAAACGTGCTCAGGACCGAATTAAAAAATTAAAGTGGGAATATCACGAAGAACGTCGGGCCAAAGAGCAGGCTGAGCGCATGTCCGATGAAGCTATTCGTGCCACCCAGCAGCTTCATACAGAAAACCAAAGACTTTTAGAGTTAGTAAAAAGATCACAGTCCGCCCTTGATACACAGGCACAGGGTCGAGCTAGGGCCGCAGTGTCCATGGCTGAAGACATGCTTCGGCGTGCAAATGAGTTAGGCGACACTGAAGCAATTGCAACCGCGCAAAAAAACTTAATTGAAGCAAAAATGATTGAGTCGAAGCATGGTAATGTTTCAAGCGCTGTTGTAAACGACTGGAAGTCTGCGGTTATGCAGCAACAGCGGCAGATGGATGCTCAAGCCCAAGCGTACCAGCAACAGTATGCTGAACAGTACGCTGAAGAGCAGCAGGTGCCCCAACCTGACCCCAAGGCTATTGAGTGGCAGCAAGGCAATGAGTGGTTTGGAAATGACTATGAAATGACGAGCTTTGCATATGGAGTACATGATAAAATCGTAAGTGAAGGTATTGACCCGGATACAGACGAATATTATCAATTAATTGATTCGAGGGTCAGAGAAGTCTTTCCCTCTTATTTCAACGAAGGTGAAGACGCCGACGTTGCACAACGCCAAAAAGCAAAATCCGTAGTAGCTCCAGCTAAGAGAGGTTCTGGTGGAGGAGCACCACGCACAGTGAAGCTGACGCAAACCCAAGTTCGCATCGCGAAGCGTCTTGGTCTCAGTCCGCAGCAGTATGCGGCACAGCTAGTCAAGGAGAGTTGACATGAGTAAGGATCGCGCACCAAGAGAAAAAAGTGGGATCGACACTCGCGAAAGCGGTGAGCGCCAAAAGAACTGGGAGCCAGCTTCCATTCTACCAGATCCCGAACCGCAGGACGGTTGGGTTTTTCGTTGGGTAAGGACAGCCATGGTTGGACAAGTGGACAATACCAACGCATCTAAAAGGTTCCGTGAAGGATGGGAACCAGTGCGAGCAGAAGATCATCCCGAGTTACAAATTATGAGCGATCACGGCTCTGAATGGGCAGCAAAGGGCGGCATCGAAGTCGGTGGCCTGCTTCTTTGCAAGGCGCCTGAAGAGTTTGTGCAACAGCGGCAAGAGTATTATGCCAAACGCGCTCGGGACCAGATGCAAGCAGTAGACAATAATTTCATGCGTGAAAACGATCCTCGGATGCCGCTTTTCGCGCCCGAACGTAAAACCACCGTGACCACTGGGGGCGGCAACTCTTAAGGTTGTACCCTGATTGGTTGCAAACAACTTAGGTAATAATTCAAATGGCAACTTCAGCGACACCTTATGGTGCGCGGCCTATCGGTACCCTTAGCGCTTCTGGCTCATATACGGCCAAGATTCGGCAACTGCCGATTGCTAGTGGGTACGGTACCGCCATCTTTAATGGTGATTTCGTAAAGATTGTTGCAGACGGTGACATTGAGAAGGATACTGGCACCACTGCGCTAACAACTTGCGGAATCTTTGTGGGTTGCTCATACACGCCAAGCACGACCAATCAGAAGACCTTTAATACGCAGTGGCCTGCGTCTACGGTCGCCTCTGATGCGATGGCTTACGTTATTGACGACCCATTTGTTGTATTTCAAATGCAGGCTGATGAAGCACTGAACACTACAGATCGCGGTCTTAATGCGTCTGTTGTTCAAACCGCTGGTAGCACGGCAATCGGCAAGTCCAAGAATGCTTTGGACGGCGACACGCCCGCAACCACGAACACGCTTCCTCTTCGGATTCTCGACTTTGTTGACGGACCGGACAGCCTTGCCCCTGTTGGCACAACTGCAAGTGATGCCTACCCCGACGTTATCGTGAAGTTTAACGCAGCGTCGAGTGGCTCAGCCTCCAATCACCAGTACCTCAACGCCACTGGCTTGTAAGGAGATTGATCAATGGCTATTTCACGCGCACAACTTCTCAAGGAACTCCTACCCGGACTTAACGCTTTGTTTGGTCTTGAGTATGCTGGTTACGACAACGAGCATGCCGAGATCTACGAGACGGAAAACTCGGATCGTTCTTTTGAAGAAGAAGTAAAGCTTTCGGGCTTTGGCTCTGCCCCGGTTAAGCCGGAAGGCAGCGGCATTTCTTATGATGCAGCACAAGAATCGTTCACGGCGCGGTACAACCATGAAACGATTGCTATGGGCTTTTCGATTACCGAAGAGGCCATGGAGGACAACCTGTATGACTCTCTGTCTGCTCGTTACACCAAGGCGCTTGCACGAGGCATGGCGTACACGAAGCAGGTTAAAGCAGTGGTCCCTCTTAACAATGGATTCACTAACGCTTATCAGAGTGGCGACGGCGTTAACCTCTTCACTGCGTCGAGCGATGGCGTCACAGGTGGTGACGGTCACCCGCTCGTTAGCGGTGGTAAAAACTCCAACCGTCCGGCAACGGCGGTTGACCTCAACGAAACCTCGCTTGAAGCGGCGGTTATTCAGATTGCTAAGTGGACGGATGAGCGTGGTCTATTGATCGCCTCGCGTCCTCGCAAGATGATCATTCCGCCCGATCTTCAGTTTGTCGCTAAGCGCATTCTGGACAGCGAACTTCGTCCGGGGACGGCGGACAACGACATTAACGCAGTTCGCGTAATGGGTGTTGTTCCCGAAGGTCATGTTGTAAACCACTATCTAACTGATACAGATGCGTGGTTCCTGCTGACCGATGTTCCGAATGGAATGAAGCACTTCACTCGCGTTGCAATGGAAACGAGCATGGACGGTGACTTTGACACCGGAAACGTTCGCTACAAGGCGCGTGAGCGTTACAGCTTCGGCGTTTCGGACCCGCTTGGAATCTGGGGATCGCCCGGAGCCTAAGCGCTTTAGTAGTATTTGGGGCGGGGGTGGCGGTAACGCTGCCTTCGCCCCATTTTTATTATATAAATTATTTCCGGGTTTATTAAAGTTTTGGGCGACTGCCCCGGCGGACACTTACGAAGACCCCAAAACAAATCCTTTCGTAAGAGGGTATTATTGTGGCTGACACAACCTTTAGTGGAAATGTGCGGGCCGAGGGTGGACTTGAGCAGGTAACAAAAAGCACAAGCACTGGCGCCTTTACAACCAACTTTGATGTAGACACAAGCGGCAATGTTTCGGGCACCGGCACGCTAAAGCTTACTGGCGCCGCAAACATCGTTAGTGACTACGAATCAATTACTGCGGCAACCAAGACGCTGACTGCTGCTGACTCTGGTACCGTGTACGGATTCAACCGTGCCGCAGGAATCGTGGTTACGCTTCCAACTCCAGCGGCTGGAATCACTTACACGTTCCTAGTCGAAACCACGTTTACCGGCGCCGGGCAGATTAAAACTGCTACGACCGATGGAACCGATGGCTTTTTGGGAACTGCGTTTTTGTTCGATACAGGACAAATTGGCGAGACTGACAACTTCCACCCGTCAGCTTCCAACGATATCATTGATCTAGGTGAAGTTGAGCAGGGTTGGCTAACTGGTGGTTTTATCAGACTAACTGGCGTTAACACAACGACATGGTTTGTAGAAGCTTTCCTGATGGGTGACGGAACCTTAGCTACTCCGTTTGTAGACAGCTAAGATTAATTAACGGATGGGGTCACCCACCTTGAGTGGGTGGCCCTGTCTCCTCACCGGGAAAATAACATGGCTGATGCAGTAACATCACAAACAATTGCTGACGGCGATAGAATCGCTGTTATGAAGTTTACAAATATTTCAGATGGTTCAGGTGAGTCTGCTGTTGCAAAGGTGGACGTTTCCGCTCTAAGCGCACAATCGACGACCGGCGCCGCATGCTCTGAAGTAAAAATTCAACAAATATTTTATGCCCTAGAAGGCATGTCTGTTGACATTCTTTGGAACGCAAGCTCTAACGTTATATGCTTTACTGTGTCTGACTCCAGTTCCGGGCACTATGACTTTAGAGAGATGGGAGCGCTGCCAAACAATGCTGGTGGAGGCAAGAACGGTGACGTTCTTTTTACCACTGTTGGTCACAGTAGCGGTGACAGGTACACAATTATTCTCGTCTTGGAAAAAAAATACGGTTAACCCAAGGGAGGATAGATGGCCACCTCTGGCACTACTACATTTGATCTTGACATTACAGAGATTGCAGAAGAAGCATTTGAACGCTGCGGTCTTCAGCTTCGTACTGGCTACGACCTGAAGACAGCTACTCGTTCGTTAAACCTATTAACGATTGAGTGGGCAAACCGAGGCATAAATTTCTGGACTGTTGAGCAAGTATCGACCTCGTTAACAGCAGACACAGCTACGCTGACACTGCCTACTGATACTATTGATATTATTGAGCATTGGATCAGAACAGGGTCCGGCGCTACACAAAACGACGAACAGCTTAGTCGCATTAGCGTGTCTCAATATTCAAGTTTGCCGAATAAAAATACATCTGGCAGACCTGTAAATATTTACATTGACAAGCAACGTGCTGCTCCGGTTGCTTATTTTTGGCCCACACCTGATGAAGCCTACACGTTTGTTTATCAAAAGCTTCGGAGAGTTCAGGATGTGGGTCACGACGGTGAATACACAATGGATGCACCGTTTCGCTTCCTGCCCTGCATGGTAGCTGGTCTAGCGTACCAACTGTCCATGAAGTATCCACAAGCCAACAACAGAATGGCTGACCTAAAGGCAGAGTATGAGTTTCAGTGGGATCTAGCACAGTCAGAAGACCGAGACAGGTCATCTGTTAGGTTTGTGCCCGGCGGGTACGGGAGCGTCTAATGGGCAGATACGCAAACGGCAAGCATGCTTTTGGGTTTTGTGATCGAACCGGATTTAGGTACAAGCTTTCTGATTTAAAGCCTGAGTTTCGTGCGGGTGTAAAGACTGGCTTACTAGTTGGTAAAGATGTGTGGGATGCAGACCAGCCACAAAACTTCTTAGGAAAGCTTGGGGACTACACAGACCCGCAATCTCTAAGGAATCCAAGACCTGACATATCGTTGACCGAAAGCCGTGGGCTGTTTGCTTGGAACCCGGTAGGTAACGGAAATGCTGACACAGACGGCGGCACCACAGTCCGAGCACACGTTGGAACTGTAACCATTTCTACGACATGAACTATACAGAGCTAGTTGCAGCGATTAAGGCTTATTGCGATAACACAGAAACAACGTTTGTAGACAATATTCCTACGTTTGTAAAACAAGCCGAAGATCGTATTTATCGGTCAGTAAATCTTCCAGTTAGCAGAAAAATAGCTACAGGAAGCCTGTCAACTTCAAGCAAGTATTTAACCTTTCCGTCAGATCTTTTGGCGCCGCTTTCGTTTGAGGTTACCAACTCAACGAGCGATCAAGTCTTTTTAATTAATAAAGACTATAACTTTATGTCTCAGGCTTATCCTGATGATTCCGTAAAAGGATTTCCTAAGCATTACGCAATTTATGACAGCACAAACTTTGTACTAGGTCCGTCACCAAGCGCAACTTCTGCGTACAGGTTAAATTATTTTTACAAGCCTGCGAGCATTGTTACAGCATCAACCACATGGCTAGGAACAAACGCTGATAGCGCCTTGCTTTATGGCGCCCTGATAGAAGCGTACACCTTTATGAAGGGTGATGCTGATCTTATGAACACATACAACCAGCGTTACCAAGAAGCGCTTGGGTTACTAAAAACACAGGCAGAGGGACGCATGACCGTTGATGAATACAGAGACGGTACGATTCGCGTGCCGAGGGTATAGTTGTGGCTATTACTCAGTCTATTTGCAACTCTTTTAAAAGCGAAGTTTTAAAAGCTGTACATAATTTTTCTGCTAGTGGTGGCAACACATTTAAGATTGCCCTCTACACTGACGATGCGTCACTAGGCCCATCAACAACAGTGTACACGACAACTGGCGAGGTGAGCAGTTCAGGCACTAACTATACAGCAGGTGGCAACACGCTAACAAACGTAGAGCCAACAACTTCTAACAGTATTGGTTTTACCGACTTTGCTGACACATCTTGGTCTAGTGCGTCTTTCACTGCTAGAGCCGCGCTAATTTATAACAGTACAAATGGAAACAAGGCTGTAGCGGTTCTTGATTTTGGAATCGACAGAGAGGTTTCTAGCTCGACGTTTACAGTAGAGTTTCCAGATGCCGATTCATCTAATGCAATTGTAAGGGTTAAGTAATGGCTACATACGTTAACAATCTTCGTCTAAAAGAAATTGC
>Ga0080013_1004114_pt1 | contig 14554 bp, 10 predicted proteins | sample ETNvirenome_6_85_FD_69236 | JGI IMG/M metagenome (GOLD analysis project Ga0080013, IMG submission 69236) | Marine viral communities from the Pacific Ocean - ETNP_6_85 (SPADES assembly) (version 2) | ecosystem: Environmental > Aquatic > Marine > Oceanic | place: Pacific Ocean | collected 2013-06-19
AGACTCGATACTGTCTCAATGTTGGAGACATCGACAGTGGGAAGACTGCCTGTCTCTGTTACTGGACGGCTCCTGGACGAACCTCTATCGGTTCGGACACGCCAACCAGCAGTGTTACCCCATACCGTTCTAGGTATGGCGTTGAAGAAGCGAGTCTGGTTGTTCAATGCTTGCCAGACCTTTCTACCATAAGTTGTATTAAAGATACCTGTAGCTGTATCGACAGTGAAGTATGTCTGCTTCATCAAGTATTCTGGACCGAATACTGAGTTATACAGACCTCGCTGCGATTGAGCTAGATATTCTGATAGTGATGGATTAGCCATTACTCAGATCCTCCTGTAAAAAATTATCCTAGTAGCTCTTGAGGAAGACCATCGGTGTTCCCCATTTCTATCTGATGCTGAAGGTCACGAAGTTGACCATAGCTAAGATCAGCAAGCTGATCCACTACATCAACACTGTTTGACTTGATGATTGGAGTTGCATCAACACCCAACCCACTTGTCAACTTAGGAGCTTGCAAGCCAGTTTCCTCACGGAAGCCCATCTTGCGAAGCCTGTTCTCAGCCTCAGATTGAACTGCCTTCTGCATTCCAGCTTCGGTAGCTTCAAGCTGCTTTTTCATAGCTGCAATCTGCTTTCGCATAGCCTTCATTTCAGAGGGTTCTTCTTCTTCTTCGTCCTCTCCGTAACCTTTCTCTTCTATAGGAAGTTCTGCAACATCCTCATCCTCTTCATCTTCGTTCTTATAGGCCATCCCACCCTGTTCTATTTCTTCTTCATCCTCTTCATCATCCTGCTTTCGCATTGCCTGAATGGTATTCTGCTGATCCTTGATGTTGGTGTTAGGGCTTGCGCCACTCTCACTATCATCAGCATTCTGCGGAGTTCCACCAGTGCTTTTAGCCTTGCGCTCTTTACCACTAACCTCAAGTCCCTGGTCTTGTTTAATTACCGAGAGAACTTCATTAGCGATTGACTTAACCAAGTCGGCCCGAGCAGCATTCTGAGCGTCTAACTGTGCATCATAATGAGCTTGCTCCTCCTCCTTAGTTAGTCTGCCATCCATTTTCTGCAAGACTTCAGCAACTGCGGCCAATGCTAAATTTGTACCTTCCATCTGTTTCTCGATCCGTTCCGTTATGTCTGCCATACCAATCCCTCCTGAATAGGTTGTTACTCTATCTCCGAGGGGTTGGTCTAAGCCACCTCCGACCCCTTAGAACAGAACAAAATATAACGTTAAAAATAACGTTATATTATTATACGCATAATTCTTGAAAATCCTAACAATTTTATAATATAGATACCTAACTCGTAGGTAGTCCTTTATCTTCTAAATACAACATTTCATTTCTAAAATCGTATAAAGGAACCTGAACAAGTTTCTTGAACTTATCACACTGACTACCTTCAGGCAGTGCAGCTTCGACAAGATCAAGAACTCGACCCACCATTCTAGAATGCCGAGCTATAATATATTCTTGATTGGGTGACACTTTTGTTACATCCACATTAGAATCTTTCGTAGCCATATGTTAGCACCTCTCGTTCTATAACTAAATAATTTTTTACCATTCGTTGTTCTTCTATTGGAAGCCTTGCTACAACCATTTCCCAAGCTCTTCTTAACCAAGGTTGAGAAATATACTCTTTTGTAACATCCACTGCTCTCCAGGTTTCTTTCCCATACATTTTTGTTTCCATAGGTTTGTATCCAGCTTTATATGTTTTATTATGTTTTCTTACAGTTACAATTCTCCCATTTGCTAATCTTCTTTTATGCCTACGAGTCCTAGCTACATAATTTTGACCTGTGAAAGATTCATCAATAGATTCTCCTTCATGCAATGGGTAAGCATAAACAGTATCATAAGTAAGACGAAATCCATGAGATAAATATTCTATATTAGCTGATGCATGTAGATTTCCAGTATCATATGGAACTATTCTTTGAGCTGCATCAAGTAGCATATCTCCTAACTTATGCATATTTTTTCCTAATCTCTTTGCAAATTCTTTTTCCTGATCTCTAGTAATACCAGCCTTTCTATCTAGTGTAAATGTCAGTTCTGCTATTAACATAGAGATCCCCCATAAAATTATTATACTGATTTTATGAAGGAATTAATTTTGACCACTCCTTTGGAATGTAATCTCTGAACATATTCCCTGCATCTGGATCTTCTTCATCGTCATAACGATTGAGATAGATTACTTCTTTACCGATGTATCCATAAGTTGGATGCCAATAAGTAACTAACTGTTTAGGTTTAGTAGCTGTATGAAGTCTCTGTAATGCAAATTCATCTGGACCTTTCATACAACCACATATATGTAGTTCACCAGTTCCAATATCAATCTCATCTATTCTATGGAAGTGACCGATCATTGCATTGTCAAAATGCACCACATCTTCTTTTATATTTAGTTCAGCTGCCAAGTTCTTTCTATATTGAAGAACTCCCCTGAAAGAAGTAATTGCTCTATTAATAGAAGTATTGCTCCCAGCTCCTGATATGCTATCTCCATGCATTATCAAGATCTTTTTATCGTAAACAGAAAAAAGATTCACAAAGCTCTTAGAGATATCAAAAGTAATATTTTTTTGATTCTTACAAAAAGCTGCTACCCATTGATACAACATATAATCCCAATCTAGATACTTATCTTTCATTGGGGGTTTACGTGTCATACGCCCATGATTACCAACAACACAAGGAACTTCAATGGATTTAAAATGTGGAGCCAAATGCATAAGAGCTTGGGCAATAAGGTTTGCACCTCGTATCATTTGCTCCATGCAATTAGAGATGTTGGATCTAGCAAGTTCTTCATGTATATCGCCACTGATCATGTCACCCAGCATTGGAATAATCAAATGATTTACAGGTGCAATGTTTCTTCGATAGGTAACCAGATTAAGAACTTGATTCGCCCAACCAAACAATCTCTTATTAAAGACTGTGAAATTGTATTTGTTCAGGCTAAGCATCTGTTCAGCATTAACAGATTCTCCGATATGAGTATCTGTCAGTGGAGCTACAACAATTTGAGGACTTTTACTAAAAGCATCCTTATTAGGATGGTAGGGTTCTTTAAGAGGAACTTCTTCAAAGGCTGGAGTTAATTCTCTAATAGCCTCAATAATAAGTTGTTGTTTTACAGAATCTTTAAGAGCCTGATTGTAAAGCTTTTTATAGAGATCTACTTCAGACTTATAGGTCAGAATCTTTTTATCTAGCCTTACTTTTTCAGCAGTCTCATTTTGCGGATAAACTAGATCTTCTTGATCCAAGATTTCTTTGTCGTGCCAGCGTTGAACGGTTGAACGATGTATCGGAATTCCAAATGTTTCCTCTATCCAAAGTGCTATCCCTGTCCATGTCCCCCCAGCTGCCCGCCTTTTTATTATCTCTGATTTTGCCTGCTCTGGAATCATAATCTCTCCTGATGGTAAGGTATAAAATCTTACCACACATTAAACACTGAAGATCCCCATCAGGATTAAGATACATACTACCTGTGCACTTCGGACACATTTTTTCGTTTAGCATTATATCTCCTAGATGGGGATCTCCATCGTTATTCTTTAGCTAGCGTAGCTTGTAGCTGTAGCAGGAGTTGGGGCTGCTCTTTCCTGCGTTCGGCTGATTCCAATCCTACGAGCTATAATTACTTTCTGGACTTCAGTTGTTCCACCTGGGTGAGCAGCAGTCAAGCTACCACGTTGTTGAACTTCTGCTGTACCACCATTGACAGATCTAGGATCATCGCTGTCTAGCAAAGAGAACATTCCCATGATTTCCCTAGCTCTATCTGCATTACGCATACCTTTTTCCTTGTTATACATAGAAGCTAAAGATCCGTGATAACTCATCTCTTGGCGAGTTTCATACATCCAGAAGTTCCTCTCCTGGAAAAGACCAGTTATACGGCTGTCAATCATTGAGTCTACAGCGAGTTGCTTAGCAATATCATCGGAATTACTTTCTCGTGTATACTTCAATACATCATCCATAGCTTCATCTCTAGGAGCTGCCTGACCTCGACCACCATGCTCTTGCTCAAGAGTGGTCTGCGTTACTTGCCATCCTTGGTGATCTCCACCAATGAGCGCATCACCCTCAACTCTTGCGTTGTCCATGAATACGAAATGTTGAGCATCACCATTAAGTAGGTTCAGCCTCTTCAACTCAATTCCTTCATTGTCAGCAGGTAGTAGGAAGTAGCCAAGATTCCTATGTCGAGGTGCATCAGGGTCAGTTACCAATGGACCGAAAAGTAGATCAGCCGTACCTGTGCCGCTGACCCATGTCTTCTGACCGTTGATTACCCAATCGTCACCGTCTCGTGTAGCCTTACTCTCAAGTGAAGCAAGATCGGAACCATGACCTGGCTCACTGAAGTTCTGGAAAGCAACCTTCTCAGCAGTGAGAAGAGGCTTCAAGTACTTCTGCTTCTGCTCTTCTGTTGCCCAGACGAGCAATGTAGGGAATACTAATGCATTAGTGAAGCCCTTGACGATTCTACCATCTGCAAATTCTTCTTCGAGAATAGTCTCTTCGTCACCACCAAGACCCCCCCCACCATATTCTTTAGGGAATATAGGGTAGAGCCAGCCCTTCTCTGCGAGAACTTTATGTGTTTCTCTCCACCATGCTACTTGTTCAGCAGATAGATCATCTCGATCCACAGGGGCTTTCATATTCTCTGGCACATTCTCAGCGATCCATGCTTTGACTTCGGCTCTAAATATTTCTTGTTCTGGTGTATACGTTCTTGTAAAGTCCATTTCAGACCTCCTATAAATTATCGAGTTCTTTTTCGATTTCCTTAAATAACTCTTCTATAAAATCCTCGTCTTCATGCTCATCTTCAAGTTCTTCAACTTGTCCTTGCTCCTTGTCTTTATCACCACCCTGATGTAACTCGTCTGATTCTATACCTCCTGATTCCCAAGCTAATTTAATGTTTACTCCGGCTGGGGCCGCTACTGACGCACTCCCAGTATCTTTAGGTCTATCATTTTCATCTTCATCATCCAATTGTTTAATTCTTCGGGTTGTATTATTTTGACTAATTGCTGATTGCTTATCTGGATGACCCTCAAATTCAGAAGGGTCATTAGTAGTCTCAGTTATTTCTCTATTACCCTTTTTCCAATCTAGTCTAGGGGGCTGCGAATTTATTGTCTCCCCACTAGTTTGCTGACGAAAATGTTTATTACCATCTTTCCTTAATTCGATAGTAACCCACTTAAGTAATTCTACTACTGATTTCTCCATTTTTCTCTCGGGAGAGTTATCATTTATAAAATCTGCTAACCTTTCAATACCCGAACTTTTTTTCTTATTCTTTCTTTTTCGTCTGGTAGATCTGTCGCCATAAGTCGGAGTAAAAATACCGGCATTATCAGAAGTGAATACAGTTCCACCACCATCTCCAAATCCCCCATTACCACCTCCATTGCCTCCACCATTGCCCCCACCATTACCACCACCTCCACCGGCACCCTCTTTCTTAAGAGTTTTTATTTTTTTATAATCAGTATCATCATGATCTTCTCGATAAGAATTTTCTGATCCTCGTGGATTGGTCATCCAAGATTTAGATACATCTGTCTCTTCATCATCCACGGGTGTAAACCAATCAGGATTAATTTCCGTGTCTCCCATTGATATATTTGCTGCCGCAGGATTAAATTTTCCTATTTGAAAAGTATCTTGAATTATTTCTGGAATATGCTCTTCGTCATCTTCTTCTGCTTCTTTTGTAATTCTAGGTTCCTTTAGACTTAGCCGGTGTCTCGAATAGTCACTATCCTCTTTTTGCCAACTTTTAAACTGCTGCTCCCACTCACCTATTATTTTATCTCTGTTTTTGAGGAGGTCTGCTTCTTCATCAGTTAGATCCCTACTTTCTGGTTTACCCTTAAAGAAATTCTCCATAAGCTCTGCCATTTTTGGGTTTCGTTCTTTAAAAGCCTTTGTATGCATAACATATGCTGTATAACATTCTGAAAAAAATTCATGCTCATTAGATATTTTAGCGTATTGAGAGGGAAATCCTTTGTCCTCTTCCAAGGCCCTTAGATATTCTTTCAGAACTGTAGCTTTCATCCATTGTTTACAATGCTCACCATTCCAAAGTTGGTGAGACATTTCGTGTATCACAGTGTTAGCCCCATCAAATCTTTGTCTGGCTCTTTGTTGTTTTCTCTCTGGACTCCATCTACTACCAGGTGGATGGGGCATACCTTCAACCATCAGAGGTTCATTTTTTTCTCTACTTTGGGGTGGATACTGATGATTAGCATTATATATAGTTACCCACTGGGCATTGAGAGGCTCCTCCTTGATAGGCTCCACCATAGCATCTAATTCAAGTTGGGAAATATTTCCTTTGTCCTTTTCCTCCGTCAACCGTTCAATTTCTTCTCTAGGCATGAGCCAAATAGGTTTATCATTGTTATATTCATTTGTGGCATAAAAGGCTTTCGGAAGCCCTCGAAGGGCTTCCCCAGCAAGTGTGCCTTTAATTCCTGCTTTGTGGGTCTTTACTTCTTTTATTCTACCATTCATCCAAAGTTCATTTATATTATCCAGATGCCATGAAGGAATATCAAAGCCATCATTACCTGGAAATCTACTGGTAATAAAGGATTCTAATACCTGAAGAAGAGCCTCTGGATTTATTTCATGGTTTCCAGTAGCGTGTGCATTATACGCTCCCCTTTGATGGTCAGTTCCTCCAAACACTACTTTTGCCTTAGGGTTCAGGGGATTAATAGGAATATCTCTATTTCCAGTTTTTGGATTTACTACAAAGCTGTAAGTTTTTTTTGGCCCCCTAGTCTTTGTAGTTGCTATCTTAAACAAAGAAGTTGAAGTTGGTTTTGACAACTCTTTATAACCCCCATCTGCAAGAGCAGTTAACAGTTCTAGAGGATTACTATAACCTGCAAGCCCTTTCTGACGCTTTTTATCAAAATTCTTATCTACAAAAAGATGCACTAAATCAGTCATTCTTGCATATTCAGGAGTAGATGGATCATTAACTTTCTTGTTAAAATCTTCGTATCCGTCTTGCATTGCAAGAGAATATCTATCAATATAATCTTCAGTTACCTTAGATAACTCATAATCTTTAGGAGGGGCTGCTACTTCTTCTTCTTCATCTGTTGGTTGTAAGGTGCGTATCCAATAATCTGCCCCATGCTCCGTTTCATACACAGGTACAGTTACCCGACCCTGCTTATCCTGTGGAGGCTTTTCTTCAGAGACATAAACAGCATTGGGAGGTAGTTCTTCTTTTTGTATAAACTTATATAATTTAGTTACATGAGTATCTTCGTTTCCTTGGAAAGTATCTAACAACTCTTCAGACACACCACCGTAAGCTTCATCTAAAAGGGTTAAATTAGAATCTAATCCTCCATCCTCATCAAATACCAACTTGATTTTAGAGGTATCTAGCTTAATGGTACCAAATTTACTTTCGTGGGTAAAAGAATTCTTCCCTACCATAACGTCTGGCACAAAATCTTTAAATTGATCAGCCGGTAACTCAAACTGTAAAATTACTTTTACTTTATCTCCTGCTCTTCCTTCCTTTATATCCTCCCTCCATCCTCTTCCTGCTGTCATGATTCTTCTACCGCCAGCAAAACTGTGTGCTGCTTCTGGTGAAAGGTTTATCCCAGCACCAAATGATCCATCTCCATATATTTCCCCGTCCTTCATAATTCCTTGAGCATTAGTAAGAGTTGTACCATGCCAAACTGTTATAGTTTCATGTTTCTCTACATCTTTCACAAGTTCATCAAACCCTACCAAATTATCTGCTTTGTCCATTGTAACTCTATCAAGAAAACCAGATTGTTTAGCTTTAGAAGAAGCGTCCTCATAAGAAACAATATTTTTCGCACCTGAAGTAGCGATATCTTTGTGGGAAATTAAATTTAAAGATTCAAATTGTTCTTTCTGTTTACGTTGATATTCTTTGGCTTCAGCAAAAGTTACATCTGATGCTGATTTAGACTTAGCTTTAGCCCTTTCTTGTCGGGCTAAAGCTTTATCCTTTTCAGTTGGGGTAGGTATCCAATACTCTGCCCCCCTATCTGTTTGATACTTAGTAGCCCCTTCGGGAGGGGCTTCCTGCGTAGAGTAAACAGCATTAGTGGGCAGTTCTTCTTTTTGTAAGAATTCGTATAATTTAGTAATCTTGTTCGTCATCAAGAGGAATCACACCATTATTTGAAGGTTTTGGGTTTTTCTGTTGAACCCTACTAAATCGTGTTGGATCACCAAAGGTGGCCTTACTTACATCGGTAATTCCTGAAGGAGTCAATTGAGCAACATAATCTATCCCACTTTGTGCAAACCACATTTGACTCAAATCTGGAGTTACCTCTTTAATAACAGGAGATGTGAAGCCTCTTTCAAGAAGGGACTCTACCCAAGTTTTAGATAGAGTTAGTTCATTTTTATTAGCCCTTGCCTCAGCATACTTATCAATATCTCGTTCCTCATCAGGATGTTTATCATGCCAATCAGGTGTTACTCCACCAGTTCGACCTTTGAACTTTCTTTGAGAAGGAGGTATAGTTTTTTGCATAGCCATGATTGGTTCTCCACCTTCACCACCCATACCAGCTTCTGGAGGCATTTCACCACCCATACCTTCTCCACCACCCATGCCACCCATCATAGCTTGTTGTTGTTCTTGCATCTGTTGCTGCTGCTCCATCTGTTCCATCTGTTGTTTCTGTTGTGCAAGACCCATAGCTTGCTGTTCTCCTTGCATCTTTGCAGTAGGAACAGGTTCACCAGAAATAACAAACTCAGCTTCATCCAAAGGAACATTTTGTTCCTTAAGTTTAATATCAAACCCTAGTTGAGAGAACTGATTAATAATTTGTGCCTTCTGTTGAGCCAGACTTATACGAGTATTCTCTGCCTTTTCTTCAGGCTGGGGTAATTTAATTTCCCAATCTGTAACTCCAAAAGTTCTTAGTAATTGTGGAAAAACCTTTTCATGGAACAGACGTTGGTCACCTTCGACCACACGACTCATTACTACTAATTGCTGTGTTTGAGTTGATAGTCCACCAAAAGCTTCTGGTGCACCTTGCCACGCTGGGGTAACTCCCCACATAGCTGCAACCCTTTCCCTTACTTCTTCTCTTACAGGAAGGTAGTCCATCTCTTGTAAGCTATGGAACAAACGTACCATATCAACTCTACCTCTTTGGTTTCTAGCTGATACGGCTACCATTGGAATATAGTTAGGATCTAATCGAGTCTGAGCTGCAATATGTTCTCGCTCCCTTCTCAAACTCTCGGGATCATCAGTTGTTACCATTAGCATAGAAGCTGGCATCTTGCGTTCAAAGAAGTACCTATAAAGGTTCTTATCCATACCGACAAGAGTCAAAGCTTTTTCAAAGATAGTAAGAATTGGTGACCAACCATAAGTCTCTGAAGGCGAGAACTTAGACATATGAATAATTTCTGAATCCATAAGATAAAGGTGCTGACTTCTGTGATAGTACTTATACATAGCTGGAACTAGTTCAAGAACGCAATCTTCTATCTCACACATTCCTGGGGATTCTTGAAGTCTTTCCCTATGTATAGGACATAGAAAGTGGGAATTTTTAGGTAAGCCAGCAGAATCCAAATCAAATTCTACTAGAGCTGGATTGAGTCTTCGGATCTCTTTTAATCGAGAAGTGACTGCCCCTCCACCAGCATCTTTATATTCTTTGGCCAGATATAAAAAACCATCATCCAAAGAATTAATGTCAAAATGAAACTGTCGCAGAACTTCTTCCATAGATTGGTCAAACACATTACAATCATCAACCCATTTCTGAAGTTTTTCTTTTTGATCCTGATCTGGATTTTCAACAGTTGGTATAAACTCAACACCCCTACGGAAAACCTCACCTGTAATATGACTTAATGGACCCCTGATTTCTTCAACAGACATAGCAATAGTTTGTAGATCCTGAACTAATTGCTGCCTATAAGCCATTTGATGTCGAACCCATGTATTAACTACATGATCCAACCCAATCGTAGGAGCTGCACCTGTATCTCCAGTTGACTTCATAATGTCAAGCATACTAATCTGTTTATTAAGATCAGTCATCTGCTGAGTCATTTGAGGAACTTGAGGAAGATATTCAGATAATCTCATAGTTTTATTCGTCCTTGGCAGTAGTCAATTTAGCCATATCTGACATAGCCGCCAGTTTCAAAATAGATTCCATAGCCCGCTGTTTCAAATCATAATCTTCAGAATGAGATGTCTCTCTCAAGATTTGCATTCTTTCTTCCTGGGCTTTGGAAAGTTGCTGTTTCAAGTCTGCAATTTCTTCTGCTTGACTAGCTAAGTCTTCTTCAAAACCTATAGTTGGCATTGCTGACCCACCAACGTTAGCTAAAACCCCAAGTCTGCCAGCTTCTTTAATTAGAGCAATAAATTGCCCCTCAGAAAGAAGCGTGACAGCACTGCTATTATCGGGGATTTCGTCATCCGAATCTAATGCTTTTAGATCTTCACTCCAAGTATTTAGTATTCTCCATGTTCCGGCATCATCGTTTAATGCTACGTACTGCTGATCTAACCCTGATAACAAATTTCCTATAGGCATCTAAACCCCCCTTTACATTGCTAAAGCTTTCTGATACTTCTTTGGACTGTGACCTACGATTACTTGATCATTAATAATGATCGTAGGAGTGGCCATATATCCAGCCTCTGTAAACTCTTTTATAATACTAGGATCATCTGAATCAACTTGTTTCTCAACATAGGAGATTCCCTTACTATCAAACCACTGTTTAGCCGTTTGGCATGGTACGCACCAACTAGCCGAATAAATAACTACATTGTCCACAGGCATTTCCCCCTTTTTATATTATACTCAAGTATTCCTATTTACCTACGCAATAAGACAAGCACTCCAACCACAGGACTTGCAAGTCTCACAGCCAGATTCCATAACTACAAACGGATTATCACAACAAGCTTCTTCAGAGAGCATACTAAATGTCTGAGATTCATCAATATAATCTACAAAAGTGTCGGTTTCAACATTTCCTTTTACCAAAACCTCTTTCTCTCTACTCCCAGCTCGATAGACAGTAATACCTTTGCATCCAGTTTCCCATGCTAACAGATAGGCATTAGAAACATCTTCAATAGTTGCTTCATTTGCAAAGTTAATTGTCTTAGAAATACCTGAATCTACATGTTCCTGAAAAGCTGCTTGCATTCCAACATGGGCATCTGGAGAAATCTCTGGTGCTGTAGCATAAACTTCCTTTACCCAACTAGGAACATCAGTAGTTTGTAAAGATCCACCAGCTGCAAGATAATCCATTAACTCTTCTGAGTAAAAACCTTGTCTTCTAGCGTCTTGTTCAAAATACTTATTTATATAATTAAGAGTTTTACCCTCAAGAATATTCTGCTTTTTCCACGCCAAGGCAAACGTTGGCTCGATGCCACTGGATGTATCTGCAATCATACTTATAGTTCCAGTAGGAGCTACAGTCAATCTGCAATGATTACGATATGCTTCAGTTACTCCATAGGTACTTTTATCCCAAGCTGGAAAAGTTCCCCTAATAGCTCCTAATCTTAGAGATTCATCATCTGCCCATTGGCGAATTGCTAATATAAGTTTCCCACCAATTTCTCTTGCCAATTTAGAAGCATACGGAACCTTTAGTTGAATAAGAAGATCCGCAAAACCCATAACTCCTAAGCCAATTTTTCTAGTAGCTTTAGTCATTTGTTCAATATCTTCAGTGGCATAGTAGTTTGCGTCAATTACATTATCTAAAAATCGTGTAGAAATTCTGGTTACTTTCTCCAAACGATCCCAATTAATTTTTTCAGACCACCAAGCAGAATGCTGCCCATAGTCAGACTCTTTACCAGTATAAAACTTTGCTAGATTTATTGAACCTAAGTTGCAAGATTCATTACCTAGAAGTGGTTGTTCACCACATGGATTGGTGGCAACCATTTCACCAAACTGTTCTATGACATGATTATCTCGATTTACTTCATCAAGAAAAATCATGCCAGGTTCTCCGTTTTTCCAAGCCCCCTCAACTATTTTATTGAATACTTCTTTGGCATTAAGATATCCAACAACTTCTTTTGTTTTGGGGTTAACTAAAGGATAGTCAGCATCTTTTAATACATGTGCCATCCAGCGTGTGGTAACGCCAACTGAAATATTGAAATTGTGTATTTCGCCTTCAACAGACTTACAACTAATAAAATCAAGAATGTCAGGGTGATCAATCGCCATGACTGCCATATTTGCACCATCTCTTTTCCCTCCTTGTGTAATCATAGAAGAAACTCTTGATAACGTCTTTAGAACCTCAATTGGTCCACAAGCAATTCCATGAGTAGTTTTTATTCTGTCTCCACGAGGTCTGATTTTAGATAAAGCAAATCCAGTACCCCCACCAAATTTTTGAACCATTGCAGCATCAGTAGCAGCTTTCATAATACCTTCCATAGAATCCTCTAATGGAAGAACAAAACAAGCTGATAAGGTACCTTGAGCAGTACCAGCATTCATAAGAGTAGGAGAATTAGGGAGAAATTCTAACTTACTAATAATGTCATAAAAATCATTACGCACTAATTCTGCCTCAATAGGCAAAGTTAAATGCTTTGATTCAATAGCAGCGATAGCAGTAGCCACTCTATTAAAAAGAGCTTTACTATCCTCTATTATTTCCCCCTCTAAATTCTTTAAATAATACCTATGTCCTAATACAATTTCTGCTTGTTCGGATAATTCACTATCCTCCGAAACAGAATCTTCCTTAACTACTGATTGATTAACGGTTATTGTCATGAATGCACCTCTCCCTTAAAATATTATTTTCTGTGACCACAATACAAACATAAACCACGTTCTGCTACCCAAAAGGAGGGGTTACAAACTTGCTCGGTACATTGAGAATTTGGAGCGGACTCCATTCTTTCTTGAGCGTTAACTGGTTGCATCTGAAGTGGATTTGCTGGTGTATTTTCATTATAGGTCCCTGCGCCTTTTTCATCAAGCTTTTCTTTTCTGCTTTCAGCAGTTTCATTTGGACTAACTGCATTAAACCAATCAGTTACACTACCCAAATTTACAAACTTATAAGCGGTATCATGTACCGACTGAAGAGCCATAGCAATTGAAAAGAAAGCATCACCGTGACCCATAGGAGTTTCAGGTGCTTTTAGCTCGTTGCTTACTGATAATATTTGTTGCTTCTGTCTTTCATCTTTAATAAGACGTAAAGTTCCAGAATGAATAAACTTTTCAAATATCTGGGCCATTGTGTTCTTGGATTTTCTGGTGAAGGTCATTGCTCTCCACCTAGTATCAAGACCACGATCCTCTAATTCCCCTCTTGTATTATCTATATAACCAGAGGTAATGTTGAAGTTCTCTGCAACCTCATTAAGATATTCAATTTGATCTGAGTAGCTCCACCCCTCTAGAAATGATTGATGGATCTGTTCTATGTACTCACCACGCTTTTTAAATAAAACCAAATGACTAGGGTGACGTTTTTTACCTACGTCAAAACCACCAAAGATTTGATCGCCAGATTCCCAATCAGTAAATTCTTTATGTGGGGAAGCAGATCTCAGCCCAGCAACTTCACACTTTGTAATATCTTCTTCATCAAAATAAGCTTCAGTAGAGAAATGGGGAATCAACATAAACTCTGAAGCGAAAGATTTAGGTCTAGCTGCTTGCTGTTGAAGAAGCCATTCCTCACTGTAAAGTTCTGGCATAAGAACTCGTCTATTTGGAACAGGATCTAATGCTGGAAGAACTCGTGACTTAAAACGACTGTCCTCTTGAAGCTTTGCCAACAAATCTCCTGGCATCATAGGAGTACCTAGCACAATAACTGGAACCCCCTTCAATGGAATAAACAATGATTCAGTCATAAAGTGATCTTCAACCTTTGTTATCTGACTGAGGTTCAATGGGTTCTCTGGATCACGCAATACGTCATCTGCAATCAAAGCCCCATTAACGTGCATACCTCGTTTAAATGAAAAAAGACCACCATGCATAATTTCCATAGGTTGATTATTTTTATAGAACCTTGCAGAAAAGTCAGCCTTTGGATTTCTGTTCACTAACATATCTGTAAGAATAGGATTTCTTGCAATAGTTTTATTTATCTCCGCAATATGATAACGAGCCATACCATCAGAGTAACTTAAATACAAAATCGACATATCTCGTGGAGCAGTTAACAACCTCCAAACAGAAAAAGCATGTCCTAGTACTGTAGATTTAAAATGGAATCGTGGTAGTACAGCAACATAGTTCATGCCAGTTTCAACACATTCTTGGATATCGTCTGCTATAACCCCCACATGCCATGTCTTGAAGTATTCTGGATTATCATATCCTTGTGACCAAATATTTTGTACAAAGTCTTTAAATCCACCCACCTGATACTTCTCTTGGGCAATTAGACCTTGCGATAAAAGT
>Ga0080013_1004115_pt1 | contig 14553 bp, 10 predicted proteins | sample ETNvirenome_6_85_FD_69236 | JGI IMG/M metagenome (GOLD analysis project Ga0080013, IMG submission 69236) | Marine viral communities from the Pacific Ocean - ETNP_6_85 (SPADES assembly) (version 2) | ecosystem: Environmental > Aquatic > Marine > Oceanic | place: Pacific Ocean | collected 2013-06-19
GCCAGTCAAAAAGGAATGAATGTTCCTCAAGCAATCACTGCTGCTCTTGCCACCTTTAGTGCTACAAAAGAAAAGCTCAATGAACTTGACCCTATGATGTTACAAATCGCAATGGCGATGTTGTCGAAACCAAGTGGTGGTGTAACTATGAAAGGATTTAATGCTATTAGTGGTCCACTGTCTTTGAAAAATAGTGGAGAGTTTATGGGCTCAGACGAAGAAGCACTAAACTATAGAACAAAGCATGGCAAGCAATCCGTGGTACTGAGTAGTCAGGTTTCAGAAGAACAGAAAAACAGGAAAGATTATTATGTGCCTGTTATGGGTGCTGATGGAAACATCAGCTTAGACATACAGTCCTTAACTGAAAACGAAGCATTAAGTAAAGCAGCACAGGCAAAAAGAACTGGGCTTTTTAAAGACAGCGATCAGAGCAGTCTAGATCTGTATCCACAGAGCGCTAGAACTCAACAAGTCTCTGTGTTTGATAACGACCTAGGAACAGAAACGATCGTTACTGAAGCACAGGTACTAGAAGATGAAATACTCGCCTCAATAGACAAGAGTCATAAACAAAAATATAGGCTTGTAGGTGGAACAAAATATCCTTCACAAAACATATACTCAGGCGAAACAATGGACCTTTCTTCTGAGTCTTTGAACAATAAAGATCTCAAAGAGGCTGGGTGGCAGCGAATCACAGACCAAGGTTCGGTGGTGTATGGTACTGATGGAAAAATAATACAGTCTGTTGGGAACGTAGACGGTACACTTGCAACAAAGGCAATTCAAGACTGGAAAAATGAAATAGTTCAGAGAGGGGAAGTAGCTAATAAGATGAGTACGACCCTTGATCAAATTGATAATACGGGCATGATACTGAGTGGAGGAGGAGATGTCTCGGGTGGTAAATTTGCAAGAGGAGTATTCCAATTTGCAGATTTAGTTGTTGGCGGTACTAAAGAAGTTATTAGTGCTATAGGTGCCGAAGGAATTGACGTCAGCTTTGTTGTGGGTGGTCAGACCACAACGATGGAAAACCATAGATCAGACTTCCTCAACAAGCTAAATCAAAATTCTAGTTTCGCAAAAATGAAGAGCGATATATTGGGTAACTACAGCAGCAGCGAGGCTAGAAGACAAGCGTCGAATGAACTAGAAGGAGCATTCTATAGTATGGCATTGCAAGTAGCAATGGGACCATATAATATGACTGCCCGTGCTATTTCTGATAAAGACATGGACAGAACGCTTCAGTTGATTGGGGCTAACGCAGCAACTTTCGGTTCAGCTATGGCTGTTTTAACTTCTGAATTAGAAAGGAGCATGATCACTAATAATAAGAATTGGGCACAAAGTTCGTTGCTAACGAGTCTGGACAGTACTACTTTTGTAGACGACGGTGCTGGGGGTAAAACACCATTAAGGCAATCTATCCTCATTACTGATGGACAATATATTCCAGATCCAAATAATCCAGGAAGATACATACTCGCCGATAAATGGACAAGCGACCCTAATTCGGGAATGGGTGCGATTAATTCATTGTCAGATAAGATCACACGAATGAGGAGTAAATACACCTCTTTAAGTGGGAATCAAACACCCAACAGCACCACGGTGTTGTATGACCCATCTGTGAATATAGAAAAGACGATTAATTCCTTACAGTCTGGAAGAACTTATGTTACAGACAATAAGGGTACACAAGTTCAATACCAACCAGCTGTTTTAGAAACACGATTTACAAACAATACAGCAATGATTCAACCCGACACGATTGGTGGTCAGCTTTTGAGTGAATTAAAAACTCTTGATCTTGGTGATGAGCCTCCTACCCTTAAACAAATTATCGGTATCTATCGAAATGTGGTATCGCCTAAAATGACTCAAGACAATGCTGCAGAACTAGAGAGGGCTTTTTATGAGGCTTTCGGTATAACTACCGACGAACAAAAGAATCTTTTCCGCAACTATAACAACCTGATGAATCGACAAGGGGTGCAGTAGTGTCGGACTTGTATGAAGATATGTTAGAGCAGCAAAAGTTTGCCCAAAGTGAAACAATTAGAAGAGCCTATGAAGGTGCTATGGCGGGGGAAGAAAGAGGACTACTAGAACAGGCTTTGTCTGAAAAGTACAACTTAGACATAGGGCAACTTAGACCAGAGAGTGACCCAATTTATGCAGACATAGAAGGTGGAAGAAACGCCATTATAAATGAAATGTTAGGACTAGGTGCAGAAATCAATGCCCCATTTAGAGAATATATAGAAGAGACAGTAAGTACTGTGCCTTCTTTCAGTCCTGTGGGGGGAGGTTCCAGCACAGTAACAAACATAGACCTAAAAAAAGGTAAGCTCAGGGAAATGGTGGATCAGTACACCCTCAATGACCAAAAATACCTAGAACAAATAGGTGTAGACACTGGAGGTATTCCTCGAAATGTCGACGACACAGGAGCAAGGGCTCGTGACGATTTTCAGCTCTTACTTTCTCGGCTTCCTCCAGATGCAGACCAGACGTTTGCTGCAAGAAAAGCCATTACTCAAAGGATTCAACAGGAATTACCAGATTTTAAAGAAGATCAATTAAACCTTTACCGAGACCCACTCACTGATACGTTACTTTTTGACAACCCTTTAAACAATAATCAGCCAACAACTGTCCCTACTATGAATCAGGGCAATGGGCAGGCGGTTTTAGATTGGTTTAGGAAAGAAGGTCCAGAACTAAGTGTACTCTTAACTACAGGTGTAGCTGGTACGGTTGCTGGGCTAAAGATGCAAGATGTGCGTCCAGGTACAGGTGCAGCGGGATTCATTTCTAGACTGGGACAAAGGACTATTGGTCCAATTACAGGCGGTGCTGCAGCAGACAGTGCTGGTCAGTTTATTTGGGATTTCACTAATATGGTAAACCTAAGAGACAAAGGACTTTTAGACTCAGCAGACTGGGACGACAAAAGAATCGCATATGAGGCTGCTAAAAACGCAGGAACGACAGGAGCATTTTCCTTAGGAAGTGCTGCATTCTTCAACACTATCCTTAGAACCATGGGTGTAAAAGGTGTTTGGGCAGGAGATTTTGATGAAAAAGCACTACACAGTGCTGTTAAAAAAGGCTTGGCTTCCGAGTCTGAATCGGTCGACCCTGCAGGAAAGGGGTTCTGGGACAAAGGTTCTGCTTTAAGTTTTATAAAACGGGTGATGGATGCGGACGAACTTCCCGACACAATGAAAGACGCTTTTCCAAAAATTGGTTGGTCGGATAAATATTTCACCATGGGTTCTGACGAAGCTATGAGCATTGCCCGTAATATAGTGGCGCATAAAACAGGAGACAATACAATTTTACTGGGTAAAACGCTCCCACAGATGATTAAAATGGCTCAAGACAAAGGGCTATTAGACGCAGAGGATGCTGTTGCGGTGGGCAGCATTCAAGATCTTCAAGTAATGCTTCATGTTCTAAGAGAAAAAGGTAATGCTCAAGCCAGAAAAATGATTGACGACGTGCTTAGACCACAAGAAACTTATTTAATGCAAGAATATAGCGACAACCTCTTTAATGCAACAGGCATCAACATCAACACACTTAGAGAAGGTGCTGGTCAAAAATTTTATCAGTCGTTTGGTGAAATGTCCGATCAGATGTTGGGTTCAAAGTATGGACAAAGGTTGGCTTTGTTTAGCAACAATATAGATAACTTAAACAACGACATAAGTAATGCTATCAATGTTCTTGGTAGAGGAGAGATAGACGAAGTATCTGCAGGTGCGTCAATGAAAGAAGACGTGATTATGCCTCTGTTTAAACGAGCAACGGACGAAAAAGATGCAGCATATGCCCAACTGTTTAAGGATTCAGGTGGTAAAATGCCAAACAAAGATGTCACATCCGTCATAGACGATGTACTTGCCTGGGAAAAAACTAGAAAGAAACAATGGGGTCCAAGAAAAACAGCACTAAGTAACGACGTCAATGCTTTTATAAACAATATAACAGCCACCCCAACAACAGTAAAAGGCACGTATAGGCTACAAAGTTTTGACGACATCCAAGGCGCATTAGTGAACGCTAGAGCGTTGAGAGACGAAGCCAGAGGACAAGCAGACAGAGACGCTATGGACGATATGGTCAAAATTCTTGAAAAATTTAGATTAAAGGTTTTTGACGATATTGGTGGCGATGTGGCGCAGCAAGCACAAAAAGCTGAAGACCTCTACGCTGGTATGCAAGACAGATTTAATAAAGGAATACTTAAAACGATAATGGCTTCTTCTAATGATGCGGGAGTTATAACTAAACTGATCTCTGGTTCTAGTAGAGCTGATGCAGCACTGGTGAGAAAAGCCATCTTTGACAACAAGTCCCCCGAAGCAGAAAAAGCAGTCGAACTTGTTCGGGGAGCAATAAAAGGTAGGCTAGTAAACTTGGGTAGAGAGATACCAGAAGAAGCAGGTAAGTTGGGTAAATTCAATATAGACCTATTGAAACAAGCAGACTTTGATAAATTTTATAGAGAAAACCAAACACTAATCAATGAATTTTTCGATAAGGGCGATGTCGAGATGTTTGCGAACATACCAAAATTGATGAGCACCCTTCAAAAAGAAATCACAGCAAACCAAAAATTTATCAACAGCTTAAAAGGGAATAAACAACTCAGAGACTTAGGGCTCACCTTTGACGATGTAGATGGTGCAACAATAACGAGCCAACCTGAGTGGTTCTTTAACCATATCTGGACTTCCCAAGGTGGAGTTGGAAGTATTACTCGAATAGAAAAATTCATAAGAGCAATTCCCAGCAATAAGGTAGGTAATAAAGTCCGTAACGACCTTAAGATTATGGTTGGTTCTGATTTAGACGAATTTATAACTATTCCAGACTCGGTGGTTGGTGGTGTGGCTAAACACCAAGTCAGTGGTGGGATGATCGATCCTGTGAAATTAAATTCATATCTCAAAACCTATAGTGATTCTCTTGACGAGCTTTATGGAAAACAATTTACAAAAGGGCTAAGAGAATATCAAAAAATACTCGGCTATTTTATGCCAGAAGGAGGCACAGGCAAAACCGCAATGCAGGCAGGGAACCAAGACATTTTACAACAGTTCACAGGAAGTTCACAAGATGCAATAAAGATGGCTAATGGACTTACTCGTGCTTACATTGGTATCTTTACTCGTCCAGGAAGATTTTTAACTGCAGGAATAGGTGCAGTAGAGAGGGCACAAGAGAAAAAAGTATTGGATTTAATGTTGCATCCAGATAAATTTATGAACACTTATCAAATAAGGCAGTTTCTTGAAAACCCGATAGTTAATACCGTTATAAGAAACTATGGAAGACCGATTTGGGAAAAAGACACAACACTTCAAGAAGACATAGAAGCTAGCACAGAAAATGTTGATACAAAAATTCAGTTTAAAAATTACGGTGGACCAGCTAAACTGAGTTCATTGAATATTCCACTAATGCCGTTGGAGATTGATTAATTATGATGATGCAAGACATGATGTATAGAGGAAGAAGCCCATATATGGGTATAAACTCGATGAACCGATTCGGTATGCAAGGGCAACAACAAGCACAACAGCCTCGTGGTATGAGAACTGCTGATATGCAGGATGGCAACTTTGATGGTGTAGACGACAGAGACCAAAACCAAAACATACAGCAACGTAGAACAACAAAACCCACTAAACCCAACTACCCAATGTACAACCAACAAGGAACGACTTGGCAAAACTACCGAGGCGGTATGCAACAACCAATGCCCTATCGTGGGTGGCGGAATGAACAACCAATGCCCTATCGTGGAGGACTGGGCGGAATGATGGGTGGCGGAATGTACGGTGGTGGCGGAATGATGGGTGGTTACGGTGGTTACGGTGGCGGAATGATGGGTGGCTACGGTGGCGGAATGATGGGTGGCTACGGTGGTGGAATGATGGGTGGTTTAGGCGGAATGATGCCTCCTCAAAGACCAAGACCTTCGCCATATGGTGGCGGACTTACTTCAGGGTTCGGTCGTCAAATGTTTGGTTCCAATCCTTATGGTTATTCTCAGACGCTGGGTGGTATGGGACAAAATTGGCAAATGAACCAGTTCCCACAGACTGGACTATACAATTTAATGGCAATGCAACAAGGTTCTTTTGATCCATATATGCAATACCAAACAGACGACACCGACAGCGGTGGTGGTGGTGATAACGGTGGTGGTGATAACGGTGGTGGTGATAACGGTGGTGGTGATGATAACGGCAATGGTCAACAACAACAACAATACGGTCAACAACAATACGGTGGCTACGGTTATGGTGATGGCTACGGTTATGGTGGTGGCTACGGTGGTTTAGGAAGTATGGGTAATTATGGTGGTGGGTTTAGTCCATACGGAGGAATGCCTACTTATCCTCAGCAAACTCCTTATGGACGTTTTTCCTATTAATCTGTCTATCCATAAAGTGATTTAAAAAAGACCTCCAAAACTCTTTTTCCTCCAGTAAAGAACAATTAACGCAAAGATAAAAAGATTGGGGAGTTCCTCGGGCTTTGTGTACTCTGCTTATTTTAACTGGAGCATTGTAGCAACATTCACACATATCAACGTATCCAGTCTTTCCACTTTTCTTCGCCGAGGACTTCGGCTGCGATGTTTTGCTTTGCCAGAAGCGACTTAACAATTTTTTCATCTACTGTTCCTTTACAAATAATGTCTATGTATGTTACTTTGTTTACTTGCCCTATGCGATGCGCTCTGTCTTCTGACTGTAAGCGCTTTTCTAGGTCAAAATTGTTTGAATAGTATATCACAGTAGATGCTTTGGTTAAATTGATGCCGTATCCACCTGTTTGTGTGTTACCAACCATAAACCTTAGAGGCGATTTAAGGTCTTGAAACTGTTTAAGGTAGGAAGCCCTATCGTGGTCGTTTACATCACCGTAGTATGCGCCTACAGAGTCGTCTCCGTATGCTTTTCGTATAGCCTCTAAGATAAGGTGTATGTCGTGTCGGTAATTTGCCCAAATAATTGCCTTTCCTTCGACCTCAGCTAATATATTCATTAGTTCTTCCAGTCGTTTTGACTTGATTTCAATGTTTTCTTTTTCATCGGTAGTCATAAAACCACAAGACAGCTGATGTAGACGCAACATTTTAGTCAATACAGAAGTTGCTGAAACTTGTTGCCCTCCCTTTTCCTCGTCATAGAGTTGTGTGATTGCATAGTCTTTAATTTCTTTGTATGCTTTTGCTTGTTCGGGGGTCATCTCTATGCTGCGGGTGGTGTAGACCTTATCGGGTAGGTCTAAACAGTCTTTCTTCAGCACTCTTGAACTAAACTTTAAAAGAAGTTCGTTTAATTCTTCTAAGTTCTTATAGCCTACGACCTGTTTAAAGGTTCTGCCTCCTGCCGTCCTATTGAGCATATCAGCGTATCTTGCTCTGAAACTATAGTAGCTACTATACCCTAACAACTCAGGGTCTAAGAACTCACACTGCGTGTAGAGGTCTAAAGGACTACGAGTCACAGGAGATCCTGTAAGTATCCTGCGGTACTGTGCGTACTTTGACAATCGAACTATACTCTTAGTTCTGCTAGCACTTGGTGATTTAATCGTGGTACTCTCGTCCACAGCGAACAATACTCTTTTGCCCAGCAAAAATTTTCCTGCAAATTTTGTTCCTTTGACAGTACTGAACGCTTCAACATTCATTACGAGTATAGTAAGGTCTATACTATTTTCTAGAGCCGATTCTCTTAGTGCTTGGTTCTTCTTAGTTTCCGAAGGAGACCATTTAAAGATACGAGTCTTGATGTACTCGGGCATGTGCGCAGGTATCTCACCACTCACCCAGTTGTCGTATACACCCTTAGGAGCAACAATCAAAGCACTATCGATCCTACCCTTATTATATAGGATAGCGATATTGTCTAATAGAATTTTACTTTTACCACAACCCATCTCCAGGAATAAAGCGTGATCAATGTCTGACCAACAATCTTTTAAAACCTTGTCTTGATGAGCATATGGTTTTGTTTTATATACAAAGTCTAGCATCTCTCTTATCTCTTAAGCTATAGGTATATAGCATAGGGATATTTTTTAGAAAGTAAAGGAATACATGTGACGTTGTCTTATATATTGTCTGGTTATAGGTAATAGCCCTCTAATAACTAAAGGTAATATACTTCTAGGCTAGTAAAGATAAGGCTTTCAGGAAAAGGCTATTGGCTTATTGGCTAATATCGGATTTTGTTTGAAATTTTTTTATATAATTGCCACTCTGAGTAATATATAATAATTTTGGTGCCCAAAGAGTATGGTCAGAATCCCCCTTCAATACCTACCTACGCTCTTTGGACACTACTTCTAAAAATATTACGTTTATTCCTTTACTTTCTATTTAAGCTGACCCATACTTTATATCATAGTTTAGATAGGAGAGAAAATAAGATGACAGTTTTTGTCGTACAAGAGCCTGACGCAAGTAAGAATATACTTTCTGCTATGGACTTTGGAGACATAGAAGTTGTCTTACCCGCTAGGGAAAACATGATGTATAGTCCTGCACCTACGGTGGCTAGGATTAAACATGCTCTTAGAAACTTCACAGACGAAGACTATCTATTATTAATCGGTGACCCTGCTGCGATAGGTGTAGCAGTACACATTGCATTAAATAATAATAGGCAGAAGGCTAAACTACTTAAATGGGACAAAAGAGAATATAGGTATTATCCAGTAGAGGTAGAGATATGAAAGAAGAGACAAGCGTATTAGACCAAATTATAGAAGACCAAGAGATTAATGTCAGTGATGACGGTATTCAAACGGTTTCTGTATTGGCAGAGGCTCAGCTAGAATTAGAAGAGCAGATGGAAGAAGTCAATAACCAATTAAAGGTGATAAAAGAGAAGCACCGTAGGATCTCAGAGGAGCAACTCCCTGAAGCCCTTAAAGAACTTGGCATAGCAGAATTTAAACTCAGTGACGGCACAAAAATAAGTACATCTATATACTATAGTGCCCGCATAACCCCAGACAATAAAGAAGAGGCTTTTAACTGGCTTCGCGAGAATAATTTCGCGGATCTAATTAAAAACACAGTGTCGGCTAGTTTCGGTAGAGACGAAGACGAGGCTGCAAGGGAACTCCTGGATGAACTTAGGAAGAATGGGATGAATACCGCTCAGAAAGAGTGGGTAGAACCTATGACTCTAAAAGCGTTCGTTAGGGAGCAGGTTGAAAAAGGTGTTGACCTACCTTATGAAACCTTTAATGTATATATCGGTCAAAGATCCAAAATAACCAAGAGGTAAAAGAACCATGGAAAATGAAACCATTGAAAAAGAAACCAAAAGTTTGACTACTGTTGATGCTAGTGTTTTAGCTCAGGACGAAGGCGCAGGACTTGAAAATATCAGCGCGGACGACCTATTAATACCTAGTTTAAAGCTCGTTCAGAAAGGAAGCCCCTCTGTAGACCCTACAGAGAGCACCTACACTGAAGAAGTTAAGGTTGGCGACATCATTAATAGTGTAACAAACGAATTTTATGATGGCTCCACTGGAGTTACAGTAGTTCCTGCTGCTTATCGAAGAGTATTCTTAGAATACATCCCTAGAGAGGCAGGTGGCGGACTAGCTGGATTTCACGAAGACCCAGCGATCCTTTCACAAACACACAGAGATGAGATGGGTAAAGATGTACTGCCTAGCGGTAACTATATCCAAACCACTGCGAATCACTATGTGTTGCTTTTGGAGGGGGAGAAGTACACACCAGTCATGATTGCGATGTACTCTAGTCAATTGAAGAAATCAAGAAGATGGAACTCAATAATGGCTGGACAGAGAATTATGAATGGCGGTAAGGCTATAGTGCCTGCTTCATACAGCCACAAGTATCGACTCTCAACCGTTGCTGAGAAAAACAGCAAAGGTAGTTGGTTTGGCTGGAAGATCGATTTAGTAGGACAAGTAGAGGAGATTAACCTTTACAACACTGCTAAAGAGTTCGCTAAGAGCACGACAGCATCAGAAATGCCTTCAACTCGACCGACTGAAGAATCGTTCTAAGTAAACTAAGGTGTGGGAGGGGGCTTTTACCTTTATTTGCCTCCTCTCACATCCCCAATGACCATAAAATATGACAGACACACCGCAAAAGTTTCACACACTATTTAAAGGCTCGAAAAAAGCACACGGTACATTCAGTATAGAGAAGACTACCGACGTTAAACAAAAGGGTGTTGGTAAAACAGTTCGTAGTGGTGGCGCAGAAATAAAACATTGGGAAGCACACATAAATGGAGACTATGGACTAGGGGTTATATCTATAACCGAAAAGAACCAAGTAAGCTGGGGGTGTATAGATGTCGATGTCTACCCACTGGACTTAGCACACATAGTTAATTTAGTAGAGCACCAGAACTTTCCCTTAGTTGTTTGTCGTAGTAAAAGCGGTGGTGCCCACGTATTTTTATTCACAAAAGAACCAGTCCCAGCAGGGGATATGCAAGATAAGTTAAGAGAGTTGTCTGCTGCACTCGGTCATGGAGGAGTAGAGATATTCCCCAAACAAAGAGAAATTTTAACCGAACGAAATGATGTCGGTTCTTGGTTAAACATGCCATACTTTGGTGGAGTAGGTTCTACCCGCTACGGATACAATGAAAAAGCGGAAACGCTCTCACCACAACAATTTTTAGATTTTGCTGAGTCAAGGAAAATCACCCACAAAGAACTTTTAGCGATAAAAGTACCTACTGTAGACGACATTAAGGGCGGTCCACCGTGCTTAAAAGTTTTATTAAAACAAGGGTTCCCAGAAGGAACTAGAAACAATGGTTTATTTAATGTTGGTGTTTATTTGAAAAAGGCTACACCAGATGATTGGGAAAAGTCAATAGAAGAATACAACCGTAAGTATGTAGTTCCACCACTCCCTGCCCAAGAAGTCTTAACGCTGATAAAAACACTACAGAAAAAAGAGTATAACTATAAGTGTTCAGACGAACCTATACACTCCTACTGTGATCGCAATAAGTGTTTGCGTTGTAAATTTGGTGTAGGCGATAGCCACGGTACTCCTACTTTCTCTAGTTTAGCAAAGCTCGACACAGAACCACCGCTATGGTTTCTTTCGATCGACGACAGAAGGGTAGAGCTCACTACAGAACAACTACAGAATCAACTGAGGTTCCAAAGGATTTGTATGGAACAGCTTAACATGATGCCTCCTAGGATGAATGAAAAAGACTGGCAAAATTTAATACAACACCTCATGAATAGTGGCATGGAAATAATTGAAGTCAGCAACGATGCCTCTGTGGAGGGACAGTTTATGGAACTACTGGAGTCTTTCTGCACAGACCTAGCCCAAGCCTCAGTAAGAGATGAGATACTTCTAGGGAAGCCTTGGACTAAAGAGAGCACCACATACTTTAGGCTTAAAGACCTAAAAGAATACTTAGTTAAACACCGCTTCACCGATATGGAAATCAATCAGATTGCCTCAAGGCTGAGAGACATAGGGGCTACACATAAGTTCTGGAATATAAAGAAAAGAGGGGTAAATGTGTGGTCAATCCCTGCCTTTGAGTACGAGGCTACAGAACTACAGGTTCCCAACATGGACGAGGACGGGTTTTAGTGAGGAACATAGTTATTGGACCCCCTGGAACTGGGAAAACAACATTCTTACTGGACAGGATAGAAGAGTATTTAGAGCAAGGGGTTTCTCCTGAAAGGATTGCCTACCTAACCTTTACACGTAAGGCAGCAAACGAAGGACTAAACAGAGCAGTTAAGAAGTTTAGTTTTGACCCCGACGAACTTCCCTACTTTAGAACCATACACTCTTTGTGCTACCGTTGGTTGAACATGAAAAGAGCAGACGTCATAGGGAAAGAAAACTACAGGGAGCTAGGAGAGATTTTAGGCGAAAGAATAACTGGTGGATTTAGTAACGACGACGGCATTATAAAAGGTTCTACTGTTGCAGACCAAATGTTATTATTAGAAAACACAGCTAGGAGCAAGGACATACCGTTGATCCAACAATGGAAAGAAGCTTCTCCTGACTATAGTTGGATGCACTTTAGTTGGCTCTGCCGTAGTTACACAGAGTATAAAAAGTCTCGTTATTTAATAGACTACACAGACATGTTAGAAAAGTTTCTTCAAACTAAAACAACACCAGAACTCAAGGTTTTATTTATAGATGAAGCACAAGATTTGTCTACACTACAGTGGGAGTGTGTCAAAAAGATTGCTGCAAACTCAGAAGAGGTGTACATTGCTGGCGACGACGACCAAGCAATATATAAGTGGGCTGGCGCAGACGTCGATCAGTTCATTTCACTAAAGGGTAAGGAAATACAACTCAAACAGTCTTATAGGATACCGAGCAAGGTACACGAGCTTTCTCAACAAATCATAAAAAGGAATAAAAACAGAAGACCAAAAGAATGGAACGCTAAAGAGGAGGAGGGTTCAGTAAATTATCATACAGCCGTCGAACACATCGACATGTCTGAAGGAGAGTGGTTATTACTGTCTAGAAACAATTACTTCTTGAACCCCATAGAAGAATATCTAAAAACTGTGGGTGTTTTATATGAAAGAAACCATCGGATCTCTGTTCGTCAGAAACTTCTAGATGCAATCAGAGGTTGGGAGATGTTAAGGAAGGGGCAAGCAACATCCCTGGATGTTGTTAAAAACATTTACTACTTTATGTCTGTCGGAAAAGGTATAGAAAGAGGAAAGAAAAACCTAAAGACTGCGGACGAAGAGTCTCTATACACTTTAGAAAATTTGAAAAAGAGGCACGGACTTTTAGTAGAATCAATTTGGCACGAGGCATTTGATCGTGTAGGTACACAAGAAAGAGAATATTTAATTTCTTGTTTAAGGAAAGAGGAAAAGATAACTTCCCCCCGTATTAAGCTCAGCACAATACATGCAGCAAAGGGAGGGGAGTGTGATAATGTTGTACTGCTCACAGATATGGCTAACAGTACTTGGAAAGAATTAGGTAAGAATCCAGAAAACGAAAACAGAACCTTTTATGTTGCTGTTACGAGGACTAAACAAAACCTACATGTAGTTCTTCCGAGAACACATAAAAACTTTACAATCGCCTACTAATTCCTTTACTTTGTAAAGTAGTTTAGATAGGATACTTTTAATAACTTAGGTATTTATTATGCAAACAAATATGATACAAGCATTCTTTGACTACATCAACGAGAGGCATGCTATTTATATTAATAAGTCTTCGGGCGCAGAGTTCCCTTGGACTGAAGACGAGATACTGCAGACCTATAGCTTTTGTAATGTATTTAGGGAACTGGACACAGTCACTATATGGCTTCGTGAAAACTGGAGAGAACCATATGCCGACCACCCTAACCTGCCTTTCGCTATGTCGATGGCTCGACAAATCAATTGGCCAGAGACCTTAGAAGAGATCGGCTTCCCAGAGGAGTGGAACCCAGAACACGCTAAGAATGTTATGCGTGCTAGACAACTTAAAAAAGAGAAAGTATATACTGGTGCATACATGTTAACGGGAACCTTGGGTGGTTCAAAAGTCGATCAAACCATCGATAAAATATTGACACCCCTGTATGAAAACCAACCTGAAATCCACCCACACTCATTAGAGCAGAGCTGGAGAGAGTATCTAAAGTACAAAGGGTTTGCTAAGTTTATATCTTATGAAGTTATCACAGACCTGAGACACACCAAACATTTAGACAACGCAAACGACATAATGACTTGGGCTAATCCAGGTCCAGGAGCAAAGAGAGGACTCAACCGTATAAGTGGTAAAGAACTTAATGAACCTATGCACATCAGACGAGCTATAGAGGAAATGAGAGACTTACTACAATATTCTGTAGAGGAGCTCGAGGCTTTCGTACCTGCTCTAGAGATGAGAGACATAGAACATTCATTGTGTGAGTTTGATAAATATGAACGAACCAGATTAAACCAAGGGAGACCACGTGCAAAATATCACAGACCTGTTTAAAACAGTAAAAGAAGACGACAGATATGTCGTTAAAGACAACACTCATCTAAAAACTATGGTTGTGAGTAAGACCAAACTAAAGCCCAAGAAAGAGACGACAGGGCACGTACACTTCGAACAGGAAGAAGTTTATTTCTTTATTAAGGGTAAAGGTGTGCTAGAAACACAAGACGAACTCATACAAGTGCTAGAGGGAGATGTCATAGCTATAGATTATGGAGACTTTCATAAGGTTTCTAACACTTCCGACACAGTAGACTTAGAGTTTATTTGTGTTTTTCCAGGAGAAAGATATGACCACGAGTAAGTGGGAATGGAATGAAAAGGTCAAAGGATACACTAGACCAGACACGCTAGACGAATATGTTTTTAAAGAAATCAAGCCATCCTATAAGTGTTTAGAGATATCTCCAGGAGACGTTGTATTAGACATAGGGGCTAACATCGGAGCCTTTACTAAGTATGCGTACGAACTAGGTGCAGATGTCTAT
>Ga0080013_1004117_pt1 | contig 14542 bp, 4 predicted proteins | sample ETNvirenome_6_85_FD_69236 | JGI IMG/M metagenome (GOLD analysis project Ga0080013, IMG submission 69236) | Marine viral communities from the Pacific Ocean - ETNP_6_85 (SPADES assembly) (version 2) | ecosystem: Environmental > Aquatic > Marine > Oceanic | place: Pacific Ocean | collected 2013-06-19
AGTCGTTTTTAGTATTTTGATCTTCATCTGAAATAGTGAGAGGATATGGTTGAGGTTCAAAAGATTCATATTTTGCATAGAACCCAATCGTTTGTGAGTTATCCTTCCGCTGGTAAGACATAATCTCAACCTTGCGAGGAGGGTGGTCCATAACCTGTGTTTCTTTTGTCGACAGAGGGATCTCGATTATCTTAATATAAGGCTCAATCACTATATCGAATTCACAAAGATACGGATAATCAGATAGAACTTGTGCGTCTGTAGAAAATGTTGTAAGTAAAGGTGCGTAAGTGTACGGTACCTCTAGGCGCGGATCCGTTCTCGTGGCTTCTCTTCCTGTAATTAAATCGTAAAACTCAAGACAGTTTGTGCTGGCGTTAGGGTCTGGGGCTATTTGTCTTGTTCCAGCGAAATTCTTGTAACTATAACGATATCCAATCACCGCAACGTATTGATAAACATTATAGCGATAGTTAGCGCCGTATTTGACTTGTGTGTCATACAGATCGATAACATCGCCTTCATCAAAGATATAATAGTTACATAATGTGTTGACGGAGCGTTGGGTGCCCTGTGGGGTACCGCCGATCTTTTGGATCCTATAGCCGATTGATTCTATATGATTAGAGGCGTTGGCATAATCTAAAATGTCAGATAGAGAACTGCCGTCGAGTTCGGTGCTAAAGGTTTCTCCCTGCTCTCTCATATGTTCGACCAATTCTGTCGCAAAGCCCATCATACGTGTGTTTTTGATGTGACGGTAAACGCCGTTAATATCCGTAACCACATGCTGTTCTATGGCATCGTTGGTAAGACATGTAAGGTTTCGCGAATTGCGTGTTGGACTTTTGATATCATTAAGCATTGTTGGCAAGAGATCAAAATTTCTATAATCTACAGCAGTAACTGTGCCGTGCAATGGCTCGAGCGTGCCGTCTATTAATTGATCAGCCTTTTGCCAAAACTTAAAATTCTCGGTTTCGATGGTAGCACTGTTATCAACGAATCTTTCTTTGATGGTCTTCATCATCAGGTTTTTTAGATTGTAATTATCTATCATGGTGTTTACCGAGCCGGTGGGGATCGTCCCTGCTGGTATCGAAACATGCGTGTAAAATGGAAGAGATTTCAACACGTTATCATCAGCAATATCAAGTATATCATTATCAATAATGATGTTGCTGCTGTTACTTGTTAAGAATTCGAGAGTGGAGCCAGAGAGATTTGCGTTCTGATAAAGGGATAGATATTTCTTATAATTTCCGACATTGGACTTCCATTTGCTTTCGGGATAATTCTGCTCCACCGGTGTGGTACCACCCTCAAACTCCTTGTCTTCTCCAAAGGGAGGGTAGTCGCTTGAAGAAACATTGAATATACCTTTCATGGTATCTGCCGATGCATCCCCCTCAAGGTTGATGAAATTGATTATCTCGGGCTCAAAGCCGTCTGGGTTTTGGTTATACACTTCATTAAGCAAATAAAGGCTTGGGATTTCATAAGTCGAACGACCAGAGATATATGACTCGTATGAGCGCTCATGATAATTATATTTATAGCCAACTGAAATCACGCTATAATCTGCATACTCCGATTCGGCCATTGTTTTTACGCTGTACAATTCGTAAGGGATTTCTGTTGTAACATAAAAGTTCTCAAAGAGTCCGCTTGTATAAACTCCATCATAACTGCTAGTGTTGTATTCTCCGCCTACGAGGATTTGTTTCCAATGCTCGTCGTTTTCAATAGCATCTTTTCGGCCGACAACCACCACATTGACTGATAGGTTTGTGTTGAATACATCTGCAGATGCGGTTGTGATCTTATTGCGTCTTGAGTGGCGAAACAGTTCGCTGTCACTATAAGTAACAACTTCTGAGGCGCCGGCTACCGAACCAGAATATTCATAAGATTCAGACCCATCGTCAGCCTCTGCAAAATTATAATAGCCTCCGAAAGTGTTTCGAACTTTGTCGGATGAGTCTTTTATAAGGGCGGGGTTTATTAAAGTAAGAGTAATAGAGTCAGCCACTAGTCGTTCCCCTATAAGGTCTGTTGAAGTCTTTTACAAGATCGATGCTTGAGACTTCTCTTGGTTTTAAGGCTTCTGCTCTCGTCTTCTTGAAATTAAATCTAGAGATGTTTGATGTGTTGTAGATCTTGTCGACGCTGCTGCTGATCATTGCTTGCATGAGCGATAAGGATGTGCTGCCGGCAGGAGATGCGAATTTAGCTCTAATACCTGCGAGTTCGCCGTCCATATATGTATAAGAATATGATTTGTCGCCTTCCGGGCGGAAACCCCGACCGCGGGATATCGCGTCGTCGTCGGTCGCGCGGACAGTGGGTTCAGATATGCCTAGATTCTGGTACATGTCAAAGGGTTGAGAATAGAGTATTATTGCATCAGCATCGCCGGTCGAATAATATCGGACAACTGTCATTTCTGGCGATGTGATAATATTATATGAATCAGGGAGAATTTGGAAAGTCTCTTTTAATATAAAACTGTTAAGTATATCCGGGTTTCCTTCCTCGTCAGGATCGCCGGAAACAAACCAATACTCATTTAGGCCGGCTGCATTATAGGACATGCTCCGCAGCAAGGAGTAATAATCCCAGTTCTCGGTACCAAAAATATCGGCGCTGTCGGTGTGCATCTCACCAACAGCCGAAGGAAAAGTATAATAAGTTGTGCCCATGTCATCTGCTGATCGTTCGAGTAGTCCAACAGAAAATATGCCTTTCTGATCAGAGTCGGGCTCGTCATCGCCATTCCATTCTAGATTAGTCGTGTCAATCGACATACGATCATAAATATATTTAGGGTCATATTCAAGCGATTGGGCAGCGTTAGCCTCTGCCATAGACGCAGTACCAAAATAGGCGGCTACGGCGCCATCGCCGGAATCAATAAGACTATATGTATAAGATGCCATTGTTTTTACCCTTTCTAGTATTTAATCTTTCTACTATAATTAGTTGTTGTCGTTGTCTTTTGAGGTCCTGTTTCCGTTCTGCCGCCAGTTGTGATAGATGTGGTGCCCACTCTGCCGCCAGTTGTGATAGGTGCAGCGCGAGTGTTGTTTATTACTTTTTTAGTGCTCGATGGAGTGCCGCGGCTGTTAGCCGACGAAACATTGAGCGTCGTCGCCGAAAGCTGTTTTAAAGTGGTCGCATCTGATGAGAAATTTTGCGATACTATATCTGCCACTAGCATAGAAAAATCCTGGGTTGGTAAAGCGGCGGTTATTACTTCTTTTTGTTGGGCAATTGAATAACCTTCGTCTAATTCATAGAAAACGCTATCGGCATTTGGAAATTGATTAGAAGGTACTGTTGTCGAGTTTTCTCTGGTCATGATTTCAATATCGCCAATATTGGGATTTAGTAAGCTTTTTTGTGACTGGGCGGCAAATAATGAGAAATCCTCCGCGTATTGATCCACAACAATACAATCTAAAGCGGCCAAGACTGCAAGAGAGATTTCGGCAGCGCTGGTTGGTGTATCTTCTGGTATTGTTCCTGTCTCTTTTATGGCGGCGTATACTATTTTTGTCGTCTTCTCCATCATCATGGTGCTGGGGTTCATAGGGCTCGATGCCGCGGCAGCGACAGCTACCGCGCTATCGCCAACGGCTGGGGTCGTCATGGGCTTTGCCAAGGACATGTCTGCTAATGTGGTTGTGGTATTTATTCTTGCCATTGTTTATTCTCTTTTTTAATCTTGTTCATAATATTCTATTTTTATTTCGCCGGCGTAATCAAAGGCGCGAAACGCGGTGCCGCCTGTATCTTTGGTTGCATTTACTACTTCAGCTTTGATTTTAAATCTTCCGCTATCATCGAGTTTACTATCTTCCCATTCTTCGGTGTTACCCACGGTGATACCATCTTCCTCGTAAGTTCCTTTATTTAAATCCCACCACCTAGAAACGTTTACAAGAAGACTTCTTATAGTTGGATCATCAGGCAAGTCGGCCTCGGAAACTCCTTGACCGGACCACCAATCCGCGGCGTATGAATCCTCAATAAATTGGTCGTCGTCTTCTTCAGCCCAGTCGTACCAAATCGTCAATTGAATTTTGTCACCGACCTGGGTCCATGTTGGATCCGCCGGATCCGCCGGATCCGGATCAGGGGCAGCGGCAATCACACCAAGGTCAGTTATCGGAAGGCCCGATACGTCGATATCGGCAGTAAGTTCAATCTCTCTATATTCATCGCCGGTAGTACTATAAATATTAAAATCGAGTTCGAGGGTACCTTCTTCGGCATCTGGGAAAAGGTCGGACATTAATTTATTGTAATTATTTACAAGAGTTTCCAAAGCAGTTAGTGTACCTCCATTGGGGCCTACTGTCGCACTAAGATTCTTTGCTTGGGATAGGATCTCATCTCGATCTCCACCATGTGAATTATCCCACAGATCCTGCAAATAAGTGTACATAAATGCAGCTTTGATCCATGGAGCTTCGGAAGGATTTTCGGAGTAACGAGCTTCGACACCTCTAATAAAGAATTGGTTGAAAAAATCATCTGTTTCATTATATGAACAAGCCTCTGAAGCAAGAAGATGATATTCATCTAATAATTCTCGTATGTCATAGGCGAGATTGTACAAATCCACATAAATCGTATTGGTAGAATCTTTCATCTCAATGTCTATTGTATAATGATACTCATCGTCGGCCGGGATCTGGTCTTGTCCGCCGGGTTGATGTTGTATGAGAAACTGAAAACACATCAGCTTATAAAATCTATTGTTGTTTAATGTGTTGAGTCCTTTTTCTCCAACTTCACTCATAAGATTGAAGTTTCTCAAATATAAATATGGTGTTGCGACAGGACCGCTGGGTAACTGGGAGAAGTTCATTATTTGCGTCGGGATATTTGGATCAGTTTCAGAAAAGGTTGTCTCAATGTCGCCGGGCGAGCCGTTGGATGAAATTACGCTCATCTTTATATTATCAATATAAAACCGATTACACAGCGCTTCACTTCCAAATAAATCTTCCACCTTTTGTACATCAAGGTATTGTGCTAAATTACTCTTTTCTTTTAAAAGCTTGTCATAATCGAAAAAGAAAGATCCCTGATCAACCAAATAGGAGAGCCCCTCATATTCACCAGATTCTCGATTTATATAAGGAGATTTATTAAATATAAAATCTTCGCCGGTGATGTCCGACTCGGGGGTGTCATATGTACTCGTTCCCGAAGTTCCCCTTAAATCAATCACTGTCGGATTGTTGATCAGTTGTTTAGACGCGATGGGGCCTTTAATGACAGCGGTGTTCGCTTTTGTAAGGCGCTGCAGCACACGACCGTAGAATTGTCCTATCGCAGTAGCAGAACTCTTATCTGCAAAAGATTGCAAGAATGCGTTGATTTTTACCAACAATTGCGGATCATTGCCACTGGTTTCTAAAATAGTCGACAACGAATCGAGCATAGTTTGTAGTGTGTTATCTTCAGAAGTTCCCGTTAAAGGTCTAAAATAGTCGATTAGAATGGGAATTGTTAACTTATCGGAATAGTGATAGCGGAGATCTAGCCCCATAATAGGCTCTTCGACGATTGTACCATCTCCTGTTACGAAAATAGTTTGATCAGGAAGTGCGATTGAGCCGTCTTTAAAGAATACAAACGAATTGATATCAGAAGTCATGCTACTGTAAAAGTCGATCATAGGGTTGCTTGGATTATTTATGTTTTGACCGTCAATATCTTTCCACAGTTCATCGTCCTCGCCGGTGAGTTGTAGTGTGCTAGAGAAGGTCAGAAATCCCACATCGCTAATTTTATCATAGGGGTGGTCGCGGTTTTCTATATGGTCTAAAAAGTTTTTCACGGTGTAGCTGGGTGAGTCGTTTAGAACAAAGGCACATTTATCAATTGGAATTTTTGTTTCCTTAATGAGTTTTTTAATCGGTGCGCCGGCCGAATTATAATATGTATCGACAAGATCCCAATCCGCAATAGATCCAAAACTATAAATATTAGGACCAGTTGGGGTGCCCTTGTTGGTATCAAAACCCGGATAGAAGAAAGTAACTTCCGTGTTGCCTTGGGTGTATGCATATTTCCACGACATACTCAACATAGACATTATGTTTGCATCACCATTTATAAGTTCCGTTAGATGATTTTCGGAAGTTATTTCAGAACTATCGATAGTTGCTGTATATTCTCTGTTAAAAGCGAGCATCGCATAAAAGTTTAGATCTCCCAGAGATCCAGTAAAGTCATCAAAGTTAAGATCACCGTAATCGTCCATATTGAAGTACATGGCGGCTTTTACAGTTATGTTTTTGCCGTCTGCGTCAATAGTAATATTTTCAATGAAAGGCACAGGAAGTGTCATTCCGAACTTATTGTTTAGGTTACCACCGAGATTGTTCTGTAGCTGCTCTTGTAATGTGGGTCTTACTGACATATTTCTGGCTCCGTAACAACTCCGTAAATGTCCACGTATCCAGTTTCTGGCTCTAGCACGCTTTCACAGTCGAAATCTAAATCAATATAATAAGAACTTCTGTTGAATAATGCGGCGGACTTGCACGCGGTGGCTACGTCGATTTGTTGATCAGTCATTAGATCAAAGTAATAGCGGGCGCTGCCTGAAGTGAATGTAGCGTTCATAGCGACCGTTGCATTGCTGACTGCTTGCGGAGTATAAAGTCCGCCTTCTACTCGTTCGTAATCTCTTAAGAAGTATTTCCTCAAAAATGCGTCAGAAGGCTCGCCGGAAGTGATATTAATGCCATGTTCGGAGCCTACAGCACCTTCATCTATTTCAAACACTTCGATATCAAAATTTTCTGTCAAGAGGGCTGTGTTGTTTTCTTCCAAATAAATCATCAAGTCATCGCCCTTTAAGGATACGACTTTTCCGTCAGCAAATACTTTGGACGTCATCACAAATGAATTCACACTTTCTCTATCAAAGGCGGCGATGGCATCAAACTCCTCCGTCTCTAATGTATAACTCATGGTAAGATTTATCTGGGGTACATCAATGTTGTTTCTTGTATCTTTTTCTGTTACTGTGTTGATGCGTCCGGACATTGCGACAGCCTTCCAAGCGGGAGCAACATTAGTATTACCCTCTAGATATGCATCTCCAAGTTCGTTTCTTAAAACGGTTTTCTGTGGCTGGTATAAGGATGCGCCGAAATCAGCGCCGAAATAACTAACGCCGGCGGTTGTGACTTCAGTATCCACTGCATCATCGGCTGAATCCTGTCGTGTAAGAGTTCCAAGGTAGACTGTCTCTTCTTTAATTCTCTGTTGGATTTGGCTTTGGGCTTCAGTTATACCGGCGTATTCACCGTCATACAGCACGTTGTCATCATAGAAGCCATAATATACGGGCTTGAACTCACCGGTCGATAGTAAATATTTACCATGCGGGGTGATTTCTAAATCGAATACCTGTTCTTTTTTATCTAGAATCTTTGCCATTGTTTGTCTCTATTACTTTAATATAATCGTCTTGGCGCCTTGGGAGACGCCTTTTGCCGCGGTTGTTTTTTTCTGAACATTTTGAGCTTCTAAATCAGTTATCGCAGCTTGAGATGGTCGTTGTCCTGCGTCATTTGACGCATTTGCATTGTACAGCACCTCTGCATCCATTTTAATTAGCTCCACAAAAGAAAGATAATCATACGGCCAGTTGTATTGCAGATACTCTTTATTTGGATCAGGAAGAATAATATCGGGGTTTGTGTTCTGATTTGGCTTAAACAGTTCTTTACTTGCTTGACCGCGTTGTGTCGCGACATAATCAAAGTAGTCTGCTTGCGACTTTTGCTTGACCTTAAACACCATCCAACGAAGATTTGGGTTATCTATCAAATTCTTCTGTGAAAGCAATTCATTATTGGCCAATGTATGTGTCACGCTATCTGATTGGAACGAAATCTGCTTATAGTTTCTTGGTGCGAGGTTTTGCCACATATATGATAAGTCATCTTTATCGAATGTATAACTAAATTCGAAAATATACATCACCACGGGATCAATAGAAGTATCCCCAATAAAATTGAACTCGGGAGGCATTACGTATGTTTGCATCTTTTGTATCTGATCCCGGATCGAGGCGCCGGCAGTTTCCAGCGAGTCTCCCTCTTTGGACCCCACTTCACTGTTCAAAGCAGCATTAAAGCGCGCTTTTGGAATAGTAATAAAGGATTTTGCAGTGGTGGAGGTCTGGGTGCGATCGCCGAGATCCACCCTCGCTTCTGTCAAGATATAGGGCACTGCCACTATTGCTTCTTTAACCGTCAGGTTGTCCTTTATCTCTCCCAAGCGGCGGCGGGAAGTAACCTTATCAAAGCCCATCAGAGACGAAAGCGATTTAACATTCTGCCAAGTTGCTTCGCGTGTTTCAGACTCGGCAGCAAAGTCATTGTAAATACTGCCCGTGTTGATAACATTGTAGTGATACCTAAGCCATTCGCGGGGGATATCTCCAATTTCTAAAAACACGCCTGTGTTCGGATCTTTTGGTATCACGCCGAATTGATGCCACATTCCACGAGGAACAGACGCCGAAGCGTAAACTGGCAAGTCTATCATGGAGCTTGAAAGAGGATTTATTCCATTTACATTATCATTGAAATTTAACATGGGGGTTTCAAATTTTGGCTGAATGATCCACTTTGAGCCGGCGGTAGTATTTCGATCTAATAGCTTATTTCCAAATTTGTCTTTCTCTGTGAGTTGAACTCTTTCAACTCCAAATAAATCAACACTCGCATTAAGTTGCATCGAATTTGCGTTAATGATTCGGCCCGAGTAAGGAGCAGCAGATGCGGTTATTTGTCCAGAGCCGGCAGTACCGGAGATTATTTGATCAAATATGTATTGAGTCTTTCCATCCATGATGGGGCCGGGATCAAATCGCCAATATTCTACCGAAATTTCTGACATGATTCGCTCAAGATCGTAAGCTACGGAAGCTGACGGTCGGAAGATCAGATCTGCCCAAGCTTCACCATCGGTGTAGGGCGGAGTATATGCTGGGTTGTATCCCATGAAGCTGTCATAAATTGTGTTGTGTACATATAAGCCTGAAGTGCCAGTGAGAGACGAGGTGGTCTCTAAAGGATTACAACCTGCGATTGGGGGGCCAAAGGCAGTAGGACGACTGTACATGGTGAAAGTCTCTCTGAAGCTCGGGGCGCGTTGGGGATCCTGTGGTAGTGGATAATATACTGGACCAGGGGCGTATGTCTGGGTAGAGGAATAATATGGCTGGGCCCCAAATTGACTAAAGCGACCGCCGCCAGTACTCTTTTCGTTGCCATAGTCTCTAGAGCCCGAAGTTGACCGAAGGATCTTTACTCTCGCCATATATGTTTCGCCGGCGATGAACTTTAAATCATCAGGCACAGTTGCTGATTCTAATTTGGTAAACTGCGAATCCTTAAGGAAGAAGTCTGCCACACCTCCGAAGAAATTCTTGCTAATCCTCGAATAAAGGTCGCTGGCTGGATTACCAACAAGCGTGGCGCCTGGTTTGCCTGTTCCAGCACCGCCGGCGACGTTGAAAGAGGCGCTTGGATTTGATTCATTATCGTAGACCGTAATTCCATTGAGATATTTCTCTGGATATATAATTGTTTCGAATGGTGCTCGAACGTCCCAAGTCGCGCCAGAGAGAGTTTGGGCAAATTTTTCAAGAGAACTGGTATATGCCGTAACCATTGCCCAGTTTGAATTTCTCCAATCTTGTTCGCCGAACACAGATGCGCTGATTCTAGAGTCGCTGTTTTGTATAGGATAATCAACCGCTATTCCGGATTTGATTGAGTTATAGAGGATACCGGGGGAACTAATAATGTTAGCTATGTTCCTTAGCGCTGAATAAGTGCCTGAATCCGGTTCGGAAGGTGCAGTAACACCGCTTCCCATGACTAACCTCATGTTTGGCGTGTAAGTGTCGACAAAATCATTAACCACTTGTAGGGTACGCTGTGCAGGATAAAATCCTTCATAAGGATTAAACCTCACTGACGCACTAACAACCAGCTTGATCTCTTTTGGATCTAGATTACTTTGGTTTTTGATCTTTGCAAAGTTTTGAAGGAATTCAGTATTTGAATAATCGCGATAGAAAGAGCTTGATGTGCTGTTCTTTGAGGTGCCTGGAATCTCAAAATTATCAGTTTTCGCGGGATTGAGGATTCCTCCTTGTGCAAACTCTTTAATATGTTCACTAATTCTAAACTCTGGGACAATTCCAAAATCTTTGGCTACTGTTTTAAGTTGATATCTAAAGTTGTTATAAGTATCGAACCATGGCTCGCTTGGGTACGACACAAAGCTGGCAGTCTTATTTTGAACTTCAACAATACCAGCAAGTGGACCGGCTTGCCAGACAGCTTCGCCGCCAAAGATTTCTATTGCCGTAGACTCTGATAGTGCATTATTAAAGTCGCCGGAGCCCGTAGCTGGGATTACAATTCCGGACCTACTTGCGACTGACCATGGCGAGCCTATTGTCTGCTTTCTAGCATACAGGGACCCAAGTGCGAATTTATCAGTTTTGCTGCCCATTGAACCTGAATAATATGAACTAGTTGCATAAGAAGTATATGTGTTTTGTAGTTCGCCGGCAGCGCCGGAGGCTAGGATATTATTTCTTGTGGCTACATTGATCACAGACTCTAAAGATGCTGTAAAGTCGCAAAAATGCGGAGGTTGTGTCCGCGTCAAGAAATCGTACGGAGCATCGAGAGCAAACATGCTGGCGGATATCCGGTTTAGACCACTGCGGTTTGTCATGTTCCATGTATTTGTTTGGCTGCTTAAGCGCCTATCGGCTCGAGATGATCTCCAGAAACTATTATCGTACCCTGTGCGATCTGACGTTCTTGTTATAAACTCATTTCGTTGAGACGGAAAGATATTTTCCGAATATAAAATCCAATTTAAGGCATATTTTGGATCCTTGGATACTTTCACAAGCTGATCAAAAGCCGTTGTATAACTGTCTAGATCAATATCAAAGCGATCACTAAGTTCGTTAGTGTTGAAGTAAATTCCCTCGTTGTTGTAGGCAGCCTTGAAAGTGGTATTTTGGATCTGGTTTTGTCCTGTCTGGGCATTAATATTAATGTAAATTGGGCGCCCGCGCATACTAACTGGGGGCATATCATAACGAGTGATTGACTGGCGGTCGTCACTAACAATCGAAATAATGTTATCCTTTCTCTCAAGGCTTAAAATAGGATTGTCTACATTTCTTAATTGCTGCCAACTCGCATATCCATAGGGCCCATTTCTTGTTATCAACAATGAATTAAGTAGTGTTGGTCTGAAGTTGCGCGCGGCGTTGTTGGCCGCAAACTCGCTATTAACATATTCAACTGGGTCGGCGCTCGCGGGGATTCCTATTATATTTGTAGATTTGGTAAGATGCTGGCGAATGTTTATATTCAACGGCAGGAAGGGGTTTGCAAGAAACCCTGTAGATGGATAAGATAAGTCTAAATTGTCTCTACCATATTTTCTAGCGCCGGCGTCTAAATAGGAACCGAAAGAACCGGACGCAACCCATGTAAATGCTTCTCGATAGCCGGCTGAATCACTAATATAGAAATCTGCAGGAGTATAACCATAAATGTTGTTGTCATTTATGACATTCCCCGTAATCCAGGCATACTGTTGAGTAGAGCGAGGGATCTGGTGTGACACAAATGCATTGTCATATAGGGCGCCGGTGGTATATGTTTCAACTTCGTCCACTCTCACAAAAACAGGAGTACAGCCTGCCGGCACAGAAGACGCCTGAACGCTGTAGTTTTCCGAGCCATCTATACAAAGAGGTATAAACTGACTTCCAAAATAACCACTAACGCGGTTACCGGGTTCGTCGTAAGTTCCAGGATTTGTAATGTCAATTTCAATTTGAGAGGAGCCACCAGAGACTTCGAATCGCAACCAATCCCAGATTTGAGAAGAACTTGCTGCATATACCGCTGACGCGGTGACGTCACAAGGAACCCCAGCATTGTAAATTTCAGCAATCTCGGTGCTGTTCAGTTCTTTTTTCCAAAAAGTAAACTCATCAATACTTCCCGAGAATTCGTAACTAGAATCCATTATACCTCCGCCGATTACCATAAAGTCGTTGCCATCAATATTATGATGGCCAAAGTTCTTAAAGGTTGACTTTACAGTGGATTGGCTTTGAGAGACATAAGAATCCTTACCGCTGGTTGGTAGGCTAATATTCACCGATTGAGATACGCCATTAAAATAGATCGTTGCAGCAGAAGCAACTTCGGCTGTTGCAGTGTCGAGAGTTGTGTTCGCCGGGGGGTCCCATGTAACAGCATAATGGCACCACGTGTCGATAGAAGCTGTCAAAACCGGGGTTTCATATACCAAAAGTGAATTGGCTAGTGCCGGTGGTCCGTTAGTGGTTCGCAAATAAACCGCAAATTTATTGCCTAGTCCAGATCTTGTTCTAGTAAATTTTAACAGGGGTTGGGAATTGTAGTTTCCGATAGCCCACACGTATTCTTGTGATGGAGGTGTTGGATCTCCAAAATTTACCCAGCCTGTCCATGTAAAGCCGCTAGAAGTGATAGCGTTTCGGATGGGATCGAGCGCAGTAGTACCAGTTAACAGAAGAGTTGAGCCACTATTTGCATCAGTGTCAACAAACGTATATCCGCCGGCATTATTAAGTGAAGGTCCGCTATAAATATCACTAAAAGTAATAGACGAAAGTCCCAGACGCGTTTCGTGGTTTCTGTGCGTTCTGTGAAAAGCCGGCAGTTGATCATAAGAGGCGCCGGGATTGGCTTGAAATAGTGAATCCCGAAAGAATCTGCCGGCATGTCGAGAGAGTAGCGGGCGCAGACCGTAATCTTTGCCGTGAATATCGCTAACGCGGGATTGTACCGGAGAGGAGCCAACAATCTGTGATTGTGATACATTTGAAGGCTGGGAGTGACCCAGTACGCCTAGATTGCGGAACGGGAGAGCGTTGTAAACAGAATATTCTGCTGCTCTGAAGTCTTCATATCCAAGCGTCATTGTATCCATTCCGCCGGGGGCTGCGAATGTGCCGCGGATGACGCTCTGATTGTTCGTTCCTGTCAGATATCCCGTGGAGTACTCGGACACAAACTCGAAGTGGCTATTAGTGGCTCTCCGTAGGTCCAGGAACGTCCGGACGGAGGTTGCCCCCGTCGTGTTACCTTGGAACACTTGGGACGGCAAGGAGGGCTGATTGTCGACGAAATGGCGAGGGTTAGAATAAGCGCCATTTGTCATGAGGATTTCGTACTGTTGGTTGTAGTTTCCTAAAATGGTCGAGCCAGTCGTATGACGAATGTTACGGATGTTGACCGGGCGCTTGGCTATAAAGTCGCGATAGAGATATGCCTTCTGGGCGCCTGTCATCGGATAGGGCGGCTCACCGACGGCGTTTGCTTCTGGATAAGGATAATCGGGACCAACCATGCCGATGGCGCCTGATGGGTGAAGAACACACCCTAGGAGGAGCTTCCAAGCTTCGGGGCGTGTTAGATAGTTATCAAGAGTGGGTCCGGCATTAAGCTTAATATGGCGAGACTGATGTCCACCTACAGCGTAATTAGTGAAAGGTCCTTGCATGGGAACTTCCATATCTGGACCGTATACATCGTTATGAAGATTTGTGATTTCAATATTACCGACTAGTTTTCGATCGATCTTATCGCTATAGCCGCCCGTTACCGACGCACTAATGATATTAAACGGGAACGCCAATGTTGATTTAAGATTGTGATAACCCACACCCTCATCGTAGTCGCGGCCATGGACAACCTTTACGGTTCTTTTGACCTTTTTGGCTGGCTCTTTGGGAGGATCGTTATTAACGGGGAGTTGTGCAAAATCCTTTACAAAGGAAAGTAGGACGTTTGTTGGAATATACACACCGCCGGCAGTATTAACTGGACCAGCTGGTCTAAGTGCCACATAAGTATAATCAATATTTTTTGCAGACTCAAAGTTAACACCGCCTTTAATGACGGTTGTCTCTGGGTTTTGGACTTCTAAATTGTATGTTTTTGCAAAAGCGCGGCTGGCGTAATCGTCATAGGCATATTTAGTATTAGAAAAAGTAGATATGATAGGCTGACTACTGCTCAAATGGGGGACAGAGTTGATTACTTTTCGGTAAGTCTCTCGCTGGGTATCAATTGTAGCATCACCGGAAGTAATTTCTGGGGCGTTTCGGAGGGCCCTCTTCTTCCAGAATGGTATGTGTTTCGTAGTATCACGGGGAGATTGTGGAACAGTAGAGCCGCCTAACGAGCCTGGGTAGTTCTTTTCTTGCCAGCCAGTCATGCTTGAATCAGGCTCGGCCGCATTAGATTCTAGAGTTGGGAATTTTGTCTCATACTTTGGTCGCTCCAAGACATGGCTCTCGACCACATTATAAAGCTCCGGCACGAAGTCTGCAGAGGCTGGCATAAGTTGCGCGAGAACCTGACTTAAGCCGGCGTCAAACCACTTATAATATCCCAAGAACTTT
>Ga0080013_1004118_pt1 | contig 14541 bp, 6 predicted proteins | sample ETNvirenome_6_85_FD_69236 | JGI IMG/M metagenome (GOLD analysis project Ga0080013, IMG submission 69236) | Marine viral communities from the Pacific Ocean - ETNP_6_85 (SPADES assembly) (version 2) | ecosystem: Environmental > Aquatic > Marine > Oceanic | place: Pacific Ocean | collected 2013-06-19
TACAAGTTTCGGCAATAAAACAATAGCAAAAACAGCAGTCAAGGCTATGATCCTTCTTGTCCACTGGAAGCCTTTATTAGGATCAGTTCTTGCAGCTTGAATAGCCTCAAGTTGAAACTTACCTCTAGCTATTAATAGCTTTTGTGCTTCAGCTTTAGCCTTACGGCTTTGCGACCATACACTTAGTAATCCACTAAGCAAAGTCGAACCAAGCATTGTAATTATTTCAAACGGAAAGCCCATCTTCTTTTAATATTTCCTCTGCTAGTTCTTCATAGAGTTTTCTAAAATTCTCTAAGACCATAAAAGACAAGTCTTGTTTTATTTGATAAACTCTATAAATTTCATAAGCCCTTTCAAGTTGTTCTTCAGTGTATAATAGTAACATACTGTTAGTATAGGAATTATTTTAAGACTTGTCAAGTTTTATTTAAAAAGGATGTATTCCTCTTTGCATAAAAGAAGCCATTTCTGGATCAGGATCAATACCAAAAGCTTTATTAAATTGTTTTCTTGCAACTATTCTAGTTTTAAAATCAGGATTAGTGTGGTGTAGTTTATAATAAGCATTTAACATCGCTTTTTTATCTCCATCCATAACTCCTTGCATAAGCTTATCACTTCCTTTCTTTTCTAATAAATCACCTATAAATAATAACTCCTGTTGCTCTGGTGTTAGTTTACTTGTATCTTTATGTTGTCTTAGTTTTTTACTAAAAGGTTGTACACCTAAGTATTTTTCAACTCTATTTAAAGCTGGTTCAACAGATCCCTCAAGAAATTGGAATCCTCCACTAGCAGAAGAATTAGGATTAGATCCTCTTGGTAGATTAAAATTTCCAGAACTTTCAATTTGTATTACAGTAGGTGTAAATATATTTAATAAGTTATGTAGAGACTGATCATTTCTTTTAAAACGAGATAAATGCTTACCAATTAATTCCATAATTTTATGATCTCTTTTTCTTGCTGTTACTTTTATCTCTTCTATGTCTGCGCTTCCACCATCTCGTTTGGCTTCACGATACTGTAGTTTGTTTTTTATAGAGCCACCTGTTTTCTTTTTGGTTCTTTTTATTCTATTCACTAACTCGTATGCTTTTTCTAATTGTTTCTTCCTTATTTCTGGAGCATCTGTCCAACGATAATCTCCTCTAATAACAGGTACAAAGTCTACAGAATCAATAGAAGCAGAAGACCAGTCTCCTTTTAAATTTTTAATACCCATATCTTGTAAAGTATGTTTAGAAGGATGAATATTAGGATTAATTTTTCCTGTTCCTTCTATAATTACAGGTATTGTTTTTCCTCCGCTTTGTTTTACTAAAGCAGCCCTGTGTCTTCCTTCATGAGATAGATGTCTTCCATTACTATCAATTTTTAAATAAGGGCGAGCTGTTTGATATATAAGTCCTTCTGGATTAAGTTTCTTTGGATCATACCGACCATATACTCTTTTTGCTTCTTCCAGTATTCTACCCATTTGTTTTTTATTTCCTGTAGTAATCTTTAAAAAATCATCTACATCTATTCTACCAACATGGTAGTTAGGCTTTTCTATAAGTTCGTGTCCTTTACCAGTCCGATGAAATTTTACACTATAAGTAGTACTATCTTTTATATGATGCATAGGCATTCCCATTAAAGGGTTTTTTATATGTTTTAAGCTTCCAGCAACACTCGGTACAAAAGGAAGCGCACCTAAACCTGTCAAGGCATAATTACCTAATGTTTTTGTTTCAGGATTTTCACGATACATTTGTATATCACCTGCTACACCTGCTATATCAGAAGCAATAGGTACAGGAATAAGAGATGCTTTTTGTAGTGGGTTAAGGCTTTCATCTATACCTTTGATAAATGCTTGTTCCTTTTCCTTACGTGTTACATCTCTTTCTTCTCGTTCTTTTATGCGTTGTTCTCTTGCACTTTCACCTTCAGCAAACCCAATCCTTCCACCATCTCGTTTGGCTTTTCGTTTTTCTAAAGCCTTTTTCAACTTGTCTATTTGCTTCTCTGATACAGGCGCTACACCGATGGATACCATTAAGCCTCCATCTTTCTTTTTGGTTCTTCCTAGCTCTTTTTCAAAAGCCTCTAATTCTTTTCTCAAATGTGTACCATAGGGAAGAGTATTTCTATCCCAACCTCTCATTGTATGAACATTTGCATCTGGTCTTCCTAATAAAAAACCACCTACTACTTGATCAAATCTGCTTTCATTCCAATGTTGCTCCCTAGTTCCTTTATATTCACCTTTATCAATTGCTCTTTGATAAGCCTCTTCTTTCCATTTCATAACTTCAGGATCTTTATTGGCTGCAGAATATAATCTATCATACCATTCAGGAGCTGTATCTTTTAATCTATGTAACGCTTCTCCAAAGAACATATCTTCAACAAAATTTCCTGTGCTTCCATCTTCTCTTAATCTATCTTCAAATATATATACTTTATTACCTTTAACCTCTCCATAGCGTTTATTCTTAGGTGTATTTTCATAGCCTTTTGTTTCTGATAATTCTCTTTCTTCTTCTGGTGAAGCTCTTACAATATTTTGTAAAATTCTTTGTAATAATGGTTCTGCTTTAACTTCACTACCTTCAGCAAGCCCTAGTCTCTCCATCTCTGCATCGTAAGGCTGTCCTGTGTATGGATTAATGCGCTCTGAAGGATTTTTAATTACGTTAGGAACTGGAAAGTCTTCGGAGATTGCACCACCTTCAAATTGTGGTTTTCTTTTAGGATAACCAAATACTTCTGGTTCGTCAATTCCTTTTCCTCTTAATAAATTAAACATTTTATTTCTAGATTCAGCAGTTCCTTCTTTTGCCCAAGCTTCCATTTGTTTTTGTATATGTCTTGGATAAGCTTGATAAAAAGGACTCTTTGTTACTAATATTTCTCTCATACCTTTTCTACCAGTAAAGAAATCAATTATATCTGATCCTGTTGGACTGCCTAAAAGAGGAGTTACTTTTAACATTGTAAGCAATCCTCCCCATTCAGTATATTCTACTTGTTCCCAGCCTCTCCAAACATATTCTAACGCTGCCATACCGCCTACGCGTTTAATACCTTCTGAAATAACTTCAGCATCTGATCTTTTAACCCAACCTCTTTCTCCTTGAGTACGCAATTCGTTACCCATGATACCTGTCATTGCCATCAATGTACCACCAACTAATGCTTGTCCTGATTGTACTGGTCCTTGCAACATTCCTTTTGCATAGCGTTTCATAATAGTATTACCAAAAGCATAAGGATAAGCTAACAATTGTGTAAGAACATTGTATCTCGGATCTTGAAGCCATACAGAAGTTAGTCCTGCTTTTTTAGGATTAAGAATAACCTGCCTTGCAAAACGACCTCCACCTCTATTCACTTGTCTTTCAAATAAAAGTGTTTGTTTGTTAGATAAAAACTTACCCTTTTTGCCCTGTTCCCGAAGTAAGTTATCTTTTGCCCATTTTATTGCCGTTGGTATATCTACATTTAATTCATTTAACTCTAATTCATATCTTGCTATTGATGGTTTTGAGTATCCTCCTAGTGCTAACTTCCTAGCATTCTTTTTAATGAGGTCTTTACCCATCATATAAGCAGTTAATTCAACTGTCTTTGTCCATTCAGCCAATAAATTAAGCCTAAAAAATCCTCGTTGAACTCCTCTTAATATAGGATTTTTAATATCACCAGAAAAAATAGAGTCTATTCTTTGCATAGTTGCCAAATCATGCGCAACTAAAACACTATGCGCAGCTTCCATTGTTTCTGATTTAGTAAGCCATTTAGGAGTTTGAGCATCTAAACCTTTATATATATTTCTTACTGTAACTTGTCCACGAACACCCATTACTTTCACTAAATTTTTAACATAATTAGGCGCATCTACTCGTGTTAGTGGTACAAATACTTCTGATAAACTTGTAAGCGTAGCTAGTGGTAGAGTAGCTACTTGAGTTACAACTTGCCAAGTTTCAGAAGCAAGTCTTGCTCCTCCTTTAAGTTGCGGAAGATTACCAATTGTAAAGTTCCACATCTTTTGTAATCTTTCTAGTTTGTTTCCACCAAGACCTCCTTTTAAAAGATGCTCTTTGCCAGCAGCTTTAAGCTCTTGTTCAATCAGTCCACCAGATCTTGTAGCTGCCCAAATATCAGCTCCTAGTCCTTTTGTATTTTCACCAACAACTAATATTTTATTAATATCACCTTCTTTATTTATTAATAATTTTTGTAACTGAGGCTTACCTCCATGTCTTACTTCAGCACTTAATTTTGAAATATCCCAAAAATATTTTCTAAATACTTCTGCTACATTATTGTCTAATAGATCTGTTATATTTCTATCATCTACTTTATCTAAAGTTCTTGCAAATCTTGAATTAACATTAGAACCTAATCCAAATCTCTCTGCCTTATTTAACATTTCATCAATTAGTTCTAGTGCTAGTTCTTTGTTTTTAACTTGCCCACTATCTATTAGTTCTTTAACAAATAAATCTTTTCCTTCTTTAGTATTCAGATATTTAGAATATACACGAGGAAAGTGATTTTTAACGTGTTGTAAAGGAAGACCTTCTCTTACTGCTAATTTAAAAGCTTCATTATCTAGTTTTCTTAATTCTTTTACAGCCGTTCTAAATTCTTCTACAGTATATGCTCTTTTTCCTCTTCCTTTTCCTCTTCCACCTTTAGCTGCTTCTCTTATTCTGTCTCTAAAAGCTTTATCTATTCTTGCACCACGCATAGCTTCAGCTAAAAGTACATTTGTTTCATCATCTACTCTATGTATTTCTCTCCATCCTCCTTTGAGTTGTGACCAAACAGATGTTCCTTCTGACCTTGTTTTAATTCTATGTCTTACTCCAGTTTTTAAAGGATCTAAAATTCTTTCTAGTTTTGTAGAAAAAATACCTTGCCATCCAAAAGCATCATCTAAATAAGTATTAGGAATTTTCTCTGTTGCTTGTTGGTAAATTCTTCTAAGCCCTGAAGCATTTATAGATTCTAATATTTTTTTAGCAGTAGGAGAATACTTTGCCATTGTTTTAAATTCTGCAACGGCTGTTCCAAAGCTTCTAGCCATTCCAGTATCCATTGGTATTTGTATTAAAGCTTCTGTAGCTTTTGTAAGAGCATTTCCTGTTAGTTCATCTGTACTTGCATAAACTTTAGCAATGGCATTCTTTACAGGTGTTGTCACAACTGGAAGTTTTTCTAATCCTTTTGCTAGACCTGCACCAAGAACAATTCCCAAGCCTGTGTGTGTTGCCCATTCAGAATAATTTACATTATCTTGCAAACCTAATTCAATTTTTACTTCTTGATCTAATCTATTTAATGTTCCAGTATATGCGCCTGAAATAGTAGCAGTACTTTTAGCAGGAGTAGAAACAAAACTTCTTGCTAAAGTATTTACGTTCTGTTTAGTTAAGCCACTTTTCATAGTATTAGCTATGGCTTGTCTTATCATAAATTTTCCTGTTTCTGCAGCTCCTGTTCTAACTGCTACAGATCCTCCTCCTGTAAAAGGTGCAAGAAGCATTGCAGCTATCATAGAAGGATCAGACATTGCTTGCCAACCATATTGTCTAACTGCTTTGAATTTTTGTTGAAAACTAGAATCTGACCAATCTGTTTTATTAAATTGTTCTTTTAAAAACATATATCTGGTTTTTTGTTCGTCAGACCATTTTTTAGATTGAGACATCCTTCTGATCATATCATCAATAGAAATTTCTTTTCTAAAATAGTAAAGCATATCTGAAGCAGTACCCTCTTCTCCCATTTCGGCAAAGAAATCGTAGGCTACCTCTTTTATTGCTTCATTCTTAATGAACTGGTCTAAGGTCATAGACTCCTCAGGAACAGTATTTTTAGATATACTTGATACAGGCTTTTTACTTTCGTAGGCAATAGTAGTCTTATCTATTGCTTTTTCATCATAATCCGTAAGTATTTTAGAATCTTCAGCTTCTTGTTCTTCTTCTTCAACTTTTTGTTCTTCTACTATAGGCTCTGGTCGAGGAGCAGTTATCATCTCCCTAGTAAGAATAGCAGAAGAGATTGACGGCTCTCTTTTATCTTCTAACTCTTCTTCTTCTTCTTTATCTTCGTCTTCTTCTTTGTCTTGTAAATCGAAGCGTTTATTAAGAATATTATCTAGCTGTTGTAGAAGTTGCTGCTGTTGAAAACTATTCGGCATTTTAATTCACTACTTTTTTATTTTTAGCCAGTAAGCTTTTTTTCAAAAAATTATCCACATCTTCTTGTTTAACATAACCTTCCTCTGCGGCTCTCCTTAAAAGACCAAGTTCAAAAAGTTTAGGTAAATTACCTCCATATCTTGACATATTCTGTTTTGCTTTCCAATTTTTACCTCCTGTTATCATAGTTTCGGCAGCTCTAATAGGTGCAGGTGTTTCAAAACCTTCGGGCTTACCCCATTTTTTATCATAATCTTTTACTGGAACAGAACCTTTTCCTACTTTTGTAAGATAATGTAAACCATTCTCAGTAATACCAACTACATCAGGAGTAAACTCTATATTCTTCCACCAATCATCAGGCATATCTTCAATTGATTCTAAATTATATTTTTCCTTAATTTCATCAGTAGTAAGAGTAGCATCACTAGGATCAGCCCATACTTTAGCCTTTTCCTTATCTTCCTTAGTAAAAGTAGATAAGTTCTCTTGTATGTTTCCTGCTAAATCTTCTGCCTCTTCTCCACCTTCAAAAGTAGAAAGATCAATTTTAATATTTTTGAAAAATGCTATATTATACATAGTCATTTCATTAATTAAGGATTTTCTTAGTTGGTCATAAGCTAGATCATAATCTGTTCTGCCTAAGTTTAATAATTTGTCAGTCGAATCAATAGCTATATTTAATCTGTTTGTTATTTGAGAACCTTGAGAAGGTTGTTCAGCTAAAATTTCTGCAAATTTTCTTAACGCTACATATCTATCTACCTTGTTTTTTACTCTATTAGATGAAGGAGTTTCAGAACCAGGAGCATATTTTCCTGTTGCGTTTTCCCAATCTGCAAAATTAAATAATATATCACCAATGTCTTTTCTTATTTTATCATTTTTAATTTCGCTGTAATCAATTACACCTCTATCTATTGCAGCATTTTTGTCAGTAGCATCATCATATAAGTAATTTACTCCTAATAATTTAGCCCATGTTGAATCCTTACCCATGCCTATTGTTGGATTAGCAATACCAGCAAATATCTTATCTGTTGTGCCAAACCATCCACCAGTACCTTTAACACCAAAGAAAGCAGAAAGCGTATCTACTTTTGCCATATCTAGAATAGCTCCAAGATCTGTGATTCCTTGATCAATATAATCCTGTACAACTGTAGCATTATACGTTGCCATATGTAGCTGACCTACTGGACTCGAACTAATTGCCCTTTGCATTATTCTTAATTGATTACCAAACTGACCTTCTTGAACTTCTGTAGTTATGAATTTTTTTCTAGCTGCTATCCAAGCCTTTGCTTCTTCACTATAGGTATTAAGTTCTGCTCCTTTTTTTAAATATCCCAGTTCTACTAGTTTATCTGCTTGCCCTTCAATAACTTCATCCAAATTAGTAGCTCCTAAATATTGATCAGCAGCCATATTTACATCATTTATTTGAGCTGCTCCTATTCTTTCAATAAATGATTCTGAAGTAGTATTTACTGATAGTTTATTACCTTTAGTGCCATATATATTACCAAAAGCAGTAGGAACTAAAGTTTTGAAAAGATCTAATCTTCTTGGATTTAAACCTGATATTCCTCCAGGAATTGAACTTATTTCGTTGAATAATGTATTTTTCATCTGATTAAGCATTTCACTTTCAGGTTGATTAGTTTTCATCCAAGCTCGAAGAGAAGAAAGACCTATTTCATTATATACTAGATCATCATATTTTTGTCTATAATCTGCATATTCTATTTCGTTGTTAGCTAATTGACGATCTAATATCCCAAGTTTATCTATATTCTGCACTATAAGCGCATCTCTTTGTTCTTTTGATGGTAATTTAGCTTCTTCTTTAGTAGTAATAAGATCACCTAAACCACTTGCTAGATTAGGATAGTCGCTTGTAATTCCTGTAATAGTCTCTAAATTATTAGTTGCGTTCTGTACATCTTCTTTTGTAATAGAAGGATCAGCATCAAGATTATTCTCAATAGCTATAGCTTCAAGTGTCTTGTCTTTTACTGCTTCAGGAACTTTATGTGAAATAATTTTCCAGTTAGTAATAATATTATTAATAAGTCTTTCGTACTCTTCGTCTGCTTCTGTACCTTCAATTTTAAAACTAAGTCTTCTTACTAAACCTTTTTCTATAAGCTCATCTTTTACTCCTGTAATAACATTTTTTCTCATATCTCCATCTTTAAAACCAAATTGATACATAGCAACATCAAAAAAGGATGGATCAATATATTGTCCATTTGTAAGATTTTGTTCTGTTGAAATCATTATACGCTCTTGTATTGCTTTTAGTTTTCTATCTACTATAGCAGAAGTTAAAACTGTTCCTTCACGAGTTTTAAAACCTTGTAATAAGTTATAACTATTATCATAAGTTTTTATAAGATTTTCTGCTCTTTCTTTAGCTATAGTATCGGATCTATTTATCAACTCTTCTGCCATTCCTCTTTTTGCTGTAATATTAGCATCTCCTCCAGGAAAAGACTGCCATTTATTTTTAAATGCTTTACTAACATCCGTATCTGCTAGAGAATGAAAATAAGCCTGTCGCTGCCAGGGAATTGTAGGATCAAATCCTGCTGTTTTTATCTTTGTATTTGTACCTTCAAAGTTTTGTAAAAATGATAAATAAGGATTCATCTGATCTACAGTATTAAAAATATCAGATTGGTCTTCAGTAACTCTATTAATAGTTTCATTCATCATTCCAACTTTACCAGACTTACCAATACCTTTAAATATTTGTCCTAAAACATTAAGACCAAAAACTTTACCAGCATCCCTAAATGCTGGTTTCCAATCAGCACCTTTACTAGCAGCTTTCAAAAAATCTTTTCTTTCAGAAGCATAACTTTGCGCTTCTCTTGCGCCCATACCTCTCCATCTGCTACTACTAGCCATTATATTATCTCCTCAGTTTGTTCTGTTGTTTCTGTTTTTTCCATAAGACTCTTTTCTTTAAACTGTTCTGGTATTTCTAATTCTTCTAATCTTTCTTGCATTTCAGAAGGCAAAGTAGATACCTTACTTCCGTTTCTTAATTGCTGTTCTATAAGCTGTGTGAATCTTTGGTTCAGTTCAATTTTTTCTTCGTCACTTAATTCTCCTTCTTCTTCCTCTTCTTCTCCTTCGTAAAGAACATAGTCTATACTAGCTTTTTCTGCAAAAGCTATTAACATAAACATTACAGGTTCTGCCAACATTAACATCAAATCAGGATTCCACATACCTTTTCTAAATCCTTCAAACAATAAATAATGTGTTAATTCAGTTATAGGAATCCCATCTTTTATAGATGTTAATATACTTTCAAACGAATCTTCTGCTGTTACTGTAAGAAAGACTTTATTTATAGCATCTGATAAAGTTGATATTTCAGCAGGTTTTTCAAAAGCCATAGGATTCTCTGGATCTGACATTAATCCTTGACCAGGAATCGGTTTCTCAAAGTCTGGTGTTCTAATTGTTCCTAAATCTAATTCTGCCATGATTTATATACTCCGTTTTTAACCTACAGCACTACTACCAAAATATCCAGGAAGTGCATATGGTTTTGTTTCTTCTCCAACTTTATAATCGTAAGGACTTGCAAAATAATCACCATTATTAATATTCCTTGTATGATTAGCAATAGCAAGATAATTTGATTCTGGAAGATCAGGTAATCTTGCATAGCCTTCTGGCATATCTATTAAAGTATTAGCAGGTTTATACTCTTGTACTATTGTTACTTGTTGATCTTTTTTTAATCCTATTGTTTCGTCAATCTTATCTTGAATAAGTCGTTGAGGATCAAGATAATCTTCTACTTCTCCCATAGCATATTCTGCACCTTTTTTAACTATTTTCTCTGGATCTCTTATATAACCTTGAACACCAGGTGTTTTAATAGTTTCAACACCAGTTTGTTTTAGTCCTTTAGGAAGAGGTTTGCCATCAAAATCAAGATATATTCTATCATCATCAATACCAGTTGCTACATAAATAGGCTGTTGTTCATATTTTCCACGCCATGTTTCTCCAGCACTTTCTTTTAAATTTTGCCATCCTTTTTGAAAAAAGCCCAAATCATCTTCTCCTTTTTGCATAGCTAGTAAACTTTCATCTACAGTTGTTAGATCTACTACTGGATTGCCGTATATATCAACTATTGTTCCATCATCGGATATAAGATGCATATTTTCAGACGTTTGTCTTGTAATACTTGATTCAGCATCTAAAAGGTTTCTTTCTTTTTTTAAATAATCATCTTGTGTTTTATCTTTAAGATTACCTATATCAGCTTTTTCTAAAGATTGATCTGTCAATATTTCAGCATCTACTGTGCTTGATGCTTTAAGATCAGTTTTTGATTTTGGAATTGTTGTTTTAACTGTACTATCTGTTGTTGTAAAATCTACCTTATTAGCATCCGCTACTGCTGCAGTTTTTCCTTTTCCAGGCACATATCCTTTAGATGTTTTCATTCCCATTGCACTTCTTGCTTCGTTAAAACGATCACCTACCCAAGTGGACATAGAATCAGTAAACGACATACCTTCTTTCATAAGAGGTTGAGCAATAAAATCAACTCCAGCAGTTACTAAATCTGTAAGCTTACTATAGACTTTACCAATTCCAGATATTCCAATCTGCATACTTTTTAAAGTATATCCTAATGCTTTAGCCATCGGACCTTTAGCAAACAGTCCTGTTGCTTTTCCTGTTTCTGATATAAAACGAGATCCTATTTTTTCTCCTACAGTTGTAGCTGCCTTTTTAGCTGCTGCTTTACTTGCTTCTACACCTGCTTTCTTTATTGCTTCTTGACTTACTCCTTCTATTGTTGCTTGTTTTATTGCTTCTTGACTTGCTAGTTTCATTGCTTCTTGTGTAGCTGCATCTGCTGCAGCTCCACCTATTCCAGCAGATATTCCTTCTGTTATAGTTCCCCAAAAACCAGAAATATAAGGCATAGCAATCATCATAGCTAATGTTCCAACCCATCCGAGTCTTCCCATAAAGCCCATTACTTTTTTAAAAGGTTTAGCTACAGTACGAATAACTTTTTTCATACCACCGCCTATTTTTCTAAGTGCTTTTCGTAACTTTCCAGCCATTTTTTATATCTCCTATATTATATTTTTAATCAGTAAACCAATTACTAACTGTTGCAATCATTGATTTATATGTTTCTTCAAACCTTCCCCAATCTCCAATATCTTTAGTTTGATCCAAGATTGTATTAAATAATCCAGCTTGTCTTTGTGCTTCGTTTTGTTCTCCTTGAAATACATAACTTGCTTGATCACGAAGCTCTTGCCACATAAACGTCATAGCTTGTGTACTTAATCCAAAAGCATTTTGAGCGTTTTGCTGATTCACAGCATTCTGTGCTGCAGTATCAATAGTATTTGCTTTTCTTCTCCACTCTACATTTGATTGCATAATAGCAGTTTGGTTTGCTTTGTTCCATTGATCACGTTGAAAATCTTGTTGATCATTAAACTGTGAAACCTGTGTTCTTATCTGTGCATTTAATTTAGAAACATCTGTTTCTGCCGCAAATCTTCTAGCTTCTGCTTGATTATCAGCACTTACATTAAACTGTTCCATAGCATCCATTCTTGTCTTATTATTTATATCTATCTGCGTTGCTATGTTTGTCATAAACTGATTAGTTTGATTTATACTAGTAGCATTAAACTGTTTAGAAGCATTGGTCGCACTTTGGTCACTTAATAAAGCTTGCTGTGCCATCTGAGCTTCTAATACATTAGCTTGTTGTTTGTTATTAAGATTTGCCATATCCATTGCCAAGAAATTTTGAGCATTAGTTACAGCAAGTTTTGTTCGTTGATCTACTGTTGCTAAATCAAGACTTGCTAATGCTGTAGCATTTTGCATAGCTGCTTGTTGTCTTTGATTAAAATCCTGTAATAATGTTGATTGCATAAATTTACTATTTGCAAGTTGTGTTTGTTGATCTACATTAAACTGTGTCATATCCATGCCTGCAACAGTTTGTGCATTATTTATAGCTATTGCTTGATCTGAACTTAATTGTGAAATACCCATAGCATTAGCAAGAGTAGCATTTGTAATACCTACTTGCATTTTAGCTTGAAGATTAGCTAACTCTGTCTTTTCAGCACTTGACATAGTTTCAGCAGCAGCTTGGTTCATTGCTGACAAGTTTGCTAAATTTAATCTTTCTTCTGATGAAAGATTTGCTTTATTCATATCTTGTGTAAAAGCTGCGTTCTGTGCCATGAACTCAGAAGAAGTTTGGAATTTGGTAAGTCTTGTTTGTTGTTCAGCACCAAATTCAGCACCTAATCGTTCAGATTCTAACTGCAAATTCATAGTTTCCATCTGCTGGGCATTTGCCAAGTTTTGAATATTCATCTGCTGTTGTTGCTGTGTATTCAATTCAGCAGCACGTTGAGCATTTTGCAAATTTTGTATTCTTGTTTGCTGTTGTTGCTGTGCCGAAGTTAATACAGCTTCTTGTCTAAACTGTCCTTGCTGTACGGCAATCTGTTGTGCCATTTGTGCTGTTTGACTTTCAGCAGTTTGACGATTGGAAAGATTTGCCATTCGTCTTTGCATATCTTGTGTAGATTGTGCTAAGTTGGCTTGTTGCTGATTAGATAAGTTTTGTGCTGCACGTTGTTGTAAAGCTTGTGCATTATTTTGTGCCATTGGTAAAGCAGTTTGTATAATAGCATTAAACAATGCATCTCTACCAACTGTTGAAGCACCCAAGCCTCGTTGTGCAAGCATTTCTTCTACTCTTGCTACGGCTGGTCTAGCCCAAGCAGGAGTTGTTCCTTCTTCTATACCTGCTATAAGTGTTTCCATTTGTGAAGAAACCAATGCTTCTTCAGGTAATGCCGCAATTGCTGCTTGAACTTCTACAGGTTGATCATCTATTTGAGCTTCTACAGTAGCTGGATCTTCAACAATAGCTGCTGTAATATCAGGAGGCAATGCTCCTACTTCTGCTACCATCGATGCTGCCGCACCTGTTCGTGCTGTTCCTGTTACTGCCTGTCTCGTGGCTGCAGTAAAAGTAGGTATACCACCTATTTGTGCTTCATCTCCTTGCGGAGCTTCTCCTGTGATTGCTTGTCTTGCTTTTGCTTCTGCTTGTGGTGTATCTGCAATTTGAGCGCCTACTCCAGTTTGTTTTTCTGCTTTTGCTCCTGCGCTTAAAGCTCCAACAACACGATCTGCTTTAGCTTTTTCCAGAGCTTCATCTGGAGGCATTCCTGCAGCTACTGCTTTTTCAGTTAGTTGCCGAATCTCTTCTGCTTCTGCTTCTCTAGTAACTTCTCCTTCAGCAGCTATAACATCTGGAGTTCTTCCAGATATTGTTTCTGCATCGTATGTAGCCGCACTAATAGTTGCTGGATCTGCTGCTGCAGTTGAAATTCCTTTTGAAACTACTTCTGCATCTCCTGCTTGTGCTACTCCTGCTGTTGCTACTCCTGTATCTACCATTTGAGGAATTTTATCTTCTTCAAATTTAATTCCTTTATCAGTTTGAACAGCAGTAGGTATTATTGCATCTGCTGGAAGTTTTCCTTCTGCAGCTTGTTGTACGTATTCTCTAGCTGCTTCTGCTTGTGGATCTGTACGATCTGCATATTGTGGTGTATAATCTCCTGTACTTGGTGGAATAGTAATCGGATCTCTTGGTTCTACTCTTGGTTCTGGCGTTGGCTCTGGCGTTGGCTCTGGCGTTGGCTCTGGTGTTGGCTCTGGTGTTGGCGTAGGCGTAGGCGTAGGTGTTGGCGTTGGTGTTGGCGTTGGTGTAGGCGTAGGCGTAGGCGTAGGCGTTGGTCTAGGTCTTCTTTTAGTTTTTGGAGTTGGAAAAGGCTCGTCATCTACTGGACTCATTCTAGGTTGTTTTTTTCTAACTATTCTTTGCATAGGTCTACCTACAGAAGCAGGGCTTGGATCTGGCTCTGGTACAGCTGGTTCAGGAACAACTGCTCCAACAGCATCTTCAGGATATTCTCCTTGTTCTTTAGCTGCTTGCTTTGCTCTATCTTTCCACCATTTTGCTCTATTTGGATCTCCCATCGCTGGATACTTTACTTTAGGAGGTGTCATAGAAGATCTTCCTCTTTGTTTAAACCTTCTTTTATTAGGGCTTTTTCCTTTTACTACAATTTCATCTATTGGTTCGCCTTCAGCAAAGCCAATTCTTCCGCCTTTACGCATATCTACTCGTTTACCTTTACTGTATCTTTTTCTTGCCATAATATCTATTTCTCTATTAATCTATCAATTTTAGATTCTAACATCGCATGTTGTCTTTCTATCT
>Ga0080013_1004119_pt1 | contig 14540 bp, 13 predicted proteins | sample ETNvirenome_6_85_FD_69236 | JGI IMG/M metagenome (GOLD analysis project Ga0080013, IMG submission 69236) | Marine viral communities from the Pacific Ocean - ETNP_6_85 (SPADES assembly) (version 2) | ecosystem: Environmental > Aquatic > Marine > Oceanic | place: Pacific Ocean | collected 2013-06-19
GACCAGAGGGGGCTATTAGAGGAATATATAGCGGGACAGGGTTATCAGGACGCGGGTAGGTCAATGATTAATGAGTCAGCAGAACAGCCCAATCTAATACCTTTGGCCTTAGACCCAGAACGCGGCCCTAGTATGCGATCCATAGTGGATGACGGTACTCTAAAGGCTAAGATATACGATTTCGTAGAACCCGCGATGACCCATAACATTCCAGAGGGCAGGGCAGAGGGCTTGTTAAACTGGAGAAATTTGGTTGGGGGTGTTGCTGATGTAGTTGGTAAGACCATTGACAAGACTCAATTCCCAACTCTAGGTGATGCGGCTATGGCATCACTTGATGTGGCTGGTATAGGACTTCCCAAGATAGTAAGTCAGTATGTCAAGAATTTAAGGAACTATGTTCCGGGATTTTATGGGGGTCAAGAGGTATTGGGAGCGGGTAGAAATGCGGCTCTAGGACTACTGGAAACAACTAAGGATTTTGGCAGACAGTTTTACAAGGATGCCCCAATCTCCAAGGGTACTGAAAACACCCTAAAAGAAGAATTAGCCAACTACCAAGCACTGCAAAAGTTGGGCAGAGAAGGTGGCTTTACAGACGAAATTAATGCTGGTATGAGAGCCTCTGCCAGAAAAATACATGGACAGTTAGGCCAGAACATCGTACACGGCAGGATGATGGGAGAAGCCCCAGAGATTCTAAGGAAATGGGCAAAGAAAAATTTCGGGGAGGAATTACCCTTTGATCGCTCTCTGTCCAAGTTAATGTTTGATGACGTAGACTCAGACCTGATCTATGATATGTCAGATGAGGCGTGGGGTGGAGTTGGTGGAGGCTTTATAGGAAAAGCCCCATCTGATGCCCTGTTTATTAACAAGAATAATACTAGGGTTGCAGGAAACTCATTTAATGATATTATTTCCTCAAGGCAGTTTAGTACGTTAAGAAGGCTAAATGCCAAACACAGCCCTAAGTCAGCAGAAGAATGGTTGAGGGTTCTGGACGAATACGACCCCAACTGGTCTAAAAATCTAGCCATACCAAGGAGAAGTGTCGTTCAAGGGACAGATGGCGCCTTGTTTCAGTTCTCTCCTGCGGGTAAACAGGACTATCTTTTAGGTGGATTTAATGCTATAATCAAGGTTAATAAAGATGGAACTGCTAAGATGTTTGGAACTGACAAGCAGGATATATTTGGTCAGAAGATTCCGGGTGGTGCAGATGCTATCGTAGGTATAGGAGATCAGAAGGCTGTAAACTTTGGCGGAAAACAAGACGCAAAACTAGAGAAACTAAAATCAGAACCAGTTCCCAAATACAAACCACCGAAACAAACTGAAGGTAAAGAGGTTACTCTTGAGAGCGCAAAGCAATCTCAAAAGAAACAGAAGAAGAAACAAGAATACAAATACTTATTAGACGAAGATGAAGCCGACATTTCTGCTATTTTGGGTTCTGTGGATGCTATTTCACCGTCCCGCATTGGCGCTTCTGGGTCTTTAGCCGCCGCCCTTGGAATTATAGGAAGCCCTTATGAGGACTGAGAAACAAGAGATATTCATTGAACAATACTGTCTGCATGGGTGCGCCGCTAAAGCCGCACAGATTGCAGGGTATTCCCATCCGAAGCAAAGAGGGTATGAGTTAAAGAACCAGTTCTCTAAAGAGATAGAATCCCGTACACGCAAGATGATTCAAGACTGTGTGCCGGGAGCCTTATTGCAACTGAAATCTCTTTCAGAAGGCGCTGAGAGCGAATCTGTGCGACTTGGCGCTGTGAAGGATATACTGGACAGGGCTGGTCTTAAACCCACTGAGAAGATCAAACAGGAAGTCTCACACGTTGAAGAGAAATCCACGGAGGAACTACAACGAGAACTGGAAGCCCTTGTTGGCCCTCTTAACTGATGCCAATACAATCATGTAAACTACCCAACGGAAAGAAGGGTTATAAATGGGGAAAATCTGGAAAATGCTATGCAAGTAGAGCATCCGCTGAGAAGCAAGCAAGAGCCGCCTATGCCAGTGGATATGGAAAAAGCGGTAGAGATAGCAAAAGAAATAAAAAAACGTCAAAGATTTAGTAAGATTGACTTTTACGATCCGTACCCATACCAACAGGAATTCCACGAAACAGGGGTAGGTAATAACCAACGCTTATTGATGGCGGCTAACCGCATAGGAAAGTCTTATTGTGGGGCCGCAGAGATGTCCTACCATCTTACAGGACTATATCCTAAATGGTGGAAGGGTAGAAGATTCAGCAGAGCCATCACAGCATGGGCTGGTGGTGTGTCAAACGAAACCACCAGAGACATTGTACAAGCAGAGTTATTGGGTTCTCCCGACGATCCAGAAGCCTTTGGCTCCGGCGCTGTTCCCAGAGAATGTATTATAAAAACTGAACGTAAGCCCGGTGTTCCAAACGCCAAGTCCGTAGCCCTCATACGGCATATTTCTGGTGAGAACTCTTCTTTATTCTTTAAAGCCTATGAGATGGGCGTAGACAAGTGGCAAGGTAGATCAGTCGATGTGGTATGGCTAGATGAGGAACCCTCCAGAGAACTGTACTCACAAAGCGTCACGCGAACCCTAGACAGGAGAGGGATGGTCTACATGACCTTCACCCCTGAGCAGGGGATGACTGAGACAGTCGCCGCCTTTATGAACAACATAAAGAAGGGGCAAAGCCTTACTAACGCCACATGGGATGACGCATCTGAAAATGTGAAGTCTATGCAGGGCAGGAAGGGGCATCTATCAGAAGATGCAATGGAACAGATTCTCTCTGCTTACTCCCCCCATGAGAGGGAGATGAGGAGATACGGCAGACCCTCTATTGGTTCCGGCCTTATCTTCCCTGTCAACGAAGAAGATTTAATGATTGATCCAATAGAAATAGAGGATCATTGGCCCAGAATTGCGGCCATAGACTTTGGTTGGGATCACCCTACGGCTGTGGTATGGTGTGCAATAGATAATGAAAGTGACACCTTTTACATATACGATTGCTATAGAGCATCTAAAGCAAGCCCTACGGTACACTCCGAGGTAATAAGACAACGGCCTTATTTTATTCCGATAGCCTACCCGCATGACGGAAATCGCAGGGATAGCATGGGAAACCCCGGTCTTGCCGAGCAGTATAGAGGTCATGGGTGTAACTTTCTACTACAGCACTTCACTAACCCTCCGGGGCTAGGGGAGAAGAAAGGCTCTAACTCAGTAGAGGAAGGGTTGATGGCTATGCTACAGTCGATGGAGAAGGGAAACTTTAAAGTATTCTCCACCCTTCAAGACTGGTTTGAAGAGTTTAGGATGTACCATAGAAAGGAAGGAAAGGTGGTTGCCCTCCGTGATGACCTTATGAGCGCCACACGATACGCCTTCCAATCACAACGCTACGCTATAGCGGGAACTGATCCCGAATGGACTAGCGATATAACCTATAGGAACTACGGAATTGTCTGATACAGAACAAGAACTAATGACTCGCATCAAGCAGGAGATATCTGATTCTCTTGGGTATGATGGCGAAATCTCATTGCAGAGAGAGGAGGCTATCAAGTATTATTATGCCCTCCCATTTGGTAATGAGGTAGAAGGCCGTAGTCAATACGTTGATTCCACGGTACAAGACACAGTAGAGTGGATTAAACCCTCCCTGATGAGGGTGTTTGCCTCTGGTGATGAGATGGTGAAGTTTACCCCTCATGGCCCAGAGGATGTACAGGCGGCAGAACAGGCTACCGACTATGTTAACTACGTCTTTACAAAAGACAATCCCGGCTGGGAAATCCTCTACTCATGGTTCCATGATGCCCTGCTTCAAAAGAATGGTATCGTAAAGGTATGGTGGGATGAATATGAGGAAGAAAAGAGGGAAGAGTATCACAACCTTGGTGAACTTGAATTTGAATACCTTATCGCACAAGACGATGTTGAGGTTATAGAACATACAGAGGTTGCTGGTAATGAAATGGAAGAAACTTACCATGATGTAGTAATAAAAAGGGTAGGTTACAATGGAAAGATTAAGATTGAGAATGTTCCTCCTGATGAATTCCTTATCTCAAGAGAGGCCAAAGGAATACAAGATGCTAGGTTTGTCTGCCACAGGGTAAAGAAGACTGTCTCTGAATTAAGAGAGATGTACGGAGATGATTGGGATGTTGGAGAGTTAGGCGCAGGGTATAATGAAGAAGTCTACAATGCTGAGAGGATGGCACGTTATGAAATAGATGACTCATTTGCTTGGGGAACGGGATTAAATGAGAGCGGAGAAGAAGCCCTAAGAGAGTATTGGCTCCACGAATCATTTATCCAGACAGACTATGATGATGACGGAATTGCTGAACTTCGTAAAGTATGTAGTGTTGGAGATCATATCTTCTCTAATGAAGAGATTGACAAGGTTCCATTCGTTTCAATTACCCCACTAAAAATCCCCCATAAGTTCTTTGGTCTATCTGTTGCTGACCTCGTAATGGACTTACAGTTAATCAAGAGTACGCTAATGCGTAACCTGATGGACAACGCCTACAACCAGAACTTTGGTAGGTATGCTGTACTTGAAGGTCAAGCGAATTTGGACGATTTGCTAACCCAGAGGCCGGGGGGCGTGGTACGAGTTAAATCCCCTAACGCTGTCATGCCCTTGGCTACCCCTCCCCTACAGCCGGAATCATTCCAGATGCTTGGATATCTCGATGAGGTGAGAGAGGCAAGGACAGGAGTAAATAAAAATACACAAGGCATCAACGCAGATGCCCTGACAAGCCATACAACGGCCACAGCGGTGAATGCGGTGATGACTAATGCCCAGAGCAGGGTAGAGTTAATTGCCAGACAGTTTGCCGAGACAGGTGTTAAGGAATTGATGTACTGCATCTATGAACTCCTCCTGAAGTATCAGGACAAAGAAAGGGTGGTTATGCTAAGGAATGAGTGGGTTCCTGTACGCCCCGATATGTGGAGCGACAAGATGGACTGTACCGTTTCTGTTGCCCTTGGTAATGGCTCAAAGGATCAGCAGATGGCCCACCTATCCCAAATGCTACAGTTTGCGGCACAGGCTATGCAGGGTGGACTCCCTATCGTAACTACACAGAATATGTACAACCTTGGAGCGGCGCTTATAAAGGCAATGGGTTATCAGAATGTTGATGATTTCTTAACTCAACCTCCACCCCCACAGCCTGAACAACCTTCCACGGAAGATCAGTTGGCCCAGATGGAGATGCAAGTCAAGCAGAAAGAGTTGGAGATTAAAGCCGCTGACGTACAGGTTAAAATGCAAAAGATCAAACAGGAAGCGCAGAAGGATGCGGTTGATGCACAACTTAAAGCCGCTGAACTTGCGCTAGAAGAGAAACAGAACAGAGGTGTATTGATTGGATAAACAAAGAGAGGAACAAGCAAAACGCCTCCTCAATGACCCGATGTACAACGAAGCATTTGATTCATTAGGAGAAAGTATTTTTAACACTTGGGCACAAACAAGTGTGAACGATGTCGAAAGCCGCGAACAATGCTGGCTTTCATTACGACTCCTTGAGAGACTACGCCTTCATCTAACCAGTATAGTTGAGACTGGAGAGATGGCGGAGAAACTCAAGGAATACCAAATATAAGGAGATTTTTAAATGGCGGACAAGCAAGTAGCCCCGCTTCCGGTTGATCCGGGAAGTGTAGTAGAAGCACAATCAGCAATCCTAAGTTTACTGGAACCTGAAGAGGTCAAACCAGAAGCACTGGAAAGCGCCCCTACCGAAGATGTTGAAGAGTCTACTGAGGAAACTCAAGACGAACCATTGGAAGAGGATGTCCTTGAAGAAGAATCCGAAGAGGAAGAATCTGAAGAGGAAGAGTCAGAAGAAGACGAGTCCGAAGAGGAACCTGAAGTTTATGCCGTCAAAGTTGACGGTGAAGAACTAGAGGTAAGCCTTGATGAACTTGTGCAAGGGTACTCCCGACACTCTGACTATACTCGTAAAACGCAAGAACTTGCAAGCCAAAGAGATGAGATGGCCCAAATGCAACAGCAGTGGGCTAGTGAAATCTCACAGGCACAAACAGAGCGTCAGCAATACATAGAAGCACTTGGACAATTTTCCAAACACTCTATGGCAGGATTAGAACAGTTTCAGAATGTTGATTGGGAAACTCTCAGAGAAGATGATCCCATTGCATTTGTAACAAAGAAAGAAGAGTTCCGTGATGCTCAAGAACGATTAAGACAAGCGCAGTCTGAACAACAGAATGAGTATCAAAAACAACAGCAGGAAGTTGCCAAGATGCGTCAACTGGCTATTCAGGAAGAACACACAAAGTTAGTAGCGGCTGTGCCTGAATGGAATGATACAGAGAAGCGTAGCAAAATGGCATCTGAACTTTCTACATACGCTGTTAATCAGGGATTCACTAAAGAGGAACTGAAACAACTAATAGACCATAGATCGCTAATAGTTCTTATGAAGGCTCAAAAGTATGACGCTCTTCAGAACTCAGATGTTAAAGCGAAAAAGATTAAGAACAAACCCAAAGTTATTCGGTCTGGTAAAGGAACTAATAAAAAATCCGATACCGATAAAGCCAAACGTATTGCCTCAATGAAGCGTCTTAAAGAGAGTGGTCATGTTAATGACTCTGTATCTCTCTTTGAAGATTTCGTAGAACTTTAACTAAGGAGGTATATTGCTATGGCAATCCCTACTAATACTCGGGAGACTTACGGTGGCGTACAAATCCGTGAAGACTTGAGTAATATCATTTATAACATCAGTCCAATGGACACGCCGTTTGTTTCAGGCGCTGGTCGAGGCACTTGCTCTAACACTCTTTTTGAGTGGCAGAAAGATGAACTCGCCGCCGCCGCCGCTAACCAGAAGAAAGAGGGTGACGACCCAGCATCACTGGCAGTCGTTGAGCCTACCAAGTTGCAGAACTACACTCAGATTTCTGAGAAAGCAGTTCAGACTTCTGGCACTGCGGAAGCAGTGGACTGGGCAGGCCGAAAGTCAAGTCAGGCTTATCAACTCGCAAAGCGCGCAAAAGAAATGAAGCGTGATATGGAATTGATGCTGACGGGTGAAGATACGGCCACTGTTGGCGCATCTGGAACGGCTCGTAAAACTGCCGCTCTTAACTCTTGGCTTGGTGACTCAACCGCTGGCGACTCTAACATCATCGACGGCCCAACAGCCGCCGCTGTTGCTAACGCTGGTAATGGCACGGCAGTGAAAGCCCCAAGTGGCTCTGACGTTGTGCTGACGATGGCGATGCTTAATACTTGTGTCGAGCAGATTTGGAACGCGGGTGGTTCACCTGACGTAATCATGTGCGACTCGTCATTGAAGGTTAAGTTGTCTGCTCTGGCTGGTTCAGTCATTGCTGACATCGTTACCAACCATGACAAAGCATCCCCGGCAAGTGCCGTCAACTCTGTTGATGTCATTGTAACGGACTTCGGTACTTTCAAGATTGTACCTAACCGTTTCTGCTTGGCTAACCAGTTGTATGTCTTGGATTACGATTACTGGAGCGTAGATTATCTGCGTCCTTTCCAGACGGAAACCCTTGCTAAAACTGGCGACTCCATCAAACAGATGATGATTGCTGAATATGGCCTTCGTGGTAAGAATGGTCAGGCTTCAGGCTCTGTTATTGGTATCAAAGCCGCGTAACTGTGTTTGGCCCCCTTCGGGGGGCCATTCCCTTTGAGGATAAAATGAGCAAAGCACTACTTAAAGAAGGTTTAAAGCCTCAAAAAGAAAAGGTGGTTAAGGCTAAACCTTATACTGAAAAAGCGTCTGTAAAGAAAGCGGTTAAGACTTTAGAGAGTTGGACTAAAAAGCCGGGTGCATTACCCTTATGAAACATCTAAGACCTACCACTGTAGAAGAACATTCTGATGGCACGACAAGTTTTGTCACACATCAAGATGCACAAGGTATTGTAGATAACAATAAAGAATTATTAAATGACTATGGTGATAAACTTACCTTTGGTAAGCAACAGCATGGTATGAGAGTGGCATCCATTCCTGTAACTATATGGGAACAGTGGATGAAAGAGACTAACGGAGCGATAGAGAAAGATGGGAAGTTGATGAAAAAGTATCTCAATGATCCTGATAACGCTTTCCTACGCACCACACCAACGAGGCTATAACTATGTGGCTATACAACCCCGGACAACCGGGAGCAACACAAACAAACTACGCCCCTCTTAATAGCGCAATATACTATATTGCCCGTAGATAGTTATGAGTATTGCCAACTACACTGAACTACAGACGGCTGTGGCTAACTGGTTAGACAGAGATGATCTAGCCGCTAGGATTCCAGAGTTTATTTCTTTATGCGAGGCTCGGTTTAACCGAACCCTCCGTCTTCGCGCTATGGAAACCTTAGACACTTCTGTATCTACTGTGGCTGGCGTAAATACAATAGCACTACCTACAGGATATGTGCAGATGAGGGATTTTCATTTAACCACATCCCCATTAACTCAGTTGCAGTATCTTACTCCAGAGATGATGGTTAGGTTAAATGCTGGTAGCCAAGGGGGTAAACCTGTAACCTACACAATTATAGGCAATAACATACGTCTTGGGCCAACGCCTGATGTAGTGTATACCACCAGTATGTTGTACTATAAAACCTTTGATCCCCTAAGTAGTAGCGCTCCTACTAATTGGGTAATCACAAATGCTCCAGATGTATATTTATACGGGACTCTGCTTGAGGCGGAGCCTTTCCTAATGAATGATGCTAGGGTACAGTTATGGGCTACAGCATTGACGGAATCTATTAACACCCTACAAGAGCAGGATAACAAGGATAGGCATTCTGGCTCCGTTCTTAGGGTAATGAACACAGGCGGGTATCACTAATGGGACTAGAAAGCGCATCATTTCTTAACGGACTGGTTGACACAAATCCCGGCGCTACAGACAATGTATCGCAGGGCGACGATCATCTCCGTTTAATTAAAAAGGTACTAAAGGATTCTTTTCCGTCTGTAGATGCGGCGGTAAATACAATACATACCAGTGCATCAGCACCAGCAACATCAATATCAGCAGGGCTAGTATGGTTTGACACAACTAACGACCTACTAAAGATCAGGAATGAGGCCAATGATGCTTGGATTACATTGGCAGTATCACCCCTAACATCTAACAGTGTAGATATTGACGCTGGCTCTATTGATGGAACCCCCATTGGAGCGGCATCAGCATCCACTGGTAAGTTCAGTTCTGTAAATATTGCGGCAGATGGAGCAACAGTAACAGGAATCAAAGATGAAGATGATATGTCATCCGACTCTGCTGTTAAACTTGCTACTCAGCAGTCTATTAAAGCGTATGTAGACTCACAAGTTACAGCGCAAGACCTTGATCTTATATCTGATAGCGGCACGATTGATATTGATCTTGATTCAGAAAGCCTTACCGTTTCAGGCGGGGAAGGTATTGACACTTCAGCGACAGGCACTACGCTCACAATTGCAGGAGAAGATGCGTCAACCTCTAACAAGGGTGTAGCATCCTTTAACTCTGCTAACTTTGCGGCATCCTCTGGTGACATTACAATCAAGGATGGTGGTGTAGCCAACGCTGAACTAGGAGATATGGCGGCTAACACGGTTAAGGTTAGGGACGCTAACTCAAGCGGTGTACCTTCTGATAAAGCAGTCGCAGATACTCAAGTTCTTATTGGTGACGGTACTGGCTTTACAGCCGCCGCATTGTCTGGTGACGCTACCATGACAAACGCTGGTGCAGTTTCGGTAACAGGGATACAGGGTAAATCAGTATCCTCTACCGCCCCAACCAACGATCAGTACATGAAGTATTCATCTACCGCTTCTGAGTGGCAGATGGTGTCGATTGTTGGTACAGACAAACTAACCACTAAGGGCGATCTACTTGTCTACAACACAGTAGACTCAGAAACAAGACTGCCTGTTGGAACCACTGACTACGCTGTAATCGCTGACCCCTCGGCTACTAACGGCCTAGCATGGAAACAGGTTGCTACGGCAACTATCGCTGATGACGCTGTAACGGCGGCAAAGATAGCAGACACAGCAGTTACGCCGGGAAGTTACACGGCCTCCGCTATCACAGTGGATCAGCAGGGAAGAGTAACAGCCGCAAGCAGTGGCAGTTTTATAGCAAAAACCTCCGCAACAGGATCAGGCCAACTACCGTCAGGCACTACCGCACAACGCGATGGTTCACCATCAGCAGGGATGATTCGGTACAACAGCACGACAGGTGGCTTTGAAGGCTACGGCGCGGCTTGGGGAGGTATCGGTGGAGGAGCCGCAGGAGCGGGTGGTGACGAAATCTTTTATGAAAATGAAAAGAATGTCACAACCTCTTATTCAATTACATCTAGTGAAAACGCCATGAGCGCAGGGCCGATAACAGTCGATTCTGGAGCCACGGTCACTATTCCTAGCGGATCAACTTGGGTAATAGTATGAGCACAGTAGAAGTTAATGCAATCGACAAAGAGAGCGGATCAACGCTGACTCTGGGTGGATCAGGAACCGCAGTCACTTTACACGCTTCTGCAACATCATCGGGGTTTGATTCAGGTCTTGCATCTGTACAAACCTTTACCTCCAGTGGTACATGGACTCGTCCAAGCGGGATCACGAAAGTGATTGTCCATGTTGTTGGCGCTGGTGGTGCGGGTGGAGGAGGACGCTCTTCCTATAACTACACTGGCACAGGCGGCGGGGCTAGTGGTTTAGCGATTAAATTTTTAGATGTTTCCTCTATCTCGACCTCAACTATTACGATTGCGGCGGCAGTTACTGGCGCGGCTATTGATGCAAGCGGAGCAGACGGCGGTGACTCATCGTGGGCTGATGGTACAAACACGATTACCGCAAGTGGCGGGGATGGCGGCAATTATGGTGGCGAGAATTATTCGGAACCCGGTGGAACAGCATCTGGAGGAAATATAAATTCGACAGGAGGTTCAGGAATGGCAGGGCCAGCACCGAATACAGATGGTCATGGCGGTGGTCCGGGTGGAATTTGTTGTCATGGATTTGGCGGCTCTGGTGGTGCAATGGTCAGAGGAAATTATGATAACGATGCTAAGGGGTACGGCCATGGAGGTGGAGGCGGCGCTAAAAACTGCACTGGTGGAGCAAGCGCACCGGGAATCGTAGTAGTTTGGGAGTACAAATAATGAAATACGCAATAGTAAAAGACTCCCTCGTAACAAACCTTGTTGAGTGGGATGGGTCATCTGAATACACGGTAGACGGTGAGTTAATCCAAGCAGATAAGAACGCATGGATCGGTGGCGAATACAACGGCTCGTTTGTTGCACAGCCTGTACCACCTGCACCAGAACCCACGGCAGAAGAAGTACAAAAAGCCGCAGACAAAGCCTCTGGAAATCAGAAACTCCGTGATCTTGGTCTGACGGATGCAGAAATTGAGGCGCTGAAATCATGAGCAGTGAACTAAAAACTAACAAGATAAGCCCAGCCACAGGGACTACCACGACTCTCGGTGATGCCTCGGATGTATTCCAACTTCCCGCATCTGGTGAGATAGACATTGCTTCTGGTGCGACTCTGGACGTAAACGGAACAATAGATGTTACAGGGGCGACTAAAACAGGGTTCCCTGACAACACTCCATCTTTTCGCGCTTATTTAAGTACCAACCAAACTGGCACAACAAATAGCGCTTGGAACAAAATTAATTTCAACACAGAGGATTGGGATACCGATTCAGCCTACGATAACTCAACAAATTACAGGTTTACAGTTCCCGCTGGTGAGGGGGGTAAATATTGCTTTTCAATGGCTGTTGGCGTTGCTGTTGTGTCAGGTGCAGACGGTGCAACTGATTTTTGTAGGGCTATTTTTTATGTTAATGGCGCGGCATATACAAAAGGAAGTGGATTAGTATATTTGCCAGTAGTGACTAGTGGATACGATAACTATATCGGCACAACTAATGTTATTAATCTATCGGCGGCAGATTATGTTGAAGCCTATGTCTATCACGACATGGGAACTAGTAGGCAACTTGGCGCGGCATCCTCTTTTTTCTCTGGCTTCAAACTGGCAGGGGTCTAACATGATTACAGCAGAAGGTTTAATGCAATTAGGCTTCACGCCGGAAGTGGACTTCTCATTGCAAAACGATGGCGATGGCGCGTTCATTGCAAAATGGATAAGCGCATCACCGCAACCAAGCGTCGATGACATTGAAGCGGCACACGTCGAGTGGCAAGCAGACCACGACTCCAAAGCCTACGCCAGAGCAAGAGCAAATGCCTACGCTCCTATCGCTGAACAAATGGATATGCAGTACCACGATTCGGTCAACGGAAGCAGAACGTGGCTCGACCACATTGAAGCAGTAAAGGAGGCTCACCCTAAATGAGTACAGTAAAAGTAGACGCAGTAGAGCCTCGCACAGCCAGTAGCACAATCACTATTGGAGCGGCGGCAAGCAACCTAACCACGCTAACGTCAGCGGCCACAATCACCATTGACTTTAACAATAACAATAATTTCAAGGTGACACTAGCCCACAATGCGGCGTTTGCTAACCCATCCAATCCTACGGCTGGACAGACAGGCTCTATCTTCATCACGCAAGATGGTACTGGCTCAAGGACGGCTTCGTGGGGAAGTTCATGGGACTTCATTGGAGGAACAGCACCAACCCTAACCACGACAGCGGCTGGGGTAGATCGTATTGATTACGTCATTCTTGACTCCACCAACATACAAGCGGTGGCAACTCTGGCCTATTCATGAGTCTTACTGGTAACAACATACTTGGTGGCGCATCAGGTCAGCCTGTCCCTTATGACGTTCCGTATTCGATAAAGACTGTCAACGGTGATCGAATAAGTAGAACTATGACGGCAACTGGGGCGGCTACTCCGTACTTCACTTACTCGACATGGTTTAAAAAATCAGACCCAGCGACAAATCAATTTTTTCTATGGTGGCAAGCAAAGGCTATTCATGCAAATGCGGTTGTGGAACTCGCCAATAATGCAAGTAGTGTTTGGCGTTTTAACTTATGGACGGGAAGTTCTTCAGAGGCCGATAGATATTCGACTGAAAAATATCGTGATCCAGCCGCTTGGACTCATTGGGTAGTGCAATGGAATGGCGCTACTTTTGCGATGTACATGAACAATGAACTTGTGGATATGAGTACCTCTGGCAATATAAACGGTAATTCTTGGGGATTGCAAAGTGGAGATATTATGCGGATTGCATCATCTGATGCCGCAACCTCGACTCTTGGGTACACTGCCGAAACGTATTTCATCGAAGGGCAAACACTTGCCCCAAGCAACTTTGCGGAATTAAATGAAGATACCGGTCAGTGGGTTCCCAAAGAATATGAAGGAACCTTTTCTGGAAATTCGTTTTATTTGGATTACGCAGACAGTTCTGACTTAGGTAAAGATGTTAGTGGGTTAGATAATCACTTTACAGTCTCTGGCGGTATTGACGCTAACAGTCAGGTACTTGATAGCCCGACGAATAACTTTGCTACGCTGAATCCACTTTGGAATAAAGCGGGTGGTTATAGTTTTACCTTATCAGAGGGAAATTTAAAAAATACAGTTGGCACAGGAGGCCAGACTATTCCATCAACCTTTATAGCGGCTCCGCTAGATCAAAAATGGTATTGGGAATGGTACGGCATTAGTGGTGGTGCTAATAAAGGTATAGGCGTGATATTAAATCTAGAGGCCGCTACCAGTTATGAAAACCAAAGTGCTTATCAGTGGAAATGGGAAGGCACTAATGGAATTATGTATAACACTGGTGGTAGCGGTTCTTATACTCTAGCAAATTCAACACTTTTAGAAACTGGTGATGTTGGAGCCATTTTTATAGATGGTGCTGATATAAAATTTTACAAAAACGGCTCTCTTACTTATACAGCCACTAATGCAATTACAGCCGCAAACTCAAACTGTATTATCCCAAGTAGCGGCGGATACCATGATAACAATGTATATGCAATGAACTTTGGGCAAGATAGTTCATTTGCGGGAGAAAAAACAAGTGGATCAGCAAACGCATCTGACGCTAATGGTATAGGAGATTTTTACCATACGCCGCCTACAGGAGCGTTGGCTTGTTGCACCGCCAACCTTTCTGACCCTAGCATCGCTGATCCTACTAAGCACTTTAATACGGTGTTGTGGAGTGGAAGTTCGTCTGCTCAAGCGATAACCGGCGTTGGGTTTGCGCCAACAGCAGTATGGACTAAAAGAAGAAATTCGACTGGCTCTCATTATTTGTGGGATCAAGTTCGTGGAAATGCAGAACGATTAGAGATTAATTCAACAGGAGCAGAAGAGACACAAAGCGGTCAATGGACATCATTTGATTCTGATGGATTTACTCTTGGTGGCGGCTCTGACGCAACAAATAACACTGGTGGCACTTACGTTGCATGGAACTGGAAAGCGGGAGGTTCAGCAGTCTCTAACAGTGACGGCTCTATCACCAGTTC
>Ga0080013_1004120_pt1 | contig 14540 bp, 17 predicted proteins | sample ETNvirenome_6_85_FD_69236 | JGI IMG/M metagenome (GOLD analysis project Ga0080013, IMG submission 69236) | Marine viral communities from the Pacific Ocean - ETNP_6_85 (SPADES assembly) (version 2) | ecosystem: Environmental > Aquatic > Marine > Oceanic | place: Pacific Ocean | collected 2013-06-19
CGATATTTTTAAAAAGCTATATGGGGCAGATGATGGCGTTAAAACAGGCACTGGTCTGGACAAGTTAAATGTCGATGATGATGTTTCTGCTATTGTTGATGATCCAATCGAAGTAGCTTATCTTAACTATTTGATGAAAGATAAGTTTGCTCAAGCGCCTCCGGAACAAAGTTTAGAGGACTTTGATGCCACATTAGGATTACAGCAGTTTTTGGCTGGCAAGTTTGATAACACAACAGTAAAAAAATAAAAACACTTGACAGCATCCTTGTTCTGTGTTATATTATAAGTGAATAAAGGATATCTTTGTCCTCGGGGGATTATTTGAAGATAACACATCTGGCTGACACCCACATCCGCAACTATAAGTATCATAGAGAGTATCGAGCAGTATTCGATCAGATCTATGAAAGGTTGAGAAAGGAGAAGCCTGACTGCATCGTCCATTGCGGCGACTTGGCTCACACAAAAACTCAACTCTCACCAGAGTATTTTGACTTGGCAACATCGTTCCTAAAGAACCTTGCCGACATAGCACCTGTCTACATCATTTTAGGCAACCACGATGGCAACCTAAAGAACGTAAACCGTCAAGATGCCATCACTCCTATCGCGACAGCACTAAACCACCCAGATCTTCACCTAATAAAGAACGCTGGCGAGGTTTCTGTTAGTGATAAAATAACTTTCAACGTTCTTTCCGTCTTTGACGAAGACAACTGGGTTAAACCAAGCAACCCAGACAAGATAAACATCGCCCTCTACCACGGTTCAGTATCAGGTGTCGTCACCGATACTGGTTGGGTTATGACTCACGGCGATCATCCTATAGAGATCTTCGCGGACTTTGACTATGCCCTACTTGGCGACATCCACAAGACAAACCAGATCATTGACGGAGACACAGGAAAGGTTCGCTATCCCGGATCAACCGTCCAGCAGAACTTTGCCGAGACCAACGACAAGGGCTTCCTATTATGGAACATAGAAAGCAAAGAAGACTTTACTTGCGAACACATCGCCATTGAGAACCCCAGACCGTTCATCACTATTGAGCTTACACCAAAAGGCAGGATGCCCAGCAAGACCAAGGTTCCAAAAGGCGCCCGTCTTCGCTTGGTTTCCAAGAACAACCTTTCTCTTGATGTGATGAAGAAAGCGGTTGATGTCGCAAAGCAGCGCTTCAAACCAGAGAGCATCGTGTTCCTAAACCGAGCAGCGGGAGAGCGAGGCAATGTTGAAGAGATCACAGATGGACTCAAGAAAGAGGATCTTCGTGATCCCGCCATCCAAGAAGAACTCATCCGCGAATACTTGAAAGACTATCAGACAGAAGATTCCCTAATGAAAGAGGTTTTGGATCTCAACCTGAAATACACAAAAGCAGCAGAAGAGAGCGAAGAGGTTTCCCGAAATGTAAAATGGAGAGTTGATTCTCTTGAGTGGGACAACCTATTCAACTATGGTGAGGGCAACCGCATTGACTTTGAAAAGCTTGAAGGAACCGTTGGTCTGTTCGGCAAGAACTTCTCTGGCAAGTCCAGCGCTGTTGATTCGCTGCTTTTCACTCTATTCAACTCAACATCAAAGAACGAACGAAAGAATGTAAACGTAATAAACCAGAACAAAAAAGATGCTTCTGGCACCGCGACTCTTTCCATCGGGAGCAACAAGTATTTTATTGAGAGAGCATCGGAGAAATACACTCGTCGACTAAAAGGCGTTGAGAGCATAGAAGCAAAAACAAACTTGGACTTCTATAAGTTAGATGCCGCAACTGGCGAGAGAATAGAACTAAACGGACTCACCAGAAACGACACCGACAAGAACATCCGAAAGATCTTCGGAACACTTGACGACTTCCTGCTTACCAGTATGTCTTCCCAACTTGACTCTATGCAGTTCATCCGCGAAGGCTCAACGAGGCGAAAGGAGATACTCGCAAAGTTCCTTGACTTGGAGATCTTTGAGAAGAAGTTCAAACTCGCAAAAGAAGATGCTTCTGACATGAAAGGCGCACTCCGCAGAATGGAAGGCAAAGACTTCCTCTCGGAGATAAATGTTGCCGAGACAGAACTCGCAGAAGCATTAGAAGAACTGGAAACCCAACAAGCATTATGCGAGAACTATGGGGAAGAAATAGAAGCATCTTCTTTGATGCTTCAAGAGCTTATCAAAAAGATAGAAAGCATACCAGCAGAAATAATAGACATCGTTAAGGTGAGAAAAGACATCAAGGACAAACAAGCCCAGATAGACGGCCTAAACTCCCAGAACGAAAAAGCCTTGGAGACAATAGAAGAAAACAAAACTTTTATCACCAAGGCAGAAAGCTTCCTCGCAACTATTGACATTGAGGAACTTCGCGGAAAACAAGAAGAAATAAAAGACATTGACGACTCCATTAAGGGCAAGACAACCGAAGAGGACAACAAGGAACGAGAGATAGAAAGCAAGGAGGAACAAGTCAAGACGCTTGACGACATCCCTTGTGGAACAAAACATCAGACTTGCAAGTTCATCAAAGACGCTTATGCCTCAAAAGCCCAGATCCCAAAAGACAAAGAGGCTCTGGAAGAGATCATTGCAGAGATAAAAGCACTACAAGACAAGCTGGAAGAACTGAATCCAGCCGAAGTGGAAGATCTCATTGCCAAACACCAGCAAGTATCCGACAAGAGAGATGAAGCAGAAAAGAACAACTCATCACTCAAACTCCTTATCGCAAATAATAACTCGCTCATCCTCTCAACCGAGACAGAGGTCAAAGATCTTACGGAGAAGGCAGACGAATACGAAGAGAACAAGGAGGCGATAGAAAACCTTGAAGGGCTCACCGCCCAGAAGAAAGGCGTCGAGAGAGAGATAAAGGTGGCGACAGACAAAATGCTTGAATGCGAAAAAGAAGTCGTTCGCCTAAACCGCTCTGTTGGATCTTTGGAACAGAAAGTCGCCAATGCCGTCGCACAGAGGGACGAATACCTTGACTTGCAAAAGCAGTTCTCGGCTTACGATCTCTACATGCGATGCATGCATCCCAACGGAATCGCTTATGACGTCATCAAGCGAAAGCTTCCCGTCATCAACGAAAGCATCTCAAAGGTGCTGGCGAACCTCACATCATTTGAAGTGATGTTTGACGAGAACGGAAAGAAGTTAGACATCAACATCAAGCACCCCGCTTTCGATCCCCGCCCACTTGAGATGGCATCAGGATCAGAGAAAACGATGGCTGCGATGGCTATTCGCCTCGCGCTCCTCTCTGTTTCCAGTTTGCCGACAAGCGACATTATGATCCTTGACGAGCCGGGAACGGCACTAGACGAAGATCACCTCCAAGCATTTACGGAGATGCTAGACATGATAAAGAGCTATTTCAAGACAGTTCTGCTTATCTCCCATCTCGATTCGTTAAAGGATGTCGTGGATACAACCATAGACATTTCGCAGGCAAATGGCTGCGCTTTTGTGAATCAATAACTATTTATTATGATGAAACAACTATTAGACAAAGCCCTAAACAAGTTTATTTCCCGCAAACTCCTCGTTTGGATGACAGCTGCCGGATTGACCTACATAGGCAATGTTGAGAGCGCCGACTTTGTTATTCTCTCAGCCATTTACATCGGTTCGCAAGGCGCCATTGATGCTATCTCCAAATTGAAGGAGGCATAGTGTTCTCCTATGTTGAAATATTAGAAGCAACCCTGTCCTTCGCAAAGAAGTATTGGAAAGAGTTGGTTATCTTTTTTTGTGTCCTCGCCCTCTTCGTCAAGATGAGGGGAGACTACTCGTCACTCGTCGCCACATTTGACTCGGCAAACAAAAGCCATCAAGAGCAAATGGATAAGGTGAAAGAGATCCACGAGCAAGAGTTACTCGCGAGAGATGAACTGATAAACAGATACTCAGAAAGACTAGCAGAACTAGAACTGAAGCACTCTGAGAACAAAGAAGCACTCCTGAAAGAATACGCGAAAAGAAAAAAAGCATATGTTATCGCTTTCGGAGAGAATGGAGAGGGGCTCAAAAAGGACATAGAAAACTATCTCGGAATAGAATATGTTAGCCCTTAGAAGGATAGCAACAATATTGTTGTGTCTTGTTTTATGTTTGCCACTATCTGCACAGGCAGCGCCACAGTTCACACTTCTAGGAAAGAACCAGCCAGCGCCATTCAAAGGTGCCCTGTTCAACCCAGAAGCCATCGCAGAAGTCCTCGCTAAAAGCCAACTCGTCAAAGAAGAGTATGAGCTAAAACTCGGCTACGAACTGGAGAGCCAGAAGCTAAAGTTTGTCTTGGAAGTTGATACGCTAACTCTGCACATTGCTGCTCTCGAAGAAGAGCACAAGGTGGTTGTTGATGCGAAAGACAAAGAGATAGACGACTTACACAAGTTAATAAAGAACCATTCCCCAGCCACCAATGTTTGGTGGGCACTGGGAGGGGCCGCCGTAGGTGTGGCAACAACAGCATTTATCGTTAATGTGGCAAAATGAAAAAACACGAAGATCCGAACTACATCGCAAAGTTAGAGCAAGCCATCGCTAAGAAATATGGCGAGGAAACAATCCAGAACCCCAAAGGGAACTGGGACGAAGAAAAAGAGAAAGAATACGAAGACCAGATAAAGAAACTATCTAAAAAAGAACAGATGATGGAAGAGCTAGACGAGATGGTTGAGGTTGATGGCATTTTGATGTCCAAGAAACTATTTACAAGAGAATCAACAAAAAGAACTTGCCCTGTTTGCGCAGAGTATTCTTTCAAGATCCGAGACGATGTTTTTATGAACAAGTTTGAATGCTGCTATCGATGCTACATTCAGTGGATCGAAGGAAGAGAAGACCGCTGGAAAACCGGCTGGAGACCAAACAAATGAAAAAAGAAGAAAAACATACCGGAACAAAAAGTCTAGTCGACAGTCATGTTCATGAGATTATCCGCGTTCTTAAGAGCATAGATTCTCATTTGTCTTCGATGGTATATTATCAGAATCCTTCCCGCGGTTTTGGCGCATCGATTGAAAAGGCCGCGGCCCAACCATACATTAGTGAAACCGTATCCCTCCGAGAAGAGATCGAGAAACTAGTTATTGAGAGTCTTAAAGAACTCAAAGAGGAGAATAAATAGATGGCTACCACTATGGAAATTTGTAGAGGCATTTCGCAAGTTATGGCGAATACCCACGACGGCGCACTTGATGATAAAGGCGAACCTATCAAGGTTGGCCTTAAAAGAGAAGAGGGTGATCCAATTATAGACTCCCGCGTTATGGACGGCTTCAAGGTATCTTTTTATGGAAACCAGTTGTGTATTCATTACCATTCAGAAATAAAACTTAAAGATGTTCACGCAAGTGGATTCGAAAGCGATCTAGAGAAAATGATTGCTGACATTGCAAAGTTCATCAAGAAAGAATACAAGAAGGTCACGGGAGACGCACTGACTCTTAAGGCGGCCGGCGAAGTGGATGCGATTGTGCAAGAGACGTCTCGTGTTAGATGTTGGGTACAGGCCAAACAATACTTTGATATTGGCGGAATTGACGCTGAAGGCGTTAAGGAGCCGAGCGAAGACAACATGGAAGCAAGCTTTAAGTCTTTCCTCGATCAAGGTGGGTGGGGAACAAAAGCAAAGAATGACACCCGAAAGGAATAATGTCCTCTGCTCTTACTAGAAAAGAAATTGTAAAAGAGATAATTAAGTGTGGTAAAGATTCCAAATACTTTATCAACAACTACGCAAAAATCTCTCACCCAATGCACGGGCTTATCCCGTTCAAAACTTACCCATTCCAAGACGACTTGCTCGGAGACTTTGACGACTATCGTTTCTCCGTCATCCTTAAGGGACGACAGCTTGGTATTTCTACCGTAACAGCCGCATATATCTGTTGGCTACTACTGTTTTACAGAGACAAGAATGTTCTCGTAATCGCAACCAAGTTCCAGACCGCCGCAAACTTGGTAAAGAAAGTCAAAGCTATGATGCTGAATCTCCCACCGTGGATGAGAATAGCAAGCATCAAGATCGACAACAGAACTTCCTTCGTCCTGACCAACGGATCTGAAGTCAAGGCATCATCTACATCAGGTGACGCTGGTCGTTCTGAAGCGCTTTCCCTCCTCGTAATAGACGAAGCCGCCCACGTTGATGGCTTAGAAGAGCTATGGACAGGCTTGTATCCCACACTATCAACTGGTGGTCGCTGCATCGCACTCTCCACACCAAACGGTGTCGGCAACTGGTTCCACAAGACCTATGTTGAGGCAGAGTCCGGCACAAACGACTTCCACCCAGTCAACCTACCTTGGCACGTCCATCCCGAAAGAGATCAGGAATGGTTCCAGAAAGAGACTCGCAACATGTCTCCCCGCCAGATCGCACAGGAGCTTGAGTGTTCATTCAACTCGTCAGGCGAAACAGTAATACGCCCAGAGGATCTCGGCCGCCTAAATGATGGGATCGTTGAGCCATCTTATCGTGTTGGTTTTGATCGTAACTTGTGGCTGTGGGAGCGGTATGATGACGCCGCCACTTACCTCGTCGTCGCCGATGTTGCTCGTGGAGATGGCGCTGACTACTCTGTTTTTCACGTCATAAAACTGGAAACAATGGAGATCATCGGTGAGTACCAAGGAAAGGCAACCTTAGAGCAGTTCGCATCCATTTTGGACAGCACGGGAAGAGAGTTCGGCGGAGCGATGCTGGTTGTCGAGAACAACAGTTTGGGAATCTCTATTCTTGAAAAACTACAAGACAGGCTGTATCCAAATCTTTACTTCTCTATTAAGGGAACACACGAATACATTCCAGAAGCACAAGCAGAGAACATAGCAAACGCAGTTCCGGGCTTCACTACCTCGTCTAAAACAAGGCCGCTAATAATAGCCAAAATGGAAGAATTCATCCGGAACCAACTAGTTACTTTGTACTCATCTCGTATTATTGGGGAGTTCAAAACTTTCATCTGGAACAATAACAAAGCTCAAGCTATGAGGTCCTACAACGACGACTTAGTGATGGCTCTTGCAATTGGCTGCTGGGTAAAAGATACGGCTCTAACAGTTAACATACGAGAAATGGAATACAAGAAGGCAATGGTTAGCTCAATCACAGTTTCAAACAACAATTTTCAAACAACAATACCGGGAATGGCCGGTCACAACAAAGGTCTCAGCAGAGAAGCAAAAGAAGCTAGACAACATTATAAAGATTTTGTTTGGTTAATTAAAGGATAGATAAATGGCAAAGAACACAAGAAATCCAAGAAACCAATCATCAGGCCTGTTCCAAGCCCTGACTAAGATCTTTTCTGGGCCTATCGTCGACCGCAGAACACAAGCTAGCCGCCACCTACGCCGCTCTAAGATGGATAAATATTCTTCTCGCTTCCGTTCGGCCAGCGGACAAGAGTTTAAGAGAAGTAAATACAGCGAAATAAACACGACTCAGCTTCACATCATGAATCAGCATAACCGCACCGAGCGTTATGTGGATTTCGATCAGATGGAATATGAGCCAATCATTGCTTCGGCACTCGACATCTACGCAGACGAGATGACCACACACTCCTCTCTGTCTCCAATGCTGAACATCGCCTGCCCCAACGAAGAAATCAAAGCAGTATTGGGATCCCTCTATCACGAAGTGATGAACGTAGAGCACAACTTATTCGGCTGGTGTCGGTCTATGTGTAAATACGGTGACTTCTTCATCTATCTAGACATTGACGAGAAGATGGGCATCACTAGCACCATCGGAGTTCCTACTCAAGAAATGGAACGATTAGAAGGAGAGGACAAGTCAAACCCAAACTATGTCCAATACCAGTGGAATACTGCTGGCATGACTTTCGAGAACTGGCAAGTTGGACATTTCCGTGTCTTAGGTAATGACAAATACGCACCTTACGGAACATCAGTTCTCGAAGCCGCTCGCCGTATCTGGCGTCAACTGACTCTTCTCGAAGACGCAATGATGGCCTATCGTATCGTTAGAGCGCCAGAAAGAAAAGTTTTCAAGATTGATGTTGGCCAGATCCCTCCAAACGAGGTTGAGCAATATATGCAAAAAGTTATTTCTTCTATGAAGCGCAATACTATTACCGATCACGACACTGGCCGAGTAGACCTTCGTTACAATCCACTTTCTGTTGAGGAAGATTACTTTATTCCAGTAAGAGGAGGAGCATCCGGGACAGAGATCACACCTATTGCCGGCGGATCTCGCACCGGCGACATTGATGACGTCAAATACCTTAAAGACAAGTTGTTCGCGGCGCTTAAAGTCCCAGCATCCTATCTTACCCACGCAGAGGGCGCAGAAGAAGACAAAACCACTCTTGCCCAAAAAGACATCCGTTTCGCTCGCACCATCCAGAGACTACAACGAGCAGTCATCTCAGAACTTGAGAAGATCGGCATTGTCCATCTTTACACTCTCGGCTACGACGGAGAGGACTTACTAAACTTCAAACTAAACTTGAACAACCCATCTATCATTGCTGAACTTCAAGAACTCGAAAGATGGGACAAGAAGTTCGACGTCGCAGGAAGAGCAACAGAAGGCTTCTTCTCGCGCAGATGGGTTGCCGAAAACTTATTCAACTTATCACACGAAGAGTTTATCCGCAATCAAAGAGAATTATACTACGACCGTAAGTTCGACGCAAACCTCGCAGCAACCGCAGAAGCAGAACAAGAAGCAGCAGCCAGTTCGTTTGGCGGAGGCGACCTTGGTGGTGATCTCGGCGGAGATGACCTCGGAGATGACCTCGGCGGAGACGATCTTGACTTGGGCGGAGACGACTTGGGCGGAGAAGACTTGGGCGGAGATGACTTGGGTGGCGAAGATCTAGGCGGAGAAGATCTTGGCGATGAGGATGTCCTCTTGGCAGCACCGGGCAAAAGAGACGACGACTCAGAAAAAGTTCGGAGAGCGAAAGATCGCATCCGAAAGCGCAAGGCTTATAAGCCAGTCGACATTGATGGCCGCAAAACAGCGGGACGTGGCAAGAACTATAAAAGCCAAGCAACGCCAGAGGTAAGCACCAGAACAACCCTTCCGGGGCTTTCAGGTCCTGATGGACTCGGTTCTCTAGCAAAGGGGCTATTCGAGGACGGGAATACTATTTATGAGAGTAGGTTTGCGAGTGAGGAGAAAAAACTTCTCAAGTCAAACAGAGAAGCACAGGCTCTCGTTAAAGAATTGAAAAGATCGGAGTTAAAAAAGAATGAAACTGAAGCACAATAAAAAGCGTAACACAGCATTTCTTTACGAGGTCTTGACGAAAGAAGTGGCAAAGGCAGTCGTGTCTAAAAACATTGCCCGCAAGAATTCCTTGCTATCCTTAGTAAAAGAACATTTCGGCCGCAACAAACCTCTCCGTAAAGAATTAGAACTATACAAGACGCTCGGAGAAACCTCCGGCGCGGATCTTTATTTTGCGGAAAGATTAATCCAAGAAGCAAGAAGAGAGTATGAGTCTTTGAACAAAGAAGAGATCTTCGAAGCTCAGAGCGACATTATCAACATTATTAACAAGCAGTTTGGAACAAAGATTTATGACAATTTCGTCCCCAACTACCGCAACCTCGCAACGATCTCTCAGATATTCGGAACAGATGTTTCAACTAAGCACCGCGTCTTACTTGAAAGAACTATCATACAAGGGATCATCTCGAAACCAGAAGAAGTGGTCGAAGCAAAAGCAATGCCACACGTTGATGACTTGGTGTATAAGAAAGTTGTTGAGAGCTTTAATGAGAAGTATGACGGAAGGCTCGACGAAAACCAAAAAGCACTTATCGGAAAATACGTCACACTCTTCGGAGAGAACAACCTAGAGTTTAAAGTATATCTCAACGAAGAAATTCACCGACTTAAAGGTGAAGTGGAAGTTATGACCGAGAGCGAAGAGATAAAAGACGACAAAGAAATGATCAGAAAGGCATCGATGCTATCTGAGAAAATGGAAGAGTTCAGGAATCAACCAGTAGACGATAAACTGATTCAACAAGTTCTTAAAATACAAGAATTAGCCAGAGAGATTAACAGCTAATGACAGTTAGAGTTATTATAGGAGACGAGGCGATAGAAAAAGCGCACTCGAAACCCGCAGTCGCAAAACTAGAAATGGTAATCAGACGAACCATGGATGGTGACTACATGATAATGGATCACGCAGACGTAGACATTATCGTTATGCCAAAGAAGATGAAGATCGTCGCATTCCCAAAAGACTTAATGTCTGACTTGGTATACAGCACGGAGAACCGGTTGTTTAAGTTTCTTACAAAGAAGGGGCTTATAAACATAAGTTCTGTTCAGTCTGGCGCAATTTACGGATCCCTTGAGGCAAAACTCCTCACAGGAGAAGCACACGACACAGTGAAGCTCACTTTGCTAAATATCCAGAAGTGGATAGAAGAAGAACGCCCATACTTTGAGTTCATCGATAAGTTTGAAGACATGATGGTCGACCGCTTTGTTGATCCGGACGACGAACGCTCGACAGAACTTGGCGAGATTCCACATCAAGACTCGAAGGGCTCTGCGCAGACTCAAACAGGCAATGCTCACCACTGGATGTCTTACACTTACGAGTAGAGGTTAATTTGCAACTCCTGACATTTGTGCTCACCGCATACGGAATGACACAACTATTATGCTTCGGCACCATCTTTAAAAAGATTCGTCCAAAACATCACTTCTTCCATTGCCCAATGTGTGTGGGCTTCTGGGTTGGAGTTTTTTTGTGTGGCATAAACGGCTGGACAGAACTATTTACTTTCGAACACACTGTCGCTAACTATTTTATTCTGGGCTGTTTAAGTTCGGGAACATCTTATGTTTTCAATATGATTTTTGGAGATCGTGGGCTCAACATTCAACTTTCAGGAGAAGAAAATGCGAAGAATTAACATACCGGATGTTCGCCGCTGCTGTAAGGGCTCCTAGCTCACGCGGGTTGCGCCCGCATTTTATTTTTTAAGGAAACAAACAAATGAAGATCACAAAAACACAACTTAAACAGATTATCAAGGAAGAGCTATCTGCTATTCTTGGAGAGGAAGAGGTGAATGAACTAGCCGCATCCCCGTTTAACCCAGACGCCGGCTCTCCTGCTGCCTGTAACGCTATCAACGCTAAAATAAATAATATCTACGCAGCGTGGAACGACAACCTGAGAAACTTCAGCGATGAACAAAGCCTCGGCTTTGAAGAAGGCAGGATGCGAAACGAAATAGGAAAACTAAAAGCGGAACTAGAGAAAAATGGATGTCCCGAATATAAGACAGAAGATTAAGAGGATACGAACAATAATGTCAAATAAAATGGTCCTAACCGAATACTATGCTCTCTGCGACGGAGGGGTCTGTCAAGATCTCTTAACCGAAACAGAGAAGCGAGACATGAGTGAAGGCAAAGCTTTCTATATGACTGGCGTTATGCAGAGAGCAGACGCAAGAAATGGCAACGGCCGTATTTATGGAAAGCAGGTTCTACAAAGGGAAGTCGAGAACTATCACAAGCTTGTCAAAGAAAGACGAGCACTTGGAGAGCTCGACCACCCAGATGATTCAGTTATCAACCTAAAGAACGCATCTCACCTCGTCACCGACATTTGGTGGAACGGCGATGATGTAATGGGAAAGGTTCAGGTTCTCGATACTCCATCTGGACAAGTTCTCAAATCACTTGCCAAAGCAGGGGTCACCCTCGGCATCTCATCTCGCGGACTTGGCTCTGTAAAAGAAGAGATGGGTAACACCATCGTAGAGGACGACTTCCAACTAATCTGTTTTGACTTCGTTTCAGAGCCATCAACCACTGGCGCTTTTATGGTGAAAGAAAATAAAGAGCCAAACATTTTTACAAAAGCAGACAAGATTAATCGTTTGCTCAATGACATCCTGAGAGACTAATGAAAAAATCAGAACTAAAAAACATAATCAAGCCACTCGTTAAAGAGTGTATTACAGAGTCACTCTTAGAAGAGGGTCTTCTGTCAAACGTGATTTCCGAAGTGATGAAAGGAATGTCTCCCGTCATTATGGAATCAGCGCCTGTCGCTGATCCTACGGCAGGCGTACAAAAAGCAGCGATGAGAGAAGCACAGGAATCGAAACTAAAACAAGCAAAGCAAAATAGAAAGAAACTTCTTGATGCTATTGGCAATGAGTCTTTTGGTGGTGTCGATTTGTTCGAAGGAACAGCACCAGCACCAACACAACAATCGCCAGAATCACAAGCCGCCAGTCCGCTGGGCGGGGTCGCTCCGGGAGACCCGGGAGTAGACATTTCAGGAATTCTTGGCCTAGGTGGTCATAAGTGGAAATCTTTAATATAATTGATACTATTTAATAGAAAGAGGAATTAAATAATGGCAACTTTTGACAAATACGGCGTCGGACTTAGAAATGTCGGCTCATACCAAGTATCCGGATGGCCTTGGATTACGGGATCGGCTGTTGCTGATGGTGAAGAGGTAAAAGTTTCCTTCCCAATGGTAACTAAAAGCATTACTCTTATTGCTTCTGGGTCAGATACTATGGTTCTTCGCGCTCATTTTGCGTCTACATCTGCTGCTGGAAATGTCGTTTCCGGTCATCACTATATTACGATGGAGAACGATGATGATTCATTGACTCTAAATGTCAAATGTAAAGAAATGTACATATCGGCCGTCGGCTCAGGCGTCGGATTCGAGGTCGTCGCTGAACTCACAAATGTTCCTACAGGCAGAATGTTCGAACTCACTGGTTCCGGCCACACTGATTAATAAGAGGGAATACCATTATGGGTTTTAAACCAGCATCAGCAACCGCAAGAAAAACACGCCAAGCAAAAGAAATAACAACAGCAACTTATCAGATCCTTCCATCAGATCACGGCAAAACCCTTTTGCTCAACAGGGCAGCAGGAATTGTAGTGACTCTTCCCGCCGACAGCCTCTTCTTTGGCTTCACTGTTGAACTGCTTGTTCGCGAAACTTTCACGGGCACTTTTCAAGTAGCCCCCGCCGCTGACGGCGACTTGATGTACGGAGGCATTACAGCCGTCGCACTCGCCGCGAGTAAATCGAGTTTCTTTATGCCTGCCCATTTCGGGCCTCTTAATCACGACAACTATATAGCTGATGCGGATACAAAAGGCAGACATGCGGGAACCAATTTGAAATTTACCCTTATGGGAACAAACGAATGGATGGTCAGCGGCACAATCCATACCGTCGGCACACCGGCAAACCCTTTTTCAAACGGTTAATAATTAAGAGGAAACAATGGCCTATAATAGAAACTCCAAACATAGAGGCAAGGATCACTATCAAGGAGACAAGAGAAAAAACAAAAGAACTAGAAGAGAGCCTGCCAAGCGTATAAAATACTCTGGAAATCGACCATCGAATATGACCGTCTATCTTAATGAAGGCGAAGATCAGATGAGAGCAATCAAACGATTTATTAAGAAATGCAAAAAAGAAAAGATAATAGAGGGCGTCAGAGAGAGACGTTATTTCGTCAAACCATCAACAAAAAGACGAATGGCAGAGAAGAAAAGACAACAAACACTCAAGAAACTACGAAGAGAACAAGAGAAGTAGGGGTCGACTTTTCTGGTAAGTAGGCGTTTTGTCCTGCTTGCTACTATTTATTTGAGAAGTAAGCAATAAGGAACTACAAATATGTCTGCTAACATTTTAGAACAAGCCATTATCGATGCAAAAGCACTACGAGAGGCAGCGTTAAAGAACGCAGAGACCTCTATTTTAGAGAAGTACTCGGCAGAAGTTCGTGGCGCAATCGACGTTATGCTCGAAGCAGAAATGGAAGACGAAAGCGTTATAGAAGAAGAGATGGTCACACCGGAAGAAGAAATGGAAATCGCTCCCCTCGCAGCAGCCGAAGGCGAAGCGCTTTGTGGATGTCCAGATCAAGAAGAAGAAATCGAATGGGAACTTTCTCTTGACGACCTCAAAACAATGAGCGACGAAATGGAAGCAGATGTTCCACTTTCCCAAGACGATCTTGCTGTTGAGTTTGGCGCAGAAGAAGAGGAAGAAGAACTTGCTCTACAAGAGACTGTCGTCGATACTATGGACGCAGCCCTCGAAGAAGAAATTGAACTAGAAGAAGACATCGAGCTAGACGAAGAGATGGTCAGAGAGATCGTTGAAGAACTCGTCGTTGATGTCGCCCCTACTAAGAGCGGATGGGCTGGAACACCAGAACCTATCGTGCGTCACCAAGAAGAGCAAGAACTTGCTCGCCTACAAGGAACGGAAGCGAAAGAAGAGAATGATGCTCTTGTCGCTTCCGCCGCAGAACTGTCCGAAGCCAAAAAGGTTGTCGAGGCAGAGAATGCAAAACTAAAACAACTTATTTACGATTTGGACGGACAACTCAAGGAGTCAATCCTTTCAAACGCAAAACTACTTTACACGAATCAGACATTGACGAGTGCCTCCCTGAATGAGCGACAGAAAAATAGAATTGTCGAGTCCATTCAAGATGCAGATTCAGTAGAAGAA
>Ga0080013_1004123_pt1 | contig 14534 bp, 22 predicted proteins | sample ETNvirenome_6_85_FD_69236 | JGI IMG/M metagenome (GOLD analysis project Ga0080013, IMG submission 69236) | Marine viral communities from the Pacific Ocean - ETNP_6_85 (SPADES assembly) (version 2) | ecosystem: Environmental > Aquatic > Marine > Oceanic | place: Pacific Ocean | collected 2013-06-19
CTTAGATACTTTCAGAGTAAACAACGCACCAAGTAAAGTATACATAAACTTTTCACTATTCCAAGTTCTAACTGGGCCCGGATAGGATGCCCCCTCTACTGACCATCGATTATGTTGTTGAAAGAAATTACTAGCCTTATTACCAACATTCAATCTTCTAATTAAACTATTACTAAATGACCATTTATATTCAGAACGAGCAAACCATTTTTTCTCCACATACAAATCATTCCACTTTACACCCTTTAGTTTACGATAATCATTTAAACACTCTTTTTCTGAAATCTCCATATAAGGTGGTTCGTATTCCATAAGTATTTTTACCAATGTTTCTTTAATCTCGTCTTTGGAAAAGTTATCTTGTGCATACTGCCATTGTTCCTCATCCATAGAGAAATATGGCTCCATAGTACGAAACTGTTCGAACCATTCGTTCACTACTTACCCCATTTTCCGTTATCAACTATCTGTGCAATTATACCATATACAGACAAGTCTTTAAAAGCATCCATTACAGGTTCGTTCTGTGCATCTCTGTTATGTTTAACTACTAAATTCATTAGTCTCTGTACCTTATCATTAATCCTAACTATAAGACCTATCAAACTCAACCTACGGTCTTCTTTAGTCTTTAATGCCGTACCCATTGCTATATTAGATGGACCGTAATCCATTTGCTTTTTGCAAAATGTAGACCATTGTTCATATTGAATTTGTCTAAACTCTTTTGATGTTTCAGGATATTCTTCTTCAATATATTTTACCGCATCTACTTGGTCCATATTATCTCCTATAATTGTTTCAATTTTATCTTTATTGATTTTCAGATATTCAGTATAAACTGCCTTATCTGCTATATGTTTTTTCTTTGTTGTTTCACTCATTTTAAAATTTCTCCTCTGGCTTCTACCATATTTTTCATTGATTCTTTTGTTTCTTTCCAACCACGAGTTTTCAACCCACAATCTGGATTAATCCAAAATTGATTTCTTGGTATAACTCGTAGTGCTCTCTTTAAAATTTTAACCATATCATCTTTTGATGGAATTGCCGGTGAATGAATATCCCATACACCTAAACCAATCTGTCTTTTGAAATCTATCTTTTCAAATGCTTCTATGATTTCACCACCACTTCGAGAACATTCAATTGAAACAACATCAAAATCTAATTGATTTATTTCATTTACAATTTCATTAAACTCTGAATAACACATATGACAATGTATTTGAGTTCTCGGACTTGTATTAGTTGATAAGTTATATGATTTAATTGCCCAATCAAAATATTCATCATAATATCTTTTCTTAATTGGAACTAATTCTCTAAATGCCGGTTCATCTACTTGAACCATTTTTATACCAACTTTTTCATAATCACGAATTTCATCTTGAAGAGCTAAAGCAATTTGATAAGATACTGTATCTACAGATATATCTTTTCTAACATAATCCCAAGCCATTATAGTTACTGCTCCTGTCAACATACCCTTTACTGGTTTATCTGTAAGAGTTTGTGTATATTCTATTTCTTTTACTGTCATTGGCACTTGACTTCGTGTAACATCACCATGAATAATAGATGGTCTGTAACAGCGAGTTCCATATGAAATTATCCAACCATTAGTAGTTGAAGCCATACCATTCATTCTTTGACAGAAATGTTCAACCATATCACTTCTTTCTGGTTCTCCGTGAACAAGAACATCCATTCCAATGTCTTCTTGTATTTCAACCGCCTCCTCAATAAACTCATTTACAACTTTAGTATAAGTTTTAGTATCTATCTTACCTTTAGTATGATGTAATCTATTTACTCTAACTTCTTTTGTTTGAGGAAAACTACCAATAGTTGTTGTCGGTAACTCTGGTAGATTTAGGATACTATCTTGTAATTTTCTTCTTTCTGTTACATCAAGGGATTTAACAAAATCATCATCTTTTAAACTATCAACTCTTTTCTCTACTATATCATTCAGCCTGCCAACATATATAGAATATTTAGATGTGTCATTATTTTTAATATCATTTAACTCTTGAAGTTTTTCAGTAGCAAATGATAAATGTTTAAATAAGAAATGACTAAAATGACTTTCACATTTTAATGTTACTGGTAAATGATAAAGTGGACCCGCATTTGTAACTACCAAATTATCTGTCCATTTAGCTAATCTATCTAATGTATTCACTGCATATTTTGTATTTGTTTTCCACACATTAATACCATCAACCAATCCAACAAATAATGTTTTGTCTTTTGGAAATCCAATACTCTGTAAATTTTTGAAATTATTTCTACCATTCACAAAATCTAAACCCACTCCATTTACTGGTAATTTAACTAAATCACTTAACCAATCAACATCTTCATAATAGGTAAATACATTAACTTTTGTATCGTTATCACAAATAATATCATAACAATTTTTTATTAATGATATATCCAAAATATCTAAATCCATTACAAAAGCTGGCTCATCAATGTGAACTGTATCAAATTCAGAAATTATCTCTTTATAAATGTAAGCCAGGTTTGTTAAATATAAACCAAATAATTCTCTACTCACCCCTTTAGATAATTTCAAAAAGGTAAAGGGTCCAATTAGATGAGGATTTTTACCAGTTATTTTAAACTTTGGGTTTTTATATGGATTTGTTTCAATCTCTGATAAATCTGGAACAAGATAATGATAATTTGTATTAAACCATTTAGTCATCTCTAATGCATTTTTACCACGACATAATTCATAGTATTCTTCTATAGTTTGTGGATCGTAAAATCCCAGCATGATTGCAGTATCTAACATCTTATCATACATTGTCATCTCATTAGATGGGTAAGAATCTACATTTTTAGAATAAGTATTTTCCATCTCTTCTTCTAAATGTTGTAATTCTGATACCAAATCATTTTCATCTATTTTATTTTTCCAAAAGTTCTCAATAACTTTTTTATATTCTCTATTTTTTCCAATTCTTGGAAATCCATAAGCGTATGTTTTTACCATGTGTCTTCTCTCCATTCTTTATATTTTTCTTCACCACCAAGAGCTTCCCAATCATTATCAATTGTAAGTCTTGATGAAATACCACCCCTAGGATTACAATCCAAGACTAATCTTAATCTTTGTGGTGTATATACCTCTTGTAAATGGTCATAAAGTTGATTTAATAACCTTTCATAAGAAATAACCACATCTCTATACTGTTGTAAATACAATTTTAATGATTTTAATTCAATTACTTTACCATTTGGGTACATTAAAATATATAATGTAGCAAAATCTGGTTGTTCATATACACCCAAAAAAGTTATTTCAGGTTGTTTTATTTTCACCTCATAAGGTTTTACCTTTTCTGGATTAGGTATTGCCTTTAACATCGATGAATCTATCTCATCATAAAGTTTCTTTTTTAACATTTTTAACTACCTCTCTTATTCTACGTTCTAATATAAATTTCTTTAATTCTGGTACTTTTAATTTTTCAAATTTAAAATTTGGAAATAATTCTAGTTGTTCTTTCATTTTTATCCCCATACCTGTCCCGTTCCCATATGACCCCATTCAGCTGTTTTTTCAAACTTAGGCTCTCGTAATTCTAATGTTTTTATAATTCCACTTGGTGATAAATCATATTTACTATCGTGATGTAATTTAACTTCAGTACCATCTATAACTGCAGTAGCCTGAACTGGTCTGTCATAACCAATAGCATATGCTAAATATACATATACTTCCTTAGCGTATTCATTTTCTTCCAAACGATCAACCGCAATCTTACGAGCCATATATGCTGCACTTCTATCAACCTTTGATGAATCTTTACCACTAAATGCCCCACCACCTATCGGTACTCTTGGGCCATAATTATCTACTACGAGTTTTCTACCAGTTACACCAGCGTCTGCATCAAATCCACCCATAGTCCAATCACCGGCAGGATTACAATGAACTTCTACACCATCAACTTTATAATCCAACCATTCGACAACAATTTGTTCCAATGCCTCTTTTGGTGCATTTTGAAAACTTGTAACAACTGTTTTGATTGTATCACCATCCAGTGTAATTTGTGTTTTACCATCGTAAGGATACAATTTATAAATTCTCTTACATAGTTGTCTAGCTAAATATAATTCTTGTGGTATCATCTCTTTATTTTCATTACAAGCGTATCCAACCATAATTCCCTGATCACCAGCACCACCAGTATCAACCCCTTGTGATATGAAATTACTTTGTTTTACTATATTAGTTTCTACGTCAATATCTTCACCATAAACTCTTACTACTATCGATGGAACATCTAATGTTGCATTTGTTGTTACTTCTCCTGTGACAAACACCTTTCCGTGCCCACCACAAGTTTCTACTGCTACTCTTGAATTTGGATCTTGTCTCAAACACTCATCTAATATTGCATCTGAAATTCTATCACAAATTTTATCTGGGTGTTTTGGTGTTATACACTCCGCTGTTCTTATCATTTTATCATTCTCCTAATTTGATTTTTATCCGTACCATACATTGCAAGAATATCTCTCAATTCTTCTTTATGTATTAATTCTAAATATTCACCCACTTGTTGTTTGCTACACTCAAAATATCTACATACTATATCAACTAATACTGGGTCATATTTCTTTTTATTTTTACTCTTAATATATTTATTGAATCTTTTACCCTTTGGTAAAAAATCTGAATACCATTTGTAAACCTCACGAGGTTCAAGAGTTCCTATGGCATATTTCTGAAAATAATTAACTATCTCTATAAACTCTTCATCCATTGATAACCACCGATTTATGATGAAGGGGCTAAACACCTTTTGGTCTAATTCATCGAAGGAATCCCAAGGTTTCTTATGAGTTAAAATCTGGTTTATCCACTCGAATATTGTCATTTTTTTCTTTAGGTTTTTCTTTGTAATCTGTTTCATAAAATCCCTCACCTTTGAATTGTGGTTTACCTGTTTTTTTCCATACTCTGTCCATCTCCACTATATGAAGACCACAACTAGCATTAACACATCTCTGACATACAGGTGTGGGTGCTTTCATACTTTGGTTTACATCTTCTTCTTTATTACAAGAAGGACATTTGAAAGTGTAGATGGGCATTTTATTGAATACCACTTACATCCGAAAATTCAGAATTAACATGACCACATTTTTCACAAGCAAATACCTGCACTGGAACAAGTGCTTCTTGTCCATTTGGTGATACTAATGCTGATAATTTTCTTAATAAAAGTGTTTGTTTAAATGTTGGGTTTTCACATTTTTCACATTTTATTGCTGATGTTTTACTTATATCTATTTGTTCTTGCATTTGTCCATCTTGTCCGGGTGTAATCATTCTATTTCCTCCTGACTTACTTCTGTTATTGTCACATCTTTTACATTCCAACCAGTCTTATTTAAGACATTCTCATCTTCATAAGGTGGTTGATATAATGTTACTCTAATTGGTGGTTTATCCCAATCTTTATGTTCTACTAAAAATCTTTTCATATTAACCCTCTACAATTGAAAGTACTTCGTTTACACTCATTATAACCAAATCATCATCATATTCATGTAATTGTGCATGTTTGTTATATAAGATTTTATCACCTACTGAACATATAACTGGTATAAGTGTTCCACTTGCAGAATACATACCCTTACCTACAGCCATAACTTCACCTTCCATCAACTTTCCTTGATCTACTGTATCTGGTAAAAGTATTCCACTTTCGGTAACTTCTTCTTCTTGACTATTTGTTTTTACAACGATTTTATCGTTTACTGGTTTTAACTTCATTTATTTACTCCCGATTATTCTTAATAATTTAACTATGGTTGACATAAAATTTATTTCTTTATCTACTACTTGAACATCTTGGTATTGACCTTCTGCTAGTGCAAGAATACACTCTGCTTCTTTACCGTGTGAATAGGTTTCTATTTCATCATAAAGTAACTTATATAATTCATTGTAATCCGTTACAGAATTGTTAGCAAGTAGTTGTCTGATGCTTGTCATTGAAGTATTCGGTGTTAAACTCTCTAACAACTTTACTTTGTAATCATTCTGTATTACAGAGTTAACATCTACCTTCAACTTACCATCAACAACTTGTCTTTGTGCTGAATTGATTACCCTACGAATATCAGGATAACCAGCGTTTACTAACAGAGCCACATCATCAAGTTCATATGATACCTCTTCCGAATCAAGAATATGAACCATCTGTTTTGCTACATCCTTACGAGAAGGTGGAACAATCTTATATGGTTGACATCTTGATTGAATAGGGTCTATGATTCTCTCTACATAATTACAAGTGAGAATGAACCGACAATGTTTAGAAAAGGTTTCCATCAGATTACGAAGAGCTGCTTGAGCATTTGGAGTTAGGTAATCACACTCATCGAGTATCAATACCTTTAAATCCTTAAACCCAATAGAACTTGCAAATGTCTTAACCTTATTTCTCACATCATCAACTTTATTCTCATCTGATGCATTGATATATAGATAATCACAATCTATATTTTTTGTTATGATTTTGGCTAGTGTGGTTTTACCAGTTCCTGCTCTACCATATAACAGTAGATGGGGAACATCACCACTTTCTAAATATACACCCACCTTCTCACGAAGATGTTCATTACCAATGTAAGTTGATAAATCAGTTGGTCTATATTTTTCTACCCATAAACTATGACTTAATCCATCCATCCGTCACCTCTCTTCCAATGAAACCATCTATGAGATATTATCTCTTTAATTAATTTCCACATAGTATCACCAAAGTAAGCACCACCATCTTGTAACAATAAAATATATTTCCATTGTCGATTTTCTGAATCTGCTAATGTTTGTCTTCTTGCCATCTTAATCTACATCCGACATAGCAACTATGAAATAAGTTGAATCATAATCATCAATCTTAAAGTTTACTTTAGCCAAACCTTCATTTGAAACTTCAAGTACTGCTGATTTACATTCTTTGTTGGCTACTAACATTTCTTTAAATAGATTAGCATTGAATGTTACAGGTTCAGTTAAACCGTTCTTTGTAGTTTCAACTGGAATTGTTACACGATTTGTATTCGTTGATGAATAACCAATAACAGCATTTAAATTACCATCGGTATCATTTACAAATGTAAACATATCGACATCAGCCAAAGCAGATTTACCTTTAATGAATGTATCAATAAAGTTTTCATCTAATTTAACTTGTGTTTGAAAATCAGGTAATCTTTTTAATGCCGGAGGATCTGGTATTACTGATAAATCACTCAATACATAATCAACTGATACTGAACCATTTTTTACTTTAAGTGAAACAGCTCTATCACCAGCTCTTGTCAATGATAAATCGACATCATTATCCAACACATTTAATAGTTTCTGTAATTGGTCTGTTTGGTAAACACCCATATCAGCATCTTCAAACTTAACATTGTCAGCAACAACAGTACCCAATAAAGATTTATCGGGTGTTACAAATGATGTCTTTAACTGATTAGTACCAGCAGTCCACTTTACACTATTTACATTCCCACCCAAATTATATTTTTGGATGAACTTATTTAACTTTGTTTTTTCCATTTATTTTGCTCCTATGCGAAAGGTGGAGTTTCTAATCTTACCCACTCCACATCTTCTTTGTTTATTTTATGTTTTCTTTTTAAAATTTTATAAATTTGTTCTTCTGAATCACCACCCAACCAAAATGTTGTTTTTGATAAAACAGGATCTGCTGATGGTTTTAATTTAATATGATACCACATTACTATAATTTACAACCCTTTTACTATACAATCCAACTAAAAAAATCTCTCTAATGTATTTATTTTATCTACTGGTAAATCCCAACTTAATGCCTCATAGAACATTTTAATCTTTTTTTCTAAAGCTCCTTCAAATAATCTATCGTAATCCATATATTGTTCAATAAAATCAGTTATTTGTTTGGGGTCATCATAACCTTTAAAAGCAAGAGCATCTATTCCCAATGGGTTTTTCTTCATATATGCCCATCTAATCTTTTCTTTATTTCGTATAGGTTCTGTATTTTCAGCACCAAAATGTTTCAATAAATCGTTGTATTTAATAGCAGCTTTAACATGAACTGGAGTTCCTTTATGTGTATCTGTAAAAATAGTTCCATCCCCATATATCTTCTTATTGTTATGTCTTTTATCTATAAATTTAGACAGTCTACTGACACCAGTTGGTAATGCTACATCATATATAGACATATTTTTCATTCCCTTTTTAAACTCAATTATTTTCCCATCCAATACATCCTTATCTACATTACTTAAAATACCCTTTAATACCTCTTTCATTAAATCTCTCATAGCTGGTGGGAAATTACTTCTCACAATATCTAAACCTTTAACATCCAACCTATCACAAGCCACACCACCATCGTTAATAATCCACTGACCATATCGTTTCTTTGTTACCCAAAAAGCTGACTTAGCAATACACTCCTGTTTAATATCAAACCGATGATTACCTTTCACATTTAACATTCTCTTAGCGAATACATCATATGATTTGTTGATGTAATCCTGAACTTCATGTGCCACCTCTAATATCTGCGTTGTCATAAACTCCTCATCATCTAAATCAGCATTTGGATATTTATTCTTAACTAATGGTTTTGCTGGATAAAACACACTATCTGTATCTGTGTAGATACAATAATCTTCTTTATCACCCAATTGTTGGTTATAATAAAAATTAGCTATCTTCTCTGTAAACTTGATTAAATCTTGACCTGTTAGTGTCGTAGCCTCAGCATTATCCACATCATAGAACCTAAATACAGGTAATCCCAATACACCATATAAAGAGTTTAACACAATCTTCTGAATATGTTGTCTTCTATTAAAATAACTACTCTTCTCCATATCACCTTCGTCTGCATGTTGTTTCATCAATCTTTTAAATTCAACTCTCTCATTAAACCACTTTTCCAACAATACAGGAATCAATCCTTTTTTATCATAACGATACATTACACCATTAGATGAAATTGAAACTTTATTATTATCAAACATCTTTTTTAACTCATCTTGGTTATATTTTCCCTTTTCTTTATCTCCAACCATCAAAGTATATGTCTTATTTACACCCTTAACAAACTCTTCGGCATTCCAACCGTCCAACTTACCCAACTTTGTTTCGGGTGATATATTCAATGTCATAATTGTAGATGGATACATAGATGTTAGGTCTAAATCAAATACCCAATCATATCTACCGGGTTTAGGATCTTTAACATACGCTCCAGCGAACTTTTCCTCACCACCATAACTACCCCCACGCTGTGGTTTATTCGGTGCAACCACTCCAATATCTTTCATATATACGAGCATGGCGCCTTCTAAATATCTACTACTAAAAAATATATCTTCATAACTTATATGGCCTAAATGACAAACACCTCTAGCTAACTCAATGAATTTTAATTTGTCATCTAAAGCCTTTACGATTTTCACATCATTTAAGTTGTATTCAACATATTTGTTTATATTACTTTCATACAAATCATCAAGAGTTCCTTCATATTCTATCTTACCTAAATTCACCTCAAGCTTACCTATGAAATCTAATCTATATGATGATTGTTGTGTATATGTGTATAACCTATATAATGCAAGATAATCTAATTGTGATACTCCTGCAATCTTAAACTTATTCTGATGTTCATTATAATAAACATTATTGATTGGTGATAAGCAATTAGCAATTTGTTCACCCATAATTTTTTTAGTTCTATTATATAAATAAGGTATATCAAATCCATCTATGTTCCAACCACTCAATATAGTTGGATTTATCTCTAAATACTTCTGATAAAATCTCTGTAACAATTCTTCTTCAGTTCTGAATGACTCTACTATATCTGTGTTCTTAACATTACCTAAAATGAAACAATGGTAACTATCAGCCGTTTTATCATATATAGCAATAGCAGTTATTTTGTTTTTAGCAGTCTTTGGTTCTGGAAACCCATCTACAACTTCGACTTCAATATCAAAGAATAACTCTCTGTGACCTACTGATGGCTCATTTGAATCACCGTATTTATCTATTAATACACGAGTTTCTAATGGAACATCCGACTCAAATATGTCACCCTTCTGTAAATCTTCCCCAGTCCAAAACTGAACCTTCTTTAACTTATCACCATACAAAGAACGATGTTGACCTGTTGGGGATTTTTGATACGCATATGGTGTAAACTGAAACTTTTCGTAACCTTTTACATCATCCCATATATGTACTATTGGTTTGCCTTGTTGTGGCTTTTCAATGTATATGTTCTGATACAATCTTTTTCCTTAAATTTGTCGTTGAATAATTATGTTTTCTTTCGTGATAATATATTTCAATATCTAAATTATCACCTGTAAATGATTTACCAATATAATCACTACCTAATATACGAACATCTGGCTTAATATCCAAGAGTTTTTTATATAAATCTTCCTCTGTATCATATGTAAATACTTCATCCACATACTTAACAGCCTCTAATTGTATTTGTCTCTCTTCTAATGATTGAATTGGTTTATTCTTTTCTGGTCTATCTATTGTTGGGTCTGTCTGTAATCCCACTATTAATCTATCACATCTATTCTTTGCATCTTTTAACATCAGTATATGACCCGCGTGTAATAAATCAAAACAACTACAAGTAAAACCTATAGTACTCTCTATACAACCTGTTTTTTTATTAATCATCTCCACATATCGTTTTAATTAATCTCCAAGCCACCAAATATGGATCACAATTAGCAGATGGTCTTCTATCTTCTAAATAACCTTTTCCGTCTCTTGCTACTTGCCAAGGAACTCTGATTGAAGCACCTCTGTCAGATACACCCCATTCAAATTCAGTAATTGGACAAGTTTCGTGTTGTCCTGTTAATCTCCTTGCATTACCATTACCATATACATCAATATGTAGATCATGTGTCATTCGAAGTCTTCTAATTGCTTTATGAATAACATCATCACCACCTTCTTCTCTCATAGCCCTTGTAGAGAAATTAGCATGACACCCAGCACCATTCCAATCACCCTCTACAGGTTTTGGATCAAGTGAAACTGCAAGTCCATTAATATCACAAATTTTTTCCATTAACCATCTAGCAACCCACATATCATCTGTTACTTTGTATGGGTCTTTACCGAATATCTGATATTCCCATTGACCTAACATAACTTCTGAATTTATACCAGCTATACCGATACCAGTTTCTATACACATATCCATATGTTCACGAGCTACATTTTCACCAGCATTTCTACCACAATAATAATCACCCTGTGGGGCCGGTTCTCTATCTTCTGGCCAACCTAATGGTTTTCTATCTTTATATAAAGTATATTCCTGTTCAAACCCGAACCAACACTCATCTTTACAACCACCATCAATCAATTCATATAATTTCCATCTTGTATTTGTTTCATGTGGTTTATCATCTGTAGTCCATACCTCACATAACACTAAATGAGAGTTATCTTCCAGTGGGTTTTCATATATTCTGACTGGTTTTAAAACACAATCAGAGTTGTCACCTGGTGCTTGATTTGTAGATGAACCATCAAATCCCCATACAGGACAATTAGCAACTGAACCATCCCATTCGTGATGTTCTACAACTTTTGTTTTACTTCTCAATTGTGGTGCATCTTCTGTACCATCAATCCATATGTATTCTAATTTAGTCATTTTTCTTCCTCCAATCAATATTTAATCTTTCTAACCTCTTTTTAGTTTCTAATTCTGGAAAGTTATTATCTAACCATTCCACCGTCCTTGCTAAATCATCTGAACCAAGTACTATATTTACAATTTCTATAATATCTAATATATTAAGAATACTATCTTGATTTATATCAGTCGCAATATATTCTTCGTCTGTTGGTATTATATTACCTAACACAAAACTAACTCCCAATATTATATCTTGTACATTTATATAACCATCAAAGTTAACATCACCAAATAAAATTTCATCAGCTGGTTCTCCTATATAATCAAAGAACCAAGGTAATCTTGTATATATTCTCGAATACACGCCCGGGTATCCTGCATCCGCTCAACCATATCCCCAACTAACTATACCAATAAGCTCATACTCACCACCATCATTTGTCATAATAAGTGGACCACCACTATCTCCCTGACAGCTATCCTCACCACCATTCCAATCTCCAGCACAAACCATATTATTTGTTACTTCGTTTCCTATATTACCACAACTTTCATCTATCGGAACATCAACTTCCATTAATACATTAGAACTCCAACCACCAGAAGATGTTGCACCCCAACCCATTGTTGTAGCCATTACAGGCTCATCATCGTGTGAACCATCTGTAATTAATTGTATTGGTTCAAATGTTGTAACTGGTGATGATAAATGTAATAATGCATAATCATTATCTAAAGACCAACCACTATATTGTGGATGAACTATAATATCATCTACATTTTTTGTCACAGCCCCACTTGTTGAATTAACATTATGTAATCCAATCTTTACTTGGAGGCTACTTTCTGAAACTCCTTCTACACAATGAGCTGCTGTTACTACCCAATCTTCTCTAACAAGTGAACCACCACACCAATGGCCACCACCATATCTAAGTGAAACCATAAATGGATATTTACAATCTGGACAAGGTGGGTTTACTTCTGTACCACCTACAATCATTGGGGGTGGTAAACTACCATGATCTGGTGTATTATAATCACTTGACCTAGCTATTTGATTATTTTCTGTCTGGGTTGGATTAAATGTATTATCACTGCAACTAAATAAAAATAGTGATAAAAATAATAATAATTTAGTCATTGTTAGTCTCCCAATTTTTTGTCAAATCTGACGATGATTGTATTTTACCCCCACCAACTCCCCATAACATAACTACACCCAAATCTTTACACACATCAACTTCGGGTACATTACCTTTTCCTCTATCTCCACCATTGGCGAAATAAATTTGATAATATTCATAAAATCCCATATGATTTAAATCAGATGCTTCATATTCAAATTCTTCACTTGTATAAAGAGAATGTACCCTCTTTAACAAATCATTCGCAGTATCATCTGAATCATCAAATGGTATTACTTGATTTATATATTTAATGGATTCGAGTATCTCTTTTCTTTCTTCAAATTCCATAAATGGTTTACCTTTTTTTCTTGTTAACCATTCATCTGAATTTAATCCTACTATAACATGATGCCCTAGCCAACTGGCTTCTCTGAACATCCTTAAATGACCTTTATGGACTGGATCAAACCCACCACTTAATACTATAATAGATTTTCTCCAATCCCTATTAAAATTTCTATTCATTCATTCCTCCATGTGCTTTTGGTAAACCATATTTGTTTACTCTGATATAAACCATTTTATCTATACTACAAACAGCCCTATTAGCTTGTAGACTTCTTACTTCACAAGATAATGTACAGGATGATTTTCCTATCTCTACAGTTTGCATTCCTATCTCAACTACATCACCTTCTAATACTGGATATTTAAAATCTATCTCTGAAATAAACTTTGTAACTATAAGACCAGTATCTAATTCTAAACAAGCATGAATACCACCTTCTTCATCTATCCATTTGAGAAGTTGACCACCATGTAGTGTTCCCCTTGGATTTAAATCAGCGGGAGTTACGAGTTTTCTTGTTAAGAACTTCATTCTTCTTTGTCTCCCTATTGTCATTTTTCCCATTCAACCATTTAGATGCACATTCTAAATTCCATTTTGTATGTAACTCTATAAATGGAAATATTCCGTGTATTAAAAAATAGACACTAGTTAAAAATAATCTAATACCAATACCACATGAGAACACACAATGTTGCCACCAAGTTTCACCTACATTCTCTCTTGGATGTTTTGTAAATGGATTATACATTTTCCACTTCTATCTTTCTTATTGTTTTTACTTCTTCCATATCTATTTCACAAGTATCATTATTACAGAACTTATCTACTATAGCTTCATTACCTTTAACCTGTCTAAATGATAAGAACTTCAACTCATTAACCATCTTATCGTATTGTTTTTGTGTTATTTCTTCATAAGGCATTTGTCTGTAAGCACCATGTTTCAGTTTAGGCAAGAATGAAATACCCTTTAACTGATACTGAAAATAGTTGAGTGCATATGCTATCTGTTTTCCTTCTGTTTCTGGGTCAAATGTAACCGTACAACTAACTTGATTATCTGCCCAATACTTTTGCATAAATGCTGCTAATGACATTTGTTCCCACATTGATACCTCACTAACAGTTCGTATTCCTTCACCTACATCTACTGGTACATCTACTACAACAGTACTGGTCTCACTCCCAAAAGCAGGTTCTATATTATATCCTGCTTTTTCCAAAGGTTTTATTAACGGCGAGTTAATCGATAACCTTATCCTCCTTATATAAAATCTACTTTCGGGGTAGTGAAGACCCGGGGTTGATCCCGCC
>Ga0080013_1004125_pt1 | contig 14533 bp, 23 predicted proteins | sample ETNvirenome_6_85_FD_69236 | JGI IMG/M metagenome (GOLD analysis project Ga0080013, IMG submission 69236) | Marine viral communities from the Pacific Ocean - ETNP_6_85 (SPADES assembly) (version 2) | ecosystem: Environmental > Aquatic > Marine > Oceanic | place: Pacific Ocean | collected 2013-06-19
TGTTTTTTTGGAGGGTTTATTATGAGTAGTCTTGATGTCTTGGAGGTTATAGTTCCAACATATAAATCAAGAAATTTAACGAGAGCATTTGTGAAGAGTTTTGAGCACTTTAGTCCAGCTGACATGGAAGTGACATTCCATTTGATTGAAAATTCCAAGGATGTGTCATACAAAGATGAGGCATTAACTTGGGCAAAGAATGTGAAATGGTACCAAAATCCAGACGCAGACACAAATGAAGATGCTACAAGTAACAAAGGATCTTGGGCAAATTGCTCCGCTATTGATTTTGTGAAGCACGATATCAAATCTGAGTTTGTGTTCATGTGTCACAATGATTGCATCGTTACTAGTACCTTGTTTTTCGAAGAAATTAAAGAGAAGGTGGAAGAGGGAAATCTCTTAGTCGGAACATTGCGCTCACCAGCACGAAACGATTATCTACACAGTTCTGGACTATTAGTAAACACAGGTCTGTTTCAGGAAGTCGGAGTGACTCCCGAGTTTCACAGAGATGTAGATGTTTGTGAAATTTTGACAGTGCACTGTAGGGAGAATGATATACCTTATTTTGCCTTTGAGAGTACTTTCTCTGACAAGTCATTGTATGAACATTGTAACGAACCGTGGAAGTCGTTAGGTCCAAAGTGTGGAGTTGATAGAACCCTGGACACAAACAACAAGGAGGTTATTTATGCTCACCTGGGACGCGGGTCGGAAAAGAACTTCGGCAAGTACGGCAAACCAGGAAAGGTAATGTACAGTGATTGGGGATCGTTATGTGAAAGCCTCATGGAGGGATATACAGATGACTAGTGATAAGATATCCGTATATGGAGGTACTGGATTCATTGGCGGAAATTTCTGCAACATGTACAAAGACAGTGTCGTTGAGATTTCACGAGAACAAAGAGAACCAGAATCAAACCAAGTGCTTTATCTTATAAGTACCATACACAACTATAACGTATTTGACAATCCTCATTTAGATGTAGATACTAATCTAAGAATCCTAATAGAGACTCTGGAACAGTGTAAGGGTAAGGACGTGGTTTTTAATTTTGTGAGTTCCTGGTTTGTATATGGGCAAACATCCGACTTGCCAGCAACCGAAGATACACATTGTAACCCAAAGGGGTTTTATTCGATCACAAAGAGAGCAGCGGAACAAATGCTAATTTCTTACTGTGAGACATTTGATATCAAATATCGAATATTCAGACTCTGTAATGTCTATGGGGTCAATGCAACAAAAGTATCAGTTAAGAGGAACGCCTTACAATACCTTTCAAACGAAGTGGTCAAGAGTCGAGATATAAACCTTTATAACGATGGTAACGATATAAGGGACTTTATGCATGTTGAGGATGTTTGTCGTGCAATGATGTTATGTATGGATGAGGCAAAGACGAACGATATCATCAATATTGGTTCGGGAGTTCCAACAAAATTTGGAAAAGTAATGGAATATGTAAAACTCAAAACAAAGTCAGATAGTAAGTTTAATTCTGTTGAACCGCCGAAATTTCACAAAGTTGTACAAGTTCAGGATATGTATCTGGATGTTTCGAAGTTGAACTCGTTGGGGTTCAACCCAGAGAAGGACTTTTGGCAACAGATTGACAAGATTATAAAAATATCACAGGAGTCGGAATAATGAAGAAGATCTTAATTGCTGGAGGTGCAGGATATATTGGAACCCTCCTGACCACGGAACTTATCGACCGTGGGTACCAAGTACAGGTTGTAGATTTGCTGTGGTTTGGGAACCACCTTAAACCTAATGTATGCATTGAGAAGAAGGATATAATGGGACTACGAACATCGGACCTTGAGGGATTTGATTGTGTTGTGTTTTTGGGAGGGTTGTCGAACGACCCTATGGCAAAATATAACCCGTCAATGAATTTCGTAGAGAACTCTGCAGTCCCGTCTTATTTGGCCTTTGCGGCAAAAGAAGCAGGGGTTAATAGATTTGTTTATGCAAGTACTTGTAGCGTGTATGGGTATACTGCAAATCAGTTACTTGACGAAAACAGTGACTCTATAGCACCTCAATATCCGTACGGTATCTCTAAGTTGGCAGCTGAAAAGTCAATTATGAACTTGCAAGACGACAAGTTTAGACCAATCGCTCTCAGGAAGGGTACTGTGGGTGGATGGTCTCCAAGAATGCGATTTGATCTTGTGGTCAACGCAATGACAAAGACCGCACTAATGGAGGGGAAGATTATTGTGAACAATCCTTCAATCTGGAGACCTCTAGTGGATGTACGAGATGTTGTCGCTGCCTATGTTAGGTCTATAGAGTCAAACTTGGATGTTGCAGGTGTATATAATATTTCCGAAGATAACTATACGATTGGGAGATTGTCGGACTTGGTTAAGGATGCTTTGGTTGAAGAGGGGCACAAAGTCACCATAGAGACTAGAAGTGTGCAAGATTTTAGAAATTACAAAGTGCTAAACACAAAGGCACAGATGGAACTTGATTTCAAACCAAGATACACGCCTCGTGATTCAGTTAAATCAATATTAAAAAATATTAAAAATGGTGTTGACTTATCTGATAAAAAATACTATAATATCCAAGTATTCAAGGAGAAGTTTTAGTGAAATTTCAAGAGTATTATCAATATTATCTCACACTTCATCAAAACAAGTGGTGTAGGAGACTTCATGTTATTGGACAGGTTGTGACAATATCTTTCTTGTCGTATGTTTTATATACGGGAAGCTGGTTATTGTTGCCGCTAGTTCCTTTAATTGTATATCCTTTTGCGTGGACGGGACATTTTGCTTTCGAGAAAAATACGCCTGCTGCATTCTCTAGACCGCTTTGGGCAAAGGCGTGTGATTGGTTGATGTTGAGAGATGTTTTGTTAGGGAGAATAAAGTGGTAACATCAAATAACAGTAAAGAATTGTTTATTTTAAAGTTGATTGAGGAATATATCAACGAGAAAGAAAAGAATAAGACCTGGACACCAGGTAAAGATTGGGTCAGGTATGCAGGGCCCTTTTTTGATAGTGACGAATATGTTAGGTCTGTCAAATCTCTTTTGAGTGGTTGGTTGGTCCTCGGTCAGGACGCACTTAAGTTTGAAAGGAAGTTTCCGAAGTTTTTCGGAAAGGATTTTGGTATCCTGACTAACAGCGGATCCAGTTCGAATCTCCTTATGATGGCGGCAATGCGGTCAAAGAGACTTTATAATTTCCCGAAAGGAACAAAGGTTATTACACCAGTTGCAGGATTTCCAACAACGATAAATCCGATCTTTCAGGTAGGGTTCGAACCTCTGTTTGTTGACGTTGAGTTGGACAGTTTAAATTTGAATCTAGACCAAGTTGAAGAGGCAGCAAAGAAGGGCGCAAAGATCTTAACCTTTGCTCACGTTCTTGGAAACCCTCCGAACATGGATAAGGTCATGGAAATTGTCAAGAAATATGATCTCGTATTGCTGGAGGATACATGCGATGCATTAGGCAGTACCTACAATGGCGAGTTTCTTGGATCTTTCGGTGAAATGGCATCCTGTTCATTCTATCCGGCCCACCACATCACAATGGGTGAAGGTGGGTTCGTATCTACAAGAACTTGTGAACAAGAAAGGGTTGTAAGGAGTTTCAGAGAGTGGGGACGAGGATGCTACTGTGTTGGAAAAGAAGCTAACCTGTTGAAGAACGGAACTTGCAAGAAGAGGTTTGATAATTGGATTCCAACATTGCCAAATGAAATATTTGATCATAAGTTTGTTTATGAGGAGATTGGATACAATCTTAAACCAATCGAACTTCAAGCATCAATGGGTTTGGCACAATTGGAGAAGATTGAAACCATAACAGAGAGAAGAAAAAATAACTATAGTAAGTTGTTTGAGATTTTTGAGAAGTATGAGGATCACCTTCACTTACCTCGCCCAACTGAGAACTCTGATCCAAGTTGGTTTGCTTTCCCGATGACAGTTAAGGATGGCGCTCCTTTTAAGAGAAGTGACATTACTACCTTCCTAGAAGACCACAAGATTCAGACAAGAAATTATTTCGCAGGTAATATCATGCTACAACCAGCATACGATCATCTTGCAGATACTGATGAGATTATTAAGAAGTTTCCTGTTTCTAGAAAAGTCACAACAGACACTTTCTTCCTGGGAACTAGTCCAGTAATCACATCTGACCAGATTGATTATGTCGGGTCCATTGTTGATAAGTTTATGAAAGAGGAAATTTAATGGGAATGACCGATTTTGAGGTAGCGGAAAGATACACCTCTACTGTTAGTGAAATTTTAAACGAACTACCCGTTGGGTCGACTGTTGCTTGGTTGGGACAGAAGCATCCAAGAATGGCAAAGGATAAGTTTCTTTACGACTCTATCATGTCTGGTGTTAACAATGACTTGAAGCACGATTTTTATGATCTCAACAATGAGGAATTTGAAGGATCTAAGAAATGGGATGTCCATTCAGAATGGGAAATAAGTGGGTACGATCTTGTTCTTGGTTTGAGGGTCTTGTACTTGTGTGACTCCAGAGAGAAACTTCTCAAGAATCTCAAGAATATATCCTCAACTAACACGAGTGTGATTTTTGATTTTATGACAGGCAATCCAGTTCTAATGAACGGAAAGGAAACGTTCATCAAAAAGAACAACAGTCAAACCATTTTACCATTCTTTCCAGAGTTGTATGACGGAGATTATGATGTACAGTACAATCACGATGATCAAATTGTGCATTCTGAGGATCTGTCCCGAGCGGATATTGGTGTTGAAAATATTATAACTTTTAGAGATAGCATAAAGGGCAGGTTTTACACGCTCTGTAGTTTGAGTGTAAAATGAAGTTATCTAAAGTTGTAGACCTGGCAGCGATTGGACTGCTATTGCTGTTGGTGTTGAGTGGTTTTATGATCATGAAAGGTACAGCTGAATCAAACGCAATCACTACAGAAATTGTAGCACACGAAGCAAAGAAGAACAAGAACAAGAACTTAACAATTCAAATAGGACTGATGACTGCTGAATTGAAGAACCTTCAAAAAGATATGGACGAAATAAGAAAGGATTTGAGGGAGTTACGTCAAAATGAAGGAAATTAATTTCTTTCTCAGAGAGATGACTCATTTGAGATATTTTATTCCATTGGTTCTAGAGGGTAACGCCCGAGGCATGAAATCTATATTTTATGTTGTTCCTTCAAACAAGTATAACTGCCCTCTGTTGCATGAGATATCTTTAAAATCTGCCTGCGAACAACTCAACGTAGAGATTAGAGAAGGACGAAAAATTGTTGATGCAGAGGGTATTATAATTACATCAGAAGAGTCTGGCATTGATATTATAAAAAAGAACACAAAAGCAAAGAAGGTAACCCTCTGTTACCAGACGGATTATACACTCTCCTATCAGAAGTACATCGATATCGTTGACCATGTTGTTATGCCTAGTGAGAATGTAGCAAAGTTTTATGACCTAGTGTCTGAAAAGAATCTTTTTACAGGCATTCCAAAGTATGATGTTCGATTAGATGTCGAAACCGTAATAAAGAAATATTCTCTAGACCCAAATAAGAAGAAGGTCCTGTTTATGTGGCCTAAGTCTAGAGATCTCCATAAGATGCCGATCGATATCATAAAAAACTTCAATGAGTTAGGGTGGCAGGTGATTGTGAAAACGAGAGGCAAGGACACCTTACATAACAATACTATAAAGGATTTGCTGGATAATGGAAACAAGGTCTTTTCTGACGCATCCTGGTACCCTCACTCCACACAAGAATTGTTAGAGGTTTGTGATTTGGTGGTGAACTCTGGATCAACGACGATAGAGGAATGTGTGATGCATGAGGTTCCTTTAATAAACTTCGATATAAAACCAGAAGTCCGTCATGGGAGAAAGTCAAAACACAGAGTTACTTATGATTTTCTGTATGATTATGATTTCTGTTTAAATTTGAAGGGACTAGATAGATCTTTCAATACAGGCAAACTAGAAGAAATGATTACATTGCTTGTTGACAGTGATCATACTGATTCTTTTAGGAAATGTAAGCGCGAGTGGTTGTATGATCACAAAAATTCTTGTAAAAATCTCCTGGATGTGTTAACATCTTAATATGAAAATAACAGCAATAATTCCTGCGCGTGGTGGATCCAAGAGATTGCCGCGTAAAAACATTTATCCAATCTGGGGACACCCTATGCTTGCTTGGTCTATTAAGGCTGCGCAGGCAAGTGAATTAATAACGGATGTTTGGGTCACAACAGAGGATAAAGAAGTTTCTTCCGTTGCTGCCAGGTATGGAGCAAGTCTGCATAGGAGAGACCCAGAACTGTCGCAAGATCATGTCTATAAGATGGAAGCAATTCGCAGCGCGGTACTTTACATGGAAGACAATGACGCCGAAGCAAATATCTACATTTCATTACAGGCGAATTCACCAGAGATAACTGGAGAGGTTTTGGATGACGCAATCAGGACGTTTATAGAGAATGATAGAAATGAATTAATAAGCGTATCTCCTGACTTAATGCAGAACGCAGCATTTAGGATAATGAAGCGGGGATATGTCTTTCAAAAAGACTTAAGTACAAAGTGTGGAGTATATGTTTGTGATATTCACGATGTACATACTTTGAATGATGTAGAGTTCATTAAGAGAAGGAACGATCGTTGGAATTGAGCGGAAAGAGGGTTTTGGTTTTCGTCGCACATCAGGACGACGAAACGATTGGATGCGGCGGTACGATTGCTAAATGGTCAAAACAGCGCGCAAAGGTGCACGTTTGTTTTATGACTGACGGCGCAACGGGTTATGAACAGGGATCTGGATTGCAAGACGACATAACCAGTGTAAGAATGAAAGAAGCAACATATGCATGTCATATTCTTGGAGTAAAAGAAGTTTCAACTTTGGGACTTCCTTGTCAAGAGATAAGGAATGATAAACAAACGTTTCACAAAGTCATACAAAAGATTAGACAAGTTCGACCAAATATTGTCATAACTCATAGCGATATATGTAAACACAGAGACCACAGGATTACATCGAATATCGTCGAAGAGTCTTGTTGGAAATCCACAGAAAACATCATGGAAGAATTGGGACCAACACATACAGTGGATATGGTCTTGCAGTGTGAGATATTGGATCCTTTTGAAAATCCAGACTTTGTTGTAGATATAACTAAGGAATACATAACAAAGTGCGAGGCCATGGCAGTCTATACATCTCAGAGAGGTGTAATACCAGGCATAGAGCAGTATCTTAATGGCATATCTTTAGTTAGAGGTTACAGTATTGCCCCCAACCGTCGAGCGGAAGCATTTAAGAGATTAGGGAAATTACCGTACAAGTTATGAGTTGTTTTGCAATTACATCAAACCACCCAAGACATATGAAGTTCTTGGAGACGCTCTATGAAAGGGTGGAAATACCACTTGTTGTGGTGATCGACAAGGGTCACATAACTCAAGAGGAAGCGGATTATTTCAATTCTGACTTGTCTTTGTTGCACAGAACCAACATATTGAGGTGCTCTAAGCACCAGCTGCATTCTAATTTTGTCCTACAGTCTCTTGCTAAGTTGGATCCTAAAGTCGGATTTGTGTTTGGTGCCCCACTTTTAAAAAAAGAAATATTTGAATTACCTGAATATGGATGTGTTAATATTCACACTGGGTTGGTTGAGCATTATAGGGGTGTTGATAGTTCTTTGTGGGCAATGTACGATAACAAACCAGACTTAATTGGCGCTACGCTTCATTATATAGACAATACAATCGATGCAGGTAGTGTAGTGGCAGACGACAATATTGACATAGATAGGTTTGATAATTTAGATACCTTGTTTTATAAATCTTGTCAGACGGGATTTCGCTTGCTATCTGAAAACATAGATGATATAATTGCAAACAAGATAAATAAGAAGAAACTAGAATCTAAGGGTGCCCTATATCAAAATAAAGATAAGAACCCTGAGATAGTGGAAAGAGCTGAAATTAATTTAAGGAGATTTAAAAGTGAAAATTATTCTTGATCTTTGTAATCAACATCATGGTTCATTGGATGAACTAAAGAGAATGTCTCTAAGTGCTTTTCAAGGCGGCGCCGACGCTGTGAAAGTCCAACTGATGGATTCTGAGAAGTTGTTGGGAGTAACTAATAAGAAATATAGGGACGTCTCTTTTCAGGATGCTTATGCATTGGCAAAGTACTGTGATAATATAGGAATTGAATTCATGGCGTCTGTCTTTGATGAGGAGAGGTTTGAGTGGTTAGACAGTTTGGGTGTAAAGACACACAAGATTGCAAGCAGAACTTCTAAGTCGGATCCACGCCTCTGTGAGTTGATATTGTCAGACGGCAAACCAACAATTGTTTCAACTGGAATGCATGATTTCGCAGATTTTCCTTTCGGGCACAGTGAACAGGTGGAGTATTTGTTTTGTGTATCCAAATATCCTACATATTTAGACGATCAAAAATTGGCAAAAATGCCCCATTTTAAGCGTCCTGGGTATTCGGGGTATAGTGATCATACAATTGGCATCGGGGCGGCGCTACGCGCCCATTCTCGCGGTGCTACGATACTTGAGAAGCACTATTCTAATAATATCTTTTCTCAAACCAAGTTGGAGGGGGGACATTTGGGATCTTTTGACCAAGATTCCCTAAGACAGTTTGTTAACATTGTTAAGCAATTTGAAATTATGGAGAAAAACAGTGAGTTCTAATCCTGATGTGTCTGTCATTATAACAAATTATAATTATGAAAAATATATCTCTCGCGCTGTGAGGAGTTGTTTAAACCAATCTCACGTCAATCATGAAGTTATTGTCGTCGACGACTGTAGTACTGATGGTTCAATTGCAGCACTGCAACCGTTCAAAGAAGATGTCAAGGTTGTAAGTACAGGGACCAACGGTGGTGTTGCTGTCGCTGCAAATGTGGGTGTCCAAAATAGTAAAGGACAATTCTTCATTAGAGTGGATGCCGATGATTATGTAAATTCAGATATGTGTTATATAATGAAGACTTACCTTGAAGCAAATCATGACGCCTTTTGCGTGTCTTGCGATTATCTCATGGTAGACAACTTCGAGAACACACTAGAGAGAAGATATGCAGAACAAGACAACATATCTTGTGGTATAATGTATCGTAGAGATCCCTTCTTACAGATGGGTGGATATAATGGTAAGATGCGCCATAGAGAAGAAGAGGAATTGAGAAAAAGATTAGGACAAGAGTATAAAATTCATCACTTAAGAATTCCGTTCTATAGATATAGAATGCACAATACGAATAAAACCAAAGAACCAGAGTATAAGACTTGGGAGATATAATGAGTAAGAAGATTTTTATTACAGGATGTGCGAAGTCGGGCACCACATTACTTTTGAGGATGTGTTACGCATTTAAAGATACGGAAGTTATTTACAAAGAGGGTTTCGACGGTCATGAGATGGACTTTGACAAGTTCGTCAAGCATGAAAGCAAGAGTGGATTTACAATAGGAAAGAGACACCCACCAGCACTTTTAAGTAACGTGTTGGTACCAGAGTTCCAATTTCAAGCAGCTGATATTCTAAAAGAAGACATTAGAGTTATAAACGTAGTTAGAGATGGGAGAGACGTTGTCCTGTCAGATGGGAACTATGTTAAACCGAAGAGGTGGATTGAGTCCATGGACCAAAGAAACAAGGTCCTGTTTGGCAACTTGATTGATCTTGAGGTTAAATATGAAGATCTCGTAACGGATCCCGAAAAAGTCCAGCACCAAATGGAAGAGAAGTTTGGATTAGAGTCAGAGCATAGTTTTAAAGACTATCCAGATTATGTTGAGGATTGGGTCTTTGATTGGAATGTTTCAGTGTTAGGCCGCGCTGGTAAAGGCAACGAGACAAATTATGGAAAGAGAAAGGTCGACGGCCGTGCCATAGGAAAAGACCCAGAGGCATACAAGGATTTGTGTTCAGATCATGAACTACCAAAATTTGAGAAACACTTAAAGGATTTAAAATACAAATGAGAGCGTTGGTAACGGGACACGAAGGATACATCGGCGGAAACTTCGTTAAGAAGTGGGAAGAACTCGGACATACCTATGTGGGGTATGATATGAATGGGAATCGCGAGTTTGACCTATCAAAGAAGGTAAAAGAATTACACATCAACCACCAAAACAACCCTATTGATGTAGTTGTGCATTTTGCAGCAATTCCTAGAGTTGCGTTTAGTGTAAAGCATCCTACGGTGGTTATGAATAATAACATTAATTCGACTACTAATATCTTGCATTGGGCGAAAAGAGAGGGCATTCCTGTAATCTACAGCAGTTCATCATCTGTTGTTGGGAATGGTAATGGTCCCGCTAGTCCGTATGCACTTTCTAAATATGTTGGTGAATTGGAGACTCTATTGTACAGTGAATTGTATGGGTTGAAGACTGTTGCATTGAGGTATTTTAATGTTTACTCCTATGATCAAGTTGCTGATAGTGAATATGCTACAGTTGTTTGTAATTGGAAAAAATACATCAAAGAAGGTAAAGTACCATTCATTACGGGTGACGGAGAACAACGGCGCGATATGACCCACGTCGACGATATTGTTTCTGCAAACATTTTTTGTGCTGAGAATATCGATAAGGACGATTTGTGGGGACACTGGTATGACATTGGGTCTGGGGATAATATTAGTTTGAATGAAATGAAAGAAATTGTGTTACAATATTTTCCAGAGCAAGAGTTTAAGTATGTTGATGCCCGAGTAGGTGATGTAATGTTGACTAAGGCGAATTTGTCAAAATTTAAATCACACGGATGGGAGAGCAAGGTTAAACTGGGAAAGGGACTAGAGTCTGTATTTAAGACTTTGAAAGAGGAGTTATCATGAAGTTGGGTATTATTGGGAACGGTTTTGTCGGAAACGCAATCGCACATGCTTTTATTCCATATATGGAGGTAAAGATTTTTGATAAAGATCCCGATAAGTCTTTTAATACTTTGGAGGAGGTTGTTAATGATACAGATGTTGTGTTTATATCTGTTCCAACTCCTATGAAAGGTGATGGTACGATTGATCTCTCTATCGTTGAGTCCGTCTTCGACGCAGTTGAAGTGTGTAAGAAACAAAGCAGTAAGACTGTGTTTGTGTTAAAGTCAACAGTTGTACCAGGCACAACCAGGGGTTTAAAGAGGAAGCATCCCAATTTGCAAATTGTTTTTAATCCTGAGTTTCTAACTGAGCGGCATGCTAGGTTTGATTTTCTAAACCAGTCTAGAATCGTATTGGGTTTTGAGACAGACTTGGATGATGGACAGCGAAACTTGTCAGTTAATAAGGTCAAGCAATTGTATAATTTGAGGTTTGCTGGAAATAATTTCATAACAACGAATTATGAAACAGCTGAGATGATAAAGTATTTTAATAATTTGTTTTTTGCCGTCAAGGTTTCTTTTATGAACGAGATGAATATGGTGGCAGAGAAGACAGGAACGATTAATTGGGAAAAAGCCGTCAGAGGTTTTGTATCGGACGGACGTGTAGGTGATTCACACTTACAGGTGCCAGGACCAGATGGTAAGATGGGTTTCGGAGGGTCTTGTTTCCCTAAAGATATTAATGCGTTTATGACATTTGCGGATTCAATCGGATTGGACCTTGCGGTGTTGAAGGGCGCATGGAAGACAAATTTAAATGTAAGACCAGAGAAGGATTGGGAAAAACTAAAAGGTAGGGCAATTTCGGATGATCAATAAGAGAGCAATGTTTGTTGGCAGGTGGCAACCATTTCACAATGGACACAAGTGGTTAATCAACCAGAAGCTAAGCGAGGGTAAACCAATCTTGATCGCAGTTAGGGATATCCCGCCCGATGAAAAGAATCCTTTTACTACAGAACAGACAGTAGAAATGATACAAAAAGTATACAGTGAGCAGGACGTGGAGGTAGTTTGTATCCCAGACATTGAAAGTGTCAATTGGGGACGCGGAGTTGGGTATGAACTTAACGAGCACGTACCTCCACAGAACATTGGGTTTATTTCCGCTACTGGAATTAGAAACAACATCAAAGAGAGCAATGAGTCTTGGCGTGAGAATGTCGACTCATCTATACATGATTTAGTAATAAGGTATTTGGGAGAATAATATGAGTGGTATTTTTGTACAGATGACAGGCATGAGTGGCGCAGGTAAGTCTACAATGACTTTTTTAGCACAAACCCGCCTAAGAGAGATGGGTTATAATGTAGAGGTTATCGACGGTGACGAATATAGAGAGGGACTCTGCAAGGACCTTGGGTTTTCAAAAGAGGACAGGAACACTAATATCAGAAGACTTTCGTTTGTTGGGAAGGTTTTGTCCCGCAACAAAGTGGTCTGTGTAATGTCTGCAATAAACCCTTATGATGATATACGGAGAGAGGTAAAGTCTGACAACCCGCTGTCTAGGATTGTTTATGTTAAGTGTGATATTGAAACCTTAATTGAGAGAGATCCCAAAGGATTGTACAGAAAGGCACTTTTACCTAAAACGGACCCTGAGCATATCCCGAACTTTACGGGCATTTCGGATCCATTCCAAGAACCAAAGAACGCAGATTTAATTATCGACACCAATAAGGAAACTATTGACCAGTCGGTAGAAAATTTAGTAAATTTTATTTTAGAAGAAACAGGAGGAAAAAAATGAAATTATCTGATCAAGCACTTGGTGCAATTATGTTGGCACTACAAGACTCACTAATGAAGCAAACGGATATCACCCCAGTATTGAGGGGGTTTGATTTAATGTTGGGTGAAAACGAGGAGATTATTATATTAAACCCTCCAACTATTGATACATCGCATCTTATGGATGTGAATGAAACAAATAGTACAGTTGGAAGCGATTAGTGTAATGCCGATTTATGAATTTCTTTGCTTAGATTGTGAGGAGAATTTTAGCGCTTTTCTTAGGATGGATCAAGAGCAGGAATCCTGCGAGATATGTTCATCCGATCACATCATCAAGGTTGTGTCCGATATAGGGCAGAAGGTAGATAAGGACAAGTTTAAGGCAAAAGCTGGCGACGTTGTTAAATCTCATATTGAGGAAGCAAAATCTGAAATCAAAAAAGAGAAGAAGAATTTAAAGAGTAAGGTTTACAAAGATGATTGAGTTGTTTTTATTATTTTCAGTAGTATTGAACGGGTTGTTGATATTCTACGCTACGCGACTCGCCCGCCGTATGTTGATTGTCGGATCTAACATAGACTCGGTGTACGAGATGATTAGTGTATTCAGGATGCATGTGGAACAAATTCACGAAGCAGAGATGTTTTATGGAGATCAGACTTTGCAGGCTTTGATTGATCACTCGAAAGGAATTTTAGATTCTCTAGATGAGTACGGTGACCTTATGGCACTGGTAGAGATAGAAACAGAAGAGGAAGGGGATGCCGAGAAAGAAGAAGACTAAAAATTATTACTTTACAAGTGTTCACGAGGATGCAATAGTCGAATATTGTTCTACTGAAAGTAGAGATAAACGTGAAAAACTGTATGTACAATATATACAACCCGCCTTTAGTGAGATGGTTGATAAGATCATCTACACTTATAACTTCACAAACATACCAAACATAGATGTCCTGAAAGACGATTGTAAAGTTTGGTTAACAACTATTCTCAGCAAGTACGACCCGAATAGAGGATCTAAAGCATTTTCTTATTTTTCCGTAATTACGAAGCATTGGTTCATTCACCAGTTCAAGAAGAATTCCACAAAAGTAAAAAGAGAGGTTGCTTATGAGGAGATCGTCAAAGAAAACCAGCACGAACGGTTGATATACAACGATGAAGGTTATGTCAATAGGCGAGAGAAGTACGAGTTCTGGGGGTATTTAAAACTAGAGGTTGATCGATGGCAAGGTTCAAACCTCTTCACCAAGGATAATGAAAAGAAAGTATTGTCTGCTGTGAAGATACTTTTAGAAAATGTTGAGGATATAGAAATCTTAAACAAAAAAGCGGTCTATTTGTATTTAAGAGAAATTACTGGACTCAAAACAAAGCAGATAGTAAATACATTGAATAAGATGAGGGAAAGGTATAAGTACTTTGTGATCAAATATGAACGGGGTGATAAATTTCAAATTTAGCATATTTATTGTATGAAAGAGATTGAAGAATTAATATCAGAAGCAACCAGAAACGTCACCGAAGATCGTGCCGCAACGAAAGTTTTGTTGACAAATCTGATGAAATACATGCAAGAGACAACCGACCGCCATCGAGAAGTTGGCCTGGTGGCGGCAAAGTATTTAGAAACCCTTCAAAGGTCAAATGAACAGTTAGTTAAGATTGCAGCACTACAACACAAAAAGAGTTCTAAGGTCGACAACTCCATTTCCGAAGATGAAAAGGATAGCTTGTTTGAGATGATAAACTCTTCGGAGGACTAGGGTGACATCATCAAAATATCTACACTATTCTATGACCGACACAACGTTGGACACTTCAAAAACCCAAGCAGTCG
>Ga0080013_1004126_pt1 | contig 14533 bp, 26 predicted proteins | sample ETNvirenome_6_85_FD_69236 | JGI IMG/M metagenome (GOLD analysis project Ga0080013, IMG submission 69236) | Marine viral communities from the Pacific Ocean - ETNP_6_85 (SPADES assembly) (version 2) | ecosystem: Environmental > Aquatic > Marine > Oceanic | place: Pacific Ocean | collected 2013-06-19
GTGGGATAAACAAGAAAGAAAATATTATCCTATTGAAATTAATCTATACGAGAAAGGAGAAATAGATGACAATTAATTTTGAACAAGACCAACAAGATGCAATGAAGAAAACTGAAAACATTCAGTCTCTTGCAGATCAAGTTGAAAGACTCGAAGCATGTGATAAAAGCATCGAGGAGATAGAAGCAAAGCTTAAGAATTTAAAGAAAAGTAGAGATGTAATATCTGGAGATATTATACCTACAATGATGAGTGAGATGGGTCTTGCAGAACTAAAACTGCACGATGGATCACACTTAAAAGTTTCAACGTCGTATCGAGCTACCATAACGGAAGCAAATAAAGAAGCGGCGTTTAACTGGCTTCGTGAAAATGGCCTAGGCGATATAATCAAAAATGAGATATCCGTATCGTTTGGTCGTAACGAGGATAACAAGGCGGCTGATTATGCCGAACTTGCGAAGGGTCAAGGGTTCCAACCGACACAAAAGATGAAGGTTGAACCCATGACTCTGAAAGCGCTAGTCCGTGAGCGTATAGAGGCAGGAAAAGAAATGCCAACGGAAATCTTCGGGGTGTTCTCGGAGAATAAAACTACAATAAAAAGGAACAAGTAACATGAACCAAGTAGCAGAAAAAAAAGAAGGTGCACTGCAAACAAATTTATTTGAAGCAGATGCAAACCAAGGTGCTCAAAATATATCGCAAGAAGATCTTGCGTTGCCTTTCTTAAAAATTTTGGGCCAACTATCTCCAGAGGTAAACAAAAGAGATGGTAAATATGTCGAAGGCGCAGAGCCCGGCAAAATAATCAACACAGTTACAAACGAATTGTATGATGACATTGATGTAATACCTTGTCACTACAAAAGACAGTATGTTGAATGGCAAGACAGAGGCACAAGTACAGGTGCTCCTGTTGCTATTCATGATGCAGATAGTGATATCGTTAGTCAAACGACTAGAGATAAAACTTACAAAGATAGATTACCAAATGGTAACTATCTTGAAAACACTGCTAATCATTTTGTATTGTTATGTGGAAAGAACCCAGGCACAGCATTGATATCTATGAAGTCTACTCAATTAAAAGTTAGTAGAAAATGGAACTCAATGATGATGGGTATCAAGATGCAAGGTAAAAATGGTTTGTTCACACCGCCCACTTATAGCCACATTTATAACCTAAAGACTGTTCAAATGTCTAACGACAAAGGAACATGGTTTGGTTGGGATGTTTCTAAAAAAGGCCCTGTTACACAAAAAGATTTGTATGACATGGCTAAGAACTTCGCAATCAGTGTAGGTAAAGGTGAGGTGGAAACCAAAGTTGAAACAAAAGAAACTAAAAGCGAATTTAGTTTATAAGTTTCCTGCAGGGATGGGCGGTTAAGCGAGAGTGGACCCGCCCATTTTTTATTGAAAGGCAAATGTGAACAACGAACCTAAAAATTATGAAGATTGGTTAAATCTAGGCAGGGTTATTATACCTTGTTATAAAGGTAAACCTAAAAAAGGTATAACGGGTTATACTCAAGAGGATTTTAAAATAGAGAAAGATATATGGAACAGGGATCACGGAACAGCAGAGATAGCTTTAAGACTTGATCATGACGTAGATTTAGATGTCGATAATGAATTAATAAAAAATTTTATACCTTATTATATAAATGATTGTGGTGCTATATTTGGAAGAGACGGTAACCCATCTAGTCACTACCTTTGGTCTAATAAAAACAAAATACCATTTAAACAATTTAGTTTACCAGAAGAGTTTCAACGAGATTACAAAGACTTTCCACACGGTGCAATGTTGTGTGAATTAAGAACTGAAAGAAAAAGATATACTATAGTTCCTGAGTCTTTGCATAGTAAATCAAAAACAAATGTTAAGTGGGAAAAATTTGAAAGCATAAAACAATACGATGGCAACTTATCTTTAGATGTTGGTAAGGTTGCTTTATCAACTGCACTAACAATTATATACCCCGGACAAGGGAAAAGAGATGAATACTGCACAGCCATTGCAGGCATACTTTTAAAAAATTCTGATTGGACAGAAGACCAAATTAATGTGTTCATATCCAGAATAGCAGAAGCAGCAAATGATGATGTAAAAGAAAGATCTAAAAAAGGATCAACAACTGCTAAAACTGATAGAAAGTTTGGTGTAAATAAAATTACGGAGTTAACAGGTTATAGTCATAGAGGTATACAAGGTTTGTTTAATTGGATTGGTATATTCCAAGACATAACAAATCAAGTATCTAAAGACATGATAGATAGAATAGAAGAGTACGGTGCAAACAGATATAATGTTTATTTAAACGTGCCAGAAAAAGATGAGATAGTTGAAAGAAAAATTTGGGTTGATGGTGAGTCTTTAATGAACCAAAAAGTTTTTTATGACAAAGCAATGAGTCAAGCAAAAGCGTGGATTCCAAGACAAAAGGCAAAACAATTCGAAGAGATGATGATTGCTAAATTTGCTGCAAGAACTAAATCTAAAGATTATGTAAAAGAAGCAGAAGATGAAGAATGGTGGAAATCTATATTTTTAAATTATTTAGATACAAAAGGGGTGTACACAAACAAAGATCAATTAGCTATTCATAAAATGCCTTATTACAATAAGGAAAAAAATTGGATTGAGTTTGATTTAAATAACTTTGAAAAAGAATTAGTTAAAAATAGGGTGACTATAAAAAGAGTCGATCTTGTAAATAAAATTCAAAATGTTTTAAAAGCTAAAAAGTACAAAGGTAAACACAATAACAAGTCTTGTGTATCTTGGAAAATACAAGGGGAGCCTACTGATAACAATAAAATTATTTGGGAAGGAGAAGCTGTTGTTATAGATGAAATAGCAAAGGATGAAGATGAATAAAATACCAGAATTTGTACCAGGTCCACCAGGCACAGGAAAAACTCACGTATGGTTAAAAGATAAATATGCAGAATTTTTAGAAGCTGGTTATGAATGGGATAGGATAGTTGTTTTATCTCATACCAATACCGCAGCAGAAGAAATTGTAAAAGCTGTTAAAAATTTACCACAACTAAAAGACGTTCCTGATACAAAACTTGAAGATCAAATATGTACGATTCATTCTTATTTTAGAGCAGAGTATTTACCTCTACAAAAATATGAACAAGCAGAGCACAAAAAATTTTGTGATGAAAATATAGCGATGAGAAATTGGAAAGGTAAATGGGATAAACATCCTTTGTACACTTTTTCTTCTCATGCACACGGTAAAGAAATGACTTTTGATCAATATTGGCAAATATGTAATACAAAATCTTACGCTCCTTACAATAAACATCATTTAAAACCATTAAAAGAAAAATACGATGCTTTTAGAGAAAAACATAAAAAACTTTCTTTTGAAGATATGATAGATAATTTTAGATTTTGGGCAGAGGTTCCAACTGACATAGACATTTTAATAGTAGATGAAGCACAGGATTGCAGTAAACCTCAGATAAAAGCTTTACAAAAAGCAGCTACAAAGGCAAAAAGATTTATCTTTATAGGTGACCCTGACCAAACAATTCATGAGTATGCTGGTTCTGATCCTGATTTTTTTTATAAATTAGCAAGCACACCAGAAGCAAAAAATAATGAACTTAAAGAAGGTTTAAGATGTGGGGAAACCATTAATAAAATTTGTAAAAATATTATAGCTCCTGTTTGGAACAAATGGGGTGTCAATGCAGTAAGAACTTGGACTCCTGTAGAAGGTGTTGTTGGTAATTCTTATTGGATACCTAGTATTGAACAAAGCTGTGAGGCTAGTGAAATATTAATTAATAAAATATTAACCACTAATGAAAGTTTTTTATTTACATACAGAGGCAACCCAACTCATAAAAAAATTAATGAATTTTTAGAAGCTAACGGTATTGATTACAAACTAGTTTCTAACGATAAACCACATGTCTCTAGAAAAGATTTTAGATGTTTTAAAACATGGGACAACTTTTTAAACGATAAAGTTTCTAAAAAACAAATTATGGATTACTGGCCTTTGGTAGGTAAATTAGTTAAAGTTCATGGTAAAGGTTCTGTTGATAAATTAAAACCTTTAATAGATAAGGAATATAATATTCAAGAGTTTATTGATATGGGTTTTATTTTGCCTGAAGCTAAACAATACAAAGATTTTTCAGAAGTAGTAATAAAAAAAGATTTAATTGAAAAAATACCTTTCATAAGAAGGGTGCTACACAATAAAATGAATATAGAAAAAATGCCTAGAGTTGAACACGATACGATACACAAAGTAAAAGGTTTGACTTATGATAATGTTATTGTTGATCTTTCTGTATACAGGAGAGAAAGAGATGTGTACGAGCCAATAAGGTTAGCTTATGTTGCTTATAGTAGAGGTAAGATAGATTGTTGGAGTATAGGAACTTCTAATTTTAAATATATGCCTGGTGGACTGGCCGGCATACAAAATCACAGAAGAGAAATATTAGAATTGTAAAGGAGGTTATATGAGTAAAGTATGGGACAAGCAGCACGGTGGGAATCACTACCAAAAATATAAAATTCAACCAAGTAAGTTTGTGGTTGAGAATAAATTGCTATATCCAGAGGGATGTGCTATTAAGTACATAATCAGACATCAGGATAAAAATGGTAAGGAAGATTTATTGAAAGCAATACATTTTATAGAGATGATTATAGAGAGGGATTACAATGTGTAAAACACCTGAAGATTTAGATTTAAATGGCATAGACACTGTAGCATTAGATATAGAAACTTACGATCCTAATTTAAAAACAAAAGGGTTAGGCGCAGTAAGAGGTGATGGTTTTATTACAGGTGTAGCCGTAGCCACAGGTCAAGATACAGTTTACTTTCCTTTACATCATTCAGACCATGTAAAATCTGATTCAGAAAAGAAAAATTTTTGGGACCAGATGAATAAGAAAATATTGCAGAATCCAAACATTACAAAAGTTTTTCACAATGCAATCTATGACGTTTGTTGGATGAGAGCAGAGACTGGTAAGATGTTAAAAGGTCGTATAGTTGATACCATGGTAGCCGCATCTGTTATCGATGAAAATAGATTTAAGTATTCTTTAGATGCTTTAGCAAAAGATATATTAAAAGATGAAAAATATAAATATGACTTACAAGAAAAAACATTTCAATGGTCCGGTGGTATGCAAAAAGACCCTATGTCTAACATGCACAAACTACCCTCTCATGTTGTAAAAGAATATGCAAAACAAGACGTTAATCTAACTCTAAGACTATGGAACATATTTGATAAAAAATTAGATAAAGTTTTACATACTAAAAAAAATGGAGAGCAAAAAACTTGTAGAAATATATTTGAATTAGAAACTAGACTATTTCCTTGTTTGGTAGACATGAAGTTTAAAGGAGTTAGAATAGATACACAAAAATTAGAAGCTTTTGGAAAAAAACTTAAATGCAGAAGAGATAACTTATTAAACATTATTAAGAAACATACTAAGGTAAATGTTCAGTTGTGGGCAGCGAACTCTGTAAAAGATTTATTAAAAAATCAAAACATAACTAATTATGAAAAGACACCTAAATCTGGTATGCCAAAACTTCCAAAAGATTATTTAAAAACTCATGCAAATAGATTTTTAAGAATGCTTTCAAAAGCAAGAGAGGCGGATAAAGCTGTCAATACTTTTATAGAAGGACTGAAAGGGTATATTCATAATGGTAGAATACATGCAGATATAAATCAAATACGATCAGATGCGGGCGGAACAGTAACAGGGAGATTCTCAATGAGTAACCCAAATTTGCAACAGATACCTGCCAAAGGATACTATGGTAAAAAAATGCGAGAGTTATTTTTACCAGAAGAAGGACATCAGTGGGGGTCATTTGACTATTCGCAACAGGAACCACGTATCGTAGTGCATTACGCCATAAAACACGGCCTATCAGAGACGCAGGAGCTCGCAGATAAATTTAATAGTGATGAGGCCGACTTTCACCAAATCGTTGCTGACATGGCTAATATTCCCAGGAAACAGGCAAAATCAATCAATCTAGGCTTATTCTATGGTATGGGTAAGGGTAAATTACAGGCAGAATTAAATTTAGATAAAACACAAGCTAAAAAATTATTTGATACGTACCATGACAAAGTCCCTTTTGTAAAAGAATTATCAGATAATTTGATGGGTTTTGCAAAAGAACATAGATTAGTTTTTACTCTTGAGGATAGGTTTTGTAGATTTGATACCTATGAAAGTGTAAATAAAAGATGGAATAATAAAGAACGTAAGTTTGAGGAATGGGATCCGGAGGCTAAAGAAATAAAAAATGAAAAGACTGGTAATATTACTTATCAGGGTGATTGGGTTGCACCTAAATTGATGTCAAAACAAGCAGCTTGGGAAAAATTTAAATTACAATTTAATGCTAGATCAAAATCAAAAAATGAAGGTGGCATAGGCAAAGTTGAAGAGCTTACAAACGAGGGCAGAAAAACTTGGTTTGCTCAATACTTTGCTCCTGCTTTTACTTACAAAGCTTTAAATAAATTAGTTCAAGGATCAGCTGCAGATATGACAAAGAAAGCTATGGTAGATTTATATGAAAAAGGTATAGTGCCTCATATACAAATACATGATGAACTTTGTGTATCTATCAAGGACGAGGCAACACGGATCACGGTTCAAGAAACAATGGAGAATGCTATACAATTAAAAATTAATAATAAAGTTGATTGTAAAACTGGTCCAAATTGGGGTACAATAAAGTGAGGATTAATTATGGCTTATTTAAACGCAAACATACCTGTAACTTATGCGCAGATTAGAAGAGAATACTTATACGATCTTAAGAAACATCATGGAGAAGTTGAAGACTGTGTCATCTTCGGTATTACCGCTATTACGGGACGTCCTATATTATTTCATTGTATTATGGAAAACGGTGCAGTGTTTTATCGCCTTCCTATTAGCGCGTTTATGCAACGAGGATACAGACCATCCGAAGTTCCCAACAGACGGTTGGATGAACTTGAGCTCTGGAATTGTTTTAGTTACTATCCTGCTGTTACTTCTTGGGACATTTTAGATGGCCAATCTGGGAAATATATTGGAAAAGATAAGAAATGGCACTATGGTGCATACTTATTTACTGTTGATTTTGCTCATCCAGAGAGTAATATAGTAGATACTGATCATTCAGAAATTCCGCACGAACATAAGTGCGCACACATAATGGCTTTAGATGATGGCAATTATGCAGCACAACCTAACAATCGAATTATATGGGACATACCTTCTTTCACAGTGAAAGACGAAGTGCCAGATTGGAAGGTCCAAACTTCAGAGTGGAATGTAGAAGACACTCGTAAATGGAGGACAGAAGATACTGATAAATTCTTCTACGAGATTGAGGAAAAGAAAAATGATTGATAAAATTAAAAAAGCAGCAATGCATTATTGGACTGAACACAAAAAAGTAGTAATCGCTGTGGCTGTTGTAATTGTTATAGCAATAATACTGTAGGTTTCATGACGGGAGATTGTTATGGACTACAAATTCACTGCAATACTCATAATTCTATTATGTTTACTAGCTTTATTTTTAGAGCCGGGGTATCCAATTAAATGAGTAAAAAACCTTTAGACATATCAGACGAAGCACGTGTGCAGATGCCGATGAAAACCGTAGTCTCTTTGATTACGATGGTCGCGATTGGCACCTGGGCTTACTTCGGTATTATTGAAACACAAAACAAACTTTCTACACAAGTAGAATTAATGCAAAAAGATTTAACTGAGAACACAGAGTTTAGAATCAAATGGCCGCGGGGCCAACTTGGGTCGCTTCCCGCAGATTCCGAACAATTTATGATGATCGAGGATCTTTATAAAACCACTGATAAGTTGAATGCACATATTGAATCAATGGCATTAAACAAAGTAAACATCGAGTTTTTAAGAGGACAGATGGACAAGGTATTAGTAGATATTGAAAAGCTAAAAGATCAAAATAGAGAAATGAAATACACAAACGGGAGTCATCAATGATAGAGTCTATAGTGGCCCTGCTGATGTTTGTAAACGGAGAGATCAAGGAACACTTGATTCAGCCTGACGGAATGGCACAATGCTTACGCGGAAAACGTGAAGCAGAGAGGACTTATTCTGAATCCGTATCTTACAAATGCTATAAGGGTAAAGCAGAAATAGAGTTATATCAAGGTAGAAAATATATTAAAGCTTTAATCCTTGAATAAAACACAATACCATTTTTTCCTGAAAAAAAATAGACCACGTAATACTATCGCACAGGAATTAAGTGATGGACGGTACCAACAACGTGTGGTAAAGTCGAAGAAGATTTATGACAGAAAAAAGCTTTCTAAAATTTTACCCGGACATAGTGAACGGGATTTGTCCGACGTGTGATGAAACCACAATGTTGGTTGGTGTTACAAAACATTTTTATAGATGTATGACTTGTGGTACGGACCTACAACAACACATCAACGGCAAGATAAGTTACCTGCCAGCAGTAAGTTTAAATACGGACGTAAGTCCTTTTGAGTATGGGAAAGAAAAGTAATTTTGGTGTAAATACATACAGAGCTCGGTCAAAACCAAAGATTGGCCGACATAAAAAACGTATGAATAAACACGAAAAACGTAATTATAAGCCATATATTGGTCAAGGTAGGACTTGACAAAGATCCCTAGATATCCTATATATTATTTATAACCTAAGGACAGGTAAGCTAAAGTGGTTCTTTAGTAGTGTCTCGGGAGAGTCTGCCCATACGCCGTTCACAACCGGTTGCAAGCAGACAGCTGGCTAGCTAAGGCCAAGAGAATTACCTAGGACACGTTAGGGTGTATCGAAAGCTAGGTTGCCCTAACGTGGGCATGATAACAGAAAGGTAATATGAAAGATAAAACATTAACATTAAAAGCAAAAGGTATCACACCAAAGCAGTGGTCTGCTCTTATTTTAGAATTAAATATTATGAGAAAAGAGTGGAAACCATATGGCGTTGATATACAATTGTCAGCACCAAGTATAAAAAAAATTATAGCTTTGGGTACTAATGCAGTTAAAGATAAACGGGAGTGGTCTAATGGAAGAGCTGGTGCATTGGATGATGATATATCTGTCAAACGACGGAGTATTAACAAAGATACCTCTAGAATTCGCTAGAGCTATGACTTTGTCAGAATGTATGGACTTTGCTGCAGATCACAGAGAAGCAGTTGCAACATACTACGATGAAGTTAATAGATGGATCATGGATGACGGATCAGGAGATTGGGTTGGCAGTCAATGCTATCAAGATCCTGAAAGAGTGAAATGATTCTTGGTATTTTAATTTCTATCTTACTACTACTGCCCGCAGTTTTATTATTATTTTTGTGGAATAATGAAACACCTACCCTAAAGAGGGAAAAGTAAGGGTAGGTAATGGTGAGAAGATTCTTGCCCCATACCATAATCCTGCCATATTGTCAAATAGTCTCTGATACTTTACATGAAAACGCAGTATACACTTGATTGTCTTCTAAAATTTTAGGATCGTATGCTCTTAAAAAATCATGTGAGTGTTGATATCCATACAAAGCACAATCTCTGTACGTTTCAAATACTTTGGTTGCAGCAGTGATAGGAATACACTTTTGTTCTACCGCTGAACACACCACTAGCGAAAAAATAAATGCTTTTATCATTGACAATCCTAGAAATTATCCTATATTCTACGTTAAAAATATGAAAGGAAACACTTATGACTGACATGAGTAAATATAAAAATGTTTCACTAACAAAAGAAACATATGCTATTTTAGATAAGTTATCAAAGATATTATTGCCCAATGCAAAATTGTCTGTAGCAAAAACTATTGAATCACTAGCGAATGAGAAAGCGAGGAAGCTCAATGGTAAAATTAAAAAAGGATAGAGTAAAAATACATATCTGTTCTACATGTAGAGGAAATGGATTTGTAAAAATAGTAAACGCAGAAGATAGAGAATCATACGTACACCAGTGTTGGGACTGTGATTCGGAAGGAGAGTTTTATGAAACTGTTGATGATAGTCTTATTGACGATGGTGTGTCTAACAAGTTGCACTAATAGATTTGATGGGTTCGATCCAACAACTGCGACTGTAAGATGGCTGATAAAAAATGATTTGAAAAGGACCTCCGTCCATATAACGCCTAGCGCTATTCCCTGTACGGCAACCTTAGAAGCGGTAGAGTACCGTGGAGGTGTGGAGCCTTTGCCTCTGTGCAAGTACGTGCACGGAAAGCATAGAGGTTAATATGATTTCTCAATCAGATATAAGTTATATTGCTGGAATCTTTGATGGCGAGGGTAGTCTGTATTTTGCAAGACGAAGAGAAAAGAAAAAGAAACACAACGGTAAAGGTTATAGATATTCTATGTCTCAACGTATCAGTATGGAGATTACCATGACTGATGAGTATGTTATTAAATGGATACATGAAGTATTAGGTGTTGGCACTGTTGTTAAAAAACCAAGAAAAGGTTTACGTAAAGATGGAACTAAATATTTAATGCAATACAAATGGCGTTGTACGTTTAGAGATTGTTATTATGTTTGTAAATTAATTTGGCCAGATGTTAAAGTAAAATTACAAAAAGTTGAAAAAGTTATTGATCATTATTCATCTGATTATGTCTTTAATCAAAACGTAGTTAGTTTACAACAGTACAAGGAGGCAATGAGTTTAGAATGACAGTTGGATATGGAATAGGAATGTTTTTGTACGGTATGGGGTGCCTTTGTATAGGTGCTTTTATAGCTTATAAAATAATAAATAGAAAGTCTGCTGAAGAGAGAGAAAATGAAGATTATTTAAAGGAGTTAAGGAAAAAGCTATGACAAAACAAGAAATAAATGTAAGTGTTTTTAATTGGGGACCTTGTGTTATTAAATTAAAAATAATTGATGAACTTAAAAATTTATTATTAGAAGGTGGTAAGAAGTCAACTCGTGATTTTAGAGATAAGTTAGCTGGTATATTAGATAATGAAAAAGGTTATGATGAAGAGACAATTAAAAAAGTTGTACCCTACATGTCTCAATACCTTGGTGTATATGATCAAATGTATCAAAAGTTTGTTTTAAAACCATACGATAAAAGACCAGAATACGTTATTTCTGCTTTGTGGATAAACTATCAAAAAGCGAATGAATTTAACCCACCCCATGACCATGATGGTAAGTTGTCTTTTGTAACTTACTTACAAATACCTGATGAATTAAAAAAAGAACACGCAGCCTACACGGGCAAGTCCTGTGGACCTGGAGGCATACAGTTTATCTACGGTGATGGACCCAGAGATTGCATAACATATCAATCATTTTTTCCAGAAGAAGGAGACATGTTTATTTTTCCTGCGTGGTTGAAACATTGGGTAGCGCCATATAGATCAGATTGCACAAGAATATCTGTGAGTGGTAACGTTCATGACTCTGCACCTTTGAACGCTATTAAAAGCTTTGCACCGGAATACTTGAAAGATAAAAAGAAATGATGAGTGACGAAGATATAAAAGAATACCATAATCTTGGTAAAGCGATCAAACACAACGACAAATATACCTATGTGGATGCAACACGGACCGAGGAACACGGATCACGGCTTTATGATATACTTGGAGCTAGACTTCCATCTGTAACTACTATATTAGGCAAAACCAAAGATCAACAATTCATAAAAGATTGGAAGGCGAAAGTTGGAGAAAAAGAAGCTGACAGAATCAAAAATTTATCTAGTAACCGCGGAACAGCCATGCACAAATTCCTGGAGCATTATATACTCGGAACTGGCTACGATGATCTTACAGGGCTCGGACAGGAGGCGAAAGCCATGGCCGAAAAAGTTATTGAGTATGGTCTTACGCCGGTGGAAGAGTGGTATGGCTCTGAAGTTACACTATATTATCCTGGCCTTTACGCTGGGTCTACTGACCTCGTATGCCTTCATGATGGGGTTGAGACTATTGTAGACTTTAAACAGTCGAATAGACCTAAGAAAAAGGAATGGATAGAGGATTATTACCTACAAATTGCTGCATATGCCATGGCTCATGATTACGTGCACGGGTCAAAGATTCGTCAAGGATTGATCATGATGTGTACGCCAGACTTATATTACCAAGAATTTCGGATCACGGACCATGAACTACGGAGCTATAAACACAAATTTTTAAAACGATTGGATATGTATCACGAGTTAATTTATGATGAAAAAGAAAGAGCAAAGGTGGAACTTAGGGCTACAGACTTCACCAACAATGAATAAGATACTTGAAATACACGCTGAGTGGCTAGATTATAATCATTCTAAACTACAGGGTGATAAATGTAGAAAACAAGCGCAAGAGTATAGTCAAAAAACAGACGAAAGGCAAACTATGAATAGGAGGAAATATGAACGACAATCTATTTAGAACCATTCTAAAGAGGTATGAAGCAGAGATCGAAGATGCACACTATAAGATAAATGCTATATGTGAGCACAATTTAGTAATTCCAGAGCATATCGACATTACAGGAGAGGTTGATAAGCAGTTGGAACGTATTGCAGCGGCTGAGGACAAGTTGGCAGCAATGAGGAAATATTATGGCGAAAAAAAGGCAGATAAGGCTGTTTTGTAAAAATACCATGGAACTTCTGGAACTTGCATGGAACTAAATAAGCATTGGTATATAACAGAAATAAACAAAAAAGAGAAAAAGTTCCACGTTCCTCGTCATATTTATTATAAGTAGATATATATTTATTTATTTATAATCCCTTATATAGTAAAAGAATTTATGCCTAGGAAAAGACGAAAAAGAATTGCTACTGAAAGTGCTCCCGATATACCTTATCCGAAAGTCAGGGTGGAGTGGATTGACTGCGTCAGTGACTCTGGCTGGGCTAACGAAAAAGAATTTGATAAGATGCAATTAGCTAAACCAGTTAATGAAGGTTGGTTGTATGAAAAAACAAAAAACCATATTAAGTTGTTTGCGTCTTATGATAAAGATAATGATGGGATTAGTTTTGGGGATCGGACGATGATTCCTCGGGATTGGGTAAAGAAGATTCAGAAGATTTAGATGGAGTCACATCAATTATCTGTCCGTAATCGGATAAAAGTTGTTTCATCTTTGCTTCTAATTCTTGTTCTGACATGTCCTCTAATTTTCCTGTTTTTATTATTTTTCTATCTATGTATAGTCCTGCTGCTTTTCCTCTGTTTGCTTCCGCATTCACTGCAGAAGAGAATGATCCTTTTTTTAAAGCGGCCTCTCTAAGTCTAGCAAGTTCTGCTACGTGTCCTTCGTAAGTTACTTCATGTTTTCTAATTCTTTCTTCTTTTAGTTGACCAATATATTTAACAACAAGTGGAGAATGTTTTGGATTACAAAGTTCTGATCCTTCTTGTCTTGCACGTTTAGGACTATAGCCAGCAGCAATAGCTGCTTCTGTTTGAGTCATTGGTCCGTCAGGTCCACCGAATACTAAAAACTCGGCAAATCTTTGTTGCATTTCTGTAAGTCTCTTTGGTAATCCCATGGTTGACAATTTAAGGTAACTATCCTATAAAGTCAATAGATGAAAGATGACAGAGGAGAACTAGATTTGACTAAACAAATAGATGAGTTGCATGCAACGATAGCAGGCTTTCAACATTTAGTTAGCGTGCAAAAATTAGAGATAGCACATTTAAAAAAAATACAGTCTGAGAACGAAAGTAATAAAAATCTCTTGCAAGGCTACAGAAAAGTGATAGTTGATCTATCCGACAAGTTAAGAAGAAAAGATTCATGAAAGTACAAGACTTGCAATTGTTCCTAAGTAATTTTACAAAAGGATCCGACGCAGTAAAAAATGCAGTCATCTATGTAGAGATAAAAGGAAAGTTGCATGAGATAAGAAGAATGGAAGTACACGAAAACTCCACTCCAATTATTGGCCAGCCGGGGCATAGCGCACACCGATTAGTTCTAAAAACTGAAAAACCTTCGAAGCTTATCTTGCCAGAAAAACTTCAAAGGGACTATTAAATGAATGACGATGTTACCCCCAAAAATGTATGGGACCAGAGCGTAAATTATATCAAAAAGTTAAGAAAAGTTTTAGTGATTTTTCGCTTATTCGACTTGAAAATAATAGCTTACATGGGACTCCTGATTTACTGGTCAGCAATGCTAGGGGCCACTTTTTTACAATAGAATTAAAAGTCACGAAGAGTAACAAGGTGACGTTCTCTCCACATCAAATTGCCTTTCACGTAAGGCATCCTAACAATACATTTATCTTGGTAGAGGCTCTTGATCAAAGAGCCGTGAAACTTTTTCCAGGGTCCAAGATTCAAGAACTTGTAGCTTGCGGCTTGGAGCTTGAAGCTTGCAGCTTGGGGCTTGAGGCTTGTCGCTTATATCTCTCGAAGCTTGGAGCTTGATGCTTGCCGCTTGAAGCTTGATGCTGTTGGCCCGGACCAGGGCGCACGCTA
>Ga0080013_1004127_pt1 | contig 14532 bp, 8 predicted proteins | sample ETNvirenome_6_85_FD_69236 | JGI IMG/M metagenome (GOLD analysis project Ga0080013, IMG submission 69236) | Marine viral communities from the Pacific Ocean - ETNP_6_85 (SPADES assembly) (version 2) | ecosystem: Environmental > Aquatic > Marine > Oceanic | place: Pacific Ocean | collected 2013-06-19
GGAGTTAAAGAATGTGAATGGCTGTTCAATGTAAATGTGTTCGATGGGATACTTTGAATTCCCTAGAAAGAACTCTTCATTGCTGAACTGGTACGCTTCGTAGAGGTCCACAATCTTTTCCTTGAGAACGCAACCCTTCTCAAAAACATTCTTGTATTTTCTCAAGTCAACAGAGTCGTAGTAAACTATGCTTCCGTCCGCCACGATGGCAAGACCAGTGATGCTGGTTGAAACGTCAACGCCTAAAATCATATACTCACTATACTATATGTCTATCTTTAATTTAAATGTTAAATCTTGGTCTTCTGCTTTCCGAACAGGATTCGACATTGTTGCCACACCAATCAAGTTTTTGTTTTCATCGTAGATACCGACTTTGGAAATGTATACTTGCCGCTCAAAAGAAGCAGAATAATCCGAATGACTTGAACTTACGAAGTTGACCACTGATCGATTTGGGTCCTCAACATAAGAGTTGGACGAAGTGAAAAACGAAGAAGTAACACTTTGTGTATGAATCAAATATGTAGGATTGTTTGAATAATTTATCTCGCCTCTTTTTGCATGGGCGAACATTGTTAAGGTTTGGACTTCGGATGTGCCCTTGAAGGAAAGACCGAAGGAGGCGCTTTCAAAGTTGTTGGACGCACTAACCACTACAGGTGGTTCCGAACCAGAAGTAGAAATAGTTAATTTATTGCAATTATCATTGGCTCCTGCACCCCAATCAATCCACATTGGAGCGTAGTGCGTGTTTCCTGATCCAGAGCGAATTGATATTTGACCTTTCTTATAGGCCGCGGCAGTCTTGGCTGCAGCAGAGTCGTGACCCTGAGTTTTATTTAATGCCCAGGCGCCAGTGAGGGCGATAAACCCCTCATTATAAAAAACAACACCAGCCACATTGTCAACGCCATATTGAGTAATATAAGGGTTGTTGCCTGTAACTTGTATCAGCTCTCCGTTCTGTTTTGTATCTCGCAACTCTCCGATTAATGTACCTGTCAAATACCACCGCAAAGAAACAGAACCGGGTTTTATTTTGGAGCCGTAGAAGATCGAAGGAATCGAAACTAGATTGATCATCTGTTGATCTTTAATCCACTTTCGCTCTGTGGTGTGCGGATCGAGGCCATGAGACGCTGTGACGGCATAATGTTCGCTTAAATACTCATAATTTCTAAATAAGTTTTTTAATGCCCAATAATGCGGCCATTTAGGCTTATTACAATTAGTATACGTGCGCTGGAAGCCGCTGTAACTCTTAGCTGAGGCTTCTTCCGAAGGGAGTACGCGACTCTTACAATCCTCGCCGGTGCCGGTGTCCGTATAATCAGACATAACAGCCTCTATTTTTCTGCAAGTCGTGGGAGCGCTGCTAGCCCAGCCGGCAGTATTGTCCGCTGTCGGCTGTAAACACGGATTACCCGTGTTCAATTCTCCGGCGCCTCTGCTGCCGCCGGTACCATCATCGCTATAAGGGCCATTTGCCGGCAAAAAACTAACATCCCCACCATCGTCTTTAGGATACCAACCTATCAATTCTCTCGTAATAGAGGCAGACATTGGATAACTGCCCGAGACCACATCTCCATATTGGAAATCTGTTTCGTAAGTGCTGCCGGTATAAAGGGAACGTAAGCTCACGCGGGTTCCGTCTTTTGTCACGTATGGATAGATAAGCCCGTTATCAACAATCTCAGAGCGGACAAAGCCACCGCGGACATCATACACCTTATCCTTCCCGGGATCCGTGGTCATTGCATAAAGAGCACTAACTTCGTCCGAAGATAAAATTGAACTCCACACCGAGAACTGTGCTATCATTCCATACCAGCCTTTATCTCCCGGGTCCTGCGAGCCAGCAGTGCCAGTGCCATCGGCCCTATTTCCTATAAAGCAATCATCAGTGCTAATTCCCCCCCATGAACCTGCTGGACCGAACCGTTCTGTTGTTGAAACCGCCGTGCCATTAATATAAATAACGGGATCATTAGCAGTGGCGCCGGCGTCGTATGTAATTACAACATGGTACCATGTATTATCCTCGATTGTTTCGGCAGCAGTATACCAGGCGCCGCGAGTAGTTCCCCATCCAGAAACTACAAATTCAACAAATCCGGTCTTGTCCACCATACACCATATGTGATCGACTCCTGCTGCTGGGGTAGCATCGTCCCCAAACTGAAATATCCTGGGATAACTGGCCTGGTCGGGATCATATCCCTCATAATAAATCCACGCAGCGAATGTCATCTTAGAAGTGCCGCCGGAAGCATTGCCTATGATGGCGTCCCACGTTGCTGCGGTACCAATATTTATGCCCTCTTTGTTGCTGGCGGGGAATTCGGCTACTCGTCTTTGCGCATAGCCCTTTTTTATCGACGTTCCAAACCCCGGATGACTATTTCCGAGATCGGTCGAAACGGTTCCATTGCGGCTGGTTCCATGAGTGGAGAAATTCTTTCCAGTAGCACCTTTCAATTTCCACCATCCCTGCAAATTACCAGCAGTAGTTGATGTGTATTCATATTGAGTTGTAGAATCGCCAGGTGACGCGCCAGGTCCGGCGGCCCAGTTGACCGTTAAATCATAATCTATTTCCTCGTTTGTTTCGGCGCTACCGCCAATAAATCTGCCTGTACTGCCAGACAATCTATCGATATTTATTTCATGAAGACTAGCATAACCAGAAGTAATCGGCACGCTAGCGCCACGATTAATTGTACCAGAAACATGCGAAATATTATTGTAGTAGACCTTACTGTCATAAATGAAGAACTCACAACTAGGGTGAGTTCTCATTGTGTTCGCAAGAAGATCTTTTGGTCCGAACTGTTTGAGGGACATTGTAGTACTCTAATAATCTAGTCTAACACGTAACGTTATCTCGTTTGACGGATCTTTCTTCAAAGGCTCCGAAAGTTTTGCTACGGCTAACAATTCATTATTAGAATTATATAAACCAACAGTCGTAATATATGCAACAGGGGTGTCTGAAGCTACACTTTTAACTCTCAACTTGCTGCCGCTTGTATACGTTGGGTTAGCACTATAGTTAAATTTAGTTGAAGAGGCTCTGCAGAAATAAACCGTTGAATTCAATTCTGTAGTGTTATTAAAAGATAGGTTGGCAATTCTACGCCTGATAACATCACACGTCCCCGAAATCGGTATATCGGTCCAAGAACCTGATATGCCTTGATCAAGGTTGTTATTATAATTAAATTCGGCGTTGGCTGGCGGATCCCCGGCCTGGCCAGATCCTGTTGTAAAAACAGAAGCAGTAATGACCGCTACGCCGGCTTGATAAAAAATAGCCCCCACAGCAGATGCAGTAGCTGGAGAATTATACAACAATCCGTATTCACCGCCATTAATACTAGGATTAACGCCGGCAGTATCGGAGGCGGATAAATCTGTTAAGGTAACTCCAGCTGGTAATGCGGCGGCAGGACGAGTCGTAGGAAACGTTCCCGTTAACAAGGAAATACTAAAAGAACCTTTTTTAATCTGATCTTTTGTTAGTAGCCGCGAAAAGTTAAGAAAGAACACTTCCTTCATTTGAGAATCGTCATCTGACAAATCCAAATCGGATTCAAAAGTTTCAATTGCTCCCGACACAGTATAGCCGAGAAGGGTTTGCGCCATCATATTATATACATTAATCTTCTTGGCGTTTTGTATATTTGCCGAACTGCTATATCCAGATGAGTTAGCGTAACCAACAGAAAGATCAAAAATATGGTTTGCAGAAGAACTCAAATAAGGGTAATCATATACCGACTGGAACATACCGTGAGAATAGTTTTTAACATTGGTGTCGCCAGTGGGCACGTATGTTTCAAAGTAAGTTCCAGAAACAATAGTACCAGTAAGAGGAATTGCTTCGTGAAGTAAGGTTCTCGTTGTGGTTATATCTGTACTACTATTGAGTGTTTCAAAATTTTTAACTGCCATTCATAATCTCCAAATTTCTATGATGTTGTGTCTTGCTTGATGAGTGTAATCGGAAGGCTTAACGAGGCACCGCTGCTATCTGCCATTATTTCCAACACAGTGGGAATTGTTGAATAAGTCCCGGCTAGCCCACTAATCGATTGTCCGGTTGAACCAAAATTACTCCAGAGAGTTGATGCTGTTTGCCCAACCGTAGTTGTTAATGCTGAGTCAACTGCGACATTAATTGCAGTCATGCTTCCAACAATTCCTGCAGAATTAACAAGAGCCGTTGCGTCTATTGTGGCCTCCGTCTGCGTATATATTGCAGCCTGCACCATTGTTGCGGTTGCAGAACTAAAATCGTCTCTATCAGAAGGCGAAAGGCTTGTAATAGAAGACAGGGTTCCAACACTGACTGCAGACGAACCGTCTGAGTTGTTGGCGAATGTTGCCGTAGAAGAAACTCCAAGCGGATACGTAATAAAGTTGTTGTTGAAGGTAACGCTTAACGACGTATCAAGCATATTAGTGCTCACTATGTAAGAATCTTGGTTAGTGGAAGTCATCCCAATGTCCGAATTATTAATGCACGATTCAACCATTATCATACTACCACCGCCAGTTTGACCAGCCAAGATGTTATATCCAGAACCAAACCCTGTGTCGATAGCCGTTTGCGTTTCAGAATTGGTGGAAACATAAATTGTGTTATTCTTCATCGTAACCGCATCGGTCAATTTCTCATTCAGTACCAAATCCGGCATATACAAAATTTGTAAATTCGACAAAGATAATAGACCCGTGTACATATTAACTTCTGTGGTTGCTTCTAAAATTGGTGTTTGTAAAATTTCCAGATCATAATAAGCAGACCCAGAAGAATGATTCTTGTCATACAAACTATAATTTATCTCATCATCTCCAAGAGCAAATTTTGTTACCTTAAATTTACCTTGTGCCATTCGTCGGCGCCCTGTTTCTGTCAAAACAGCGTCTAAAATAATATCACCCGAGTTGTCTAAAAAAGCCATTTATTTACCTCTCTCCCATAAATAGTTTACGTTTTCTTTAATTACTATTGGTCTCGTATTTATAAGTAACATTTAAATCCATTTTTCTGCCTGTTTTCTTTGATGTTAAACGAATCTTAAATGTTTTGTCCCATATGGGATCGTCAGCGCTGCTTAGTCCCATGTTGCCCAATTGGCTAGAAGCAGTATCATCATAATCGACATTTTCGTCACTAAAGGACACCTGAGACACATTAGGCTGCAATTGAATTAATTTCTTAAATGCATCAATTGGATTCGTAAAATTATCTATTTCTAGATCTTCCGCAAAAAGAAGATCAAACATCCCGTAAGTGTATCCGCCATCATTAATTAGCTCTGCTTCATAAATTTCAGATGTGTATCCCGGCACCAAATTCTCGTTAAGAATTCTAAATAAATAATAATATTTTTGATTAGTATTAATCTTATCATACATAATGGTATTTGATAAGGTAAAAACTGAATTTTCCAAAATAAGATCTATTGTAGAAAGTAATTGACCATCAAAGTCGGTATACGCAGTTGGCATTTCACTTAACCGATAAACCTGTACGTATCTCTGTTGTGATCGCGATTCCAATGTTAACTCATCGTTTGTTAGCATGTCATTGGCATATAAATAATCAGTCTTGAGTTCTTCGTCGTCTGAGGAAATCGCCGTAGGATATTCTTGCTTGACAAAAGTTTCATAATTAACTTTATAGCCAATAACTTGCGAATCATCCAACAAAAAAAACGGGTTTAGATTAAGCTGATTGGGTGGATGATCGAGTACTTTTAATGTTTTAGAAAACATTGGTATTTCAAAAATCTTAATAGTAGGCTCCGCTGTCACATTAAAGTCTGCCATATATTTATAATCTGTGCTAGACGTGGTGCTCCCGTCGTCGTCGTCGCCAAGAAAGAGCGTATCTGTTACCTCTTCATCGTCGCTAGCAGGATCGTAAAATTCCAAATAATAGGTACCTTCTGCTTCGTTCGTTGTTTTAGTAAGTGCTAGATCAGAAAATCCATATTTAACTCCGACAACTATTACATATTTATAAACGTTATAAGTATAATTTTCTCCGTATTTGACCTGAGAGTCAAATAAATTAATATCATCGATTAAATTTGGAGAGTTAAAAATCCAAAAATTCTGCAGAGCATTTTGGGTTTTGGAATCTCCTGTTATCTCTCCACCAATTTTTTCAATTCTGTACGCTACAATTTCATTATATTTACCAGAACTGCTGCGCCAATTGTTTTTCTTAAACAAAGCTTTGAACCCAAGTTCGTCGTCATATATTTCTGCAGTTGAAGTTGAGCCGGCTTCTGTTAAAGTGGATAAGGCGTCTCTGAGAACCCCTAACGCATTTTTAGAATTTATGTACCGATATGTGCCTGTGGTATCCATCGCAGCTTCTCTGGTTATGCTTTTCTCTCCAACAAAAAAACAGTTATCTGTCAAAGATTCATAATTTTTATAACTGTATGTTAACAAATCAAAATAATCAACAGTATTAAAAGAAGTGTTTTCGGCTGTTTCCACCTCAGTATCGGTATCGTCATCCTCACCACTAGATAAATAATTTTGCGTTAAAACATATTCTTCTGTTGCTATATTTATATCATCTACTTCTTCATTAAACGCTTCCTTCAGGCTCTTAAGAAATTTAGCAGAATAACTATTGTTTACGATTGATTCAGCAAAATATACGTTATCTCCCGAAGACACCTCAAACTTGTCTGTGTCTTGCTCTATATCGGTGCCATGAGCAGGAAAATTAATTTTAACATAATAAGGATAGGCGAGGGCTCGCGTTTCCATGGTGACAAAAGGATTTTTAAGATAATCGCCCGCAATAGAATTCTGATCAAACATCATGTTCTGCAAAGCGTTTTCAACATATTCTGTTGTAGAACTTGAAAGTGATGTAAAGGGCACAGCGCCAGTTAAATATTGATGCAGGCGAAGGGCAATTAAACTTTTCTTTTTTCCGTAAGCATGAATATACCCGGTGCCTCGGTCGGTTTGAGAAAGAAGATCGGAGACACCATTATCTAATAAGCGATCATCAATGTCGCTTGATAATCTTCTTGTGGCTTGTTTCCGAGTAGAGACATCAAAAAAATCTGGCAAAGTATCTTCCAGGGCTACAAAATCCCATATGGCGTCATCATAAGTTCTTTTTGAGTCAGAATCTTCTGCCAAGAGACCATCTGCATCAATAATATCATCAATTTCCGAGGCGGTCTTATAAAGCATCTCGATCAAATACATATTTGGTATGAGCAGCTCAGAGCTTGATGCGCCAACGTAATCTTGATAATCTTTCAAATAAAAATTATAGTCATATGAGACTTCTATTTCATTTGTTATAGCACTGCCGCCTACTAAATTTGCGACTTCAAGCTTAGAATAGGGAAGAGAATTTTCGAACCAATAATCATCAAAAATATCTTCGCTATAAATCCCAGGGTAGTCTTCGCCAAAAGTTCCGCCAGTCCAATAAATCTTCCAAAATTTATCGCTATAAACGGAACTGTTCCCATACACACGAACTGGAAACTTCTTAGTGGGTATTATAGTTTCTGAAGACGCTTCTTCGGCCAAGGTCGTAGATTTAGCGCTTATTTTCGCGATATACGGCGCCGCTGAGGGTGAATAACCTTTCTGCTCTACGGTTTCTCCAGAATCACTATCAGAAATATAAAAATAACTTCCTATCGATGTCCTAAATAAATCGGAAGACCCTGAAAATAAATTTAAATCTATTATTTGAATGTCTTTCTCTTCTGTCGCCATTTTAAATTTCCATTTATTCCTAGTAAGTTACCGTCGCAGTGGATGTTGTTGCAACGGAAACAGTTTGTGTTTCTTCTTCTTTCTCAAGCGCGTCGAACATGTCATCACCAATCTCAGGGCTTTTAATCTTGTTGAGAGGGTGGGCAATGACGTATGCGCTTAAAACCGCATCCTCAGCAATAGTTACCATGGCGGCATCTAATACATCTGCAAATTCTAACGTTCCCAGAGCTGCATACATTTCTTCAAGTGCTGCCGGCTCTGGGTCCTGAAGCGCAGGAACAGAATAATAATTATATGTCGTTGACCACTCATTAGACGTAAACGCCGGTTGATCATGTTCAAATACAGTACTATATTGGTAAAGCCAGTCATCCTCGCCATCCACCAGTTCAACCATTATACCGACTTCGCCATCGCCTGGCCAGGTCTCAAAGTCGATAGAGCTAGCCTCTTCTAAATCAAAACTCCAAAGATCCCAAAGACCGTAGTCATTGGTACTCGTGATAATCATATCATTAAAAATATACTCCCCTTCCTCGCCAGGGGAGTCTTTCCAGACGCTAGCGATGGTGGCGCCGGCGTTGGATAGCGCTTCTAGAAGCCAACCCCAGTCGAATGACATTTTATATTCCTCTCTTGTTCATATTAATTAGTAAGTAGTAGTGGTTGTGGCTGTTGTGGTTTCTGTTGCCATGGTGGTGGTTGTTGTGGTCATTGAGCCTGTAGCCTCATTGCTGTTGTTTTTACTGCTTTTATATAATTTTGCTGTAAAACATACGTAATCTGGTACATTTTTAATGGTGGCTCTTTTATTGTGTTCAGAATAACTATCGGGAATATCGCTGTCTAGATTATAAAATGGATCATCGACATTTGTAAATTTATCTTTAGCGCTTGTCGGCGTAGGGCTTACGTTGTATGATGTAGAATCTAAAATATTTTCATTCTCGATAACTTCGGTATCGTCGCAAGTTGTAATTAGAGAATAATTCTTTTTCTCGGAACAAACCATACAATCTAACGCTCCTAAAAGTATTTCAGCTTTCTCGTTTATTGTTATATCCTTGTTAACAGAAATACTGCTTTTCCCTAAACCACCCCTTATGCGCCATGTATCAGACGATAATCTCTTTTTGTGTTTTTTCCTGCGTTCACGAACTCCGGCTATTTCGCTACTCATCTCAGAAGGTTTATATCTTGCCATCTTATTATTTCCTATTCTTCTATTGTAAAGCTTATCTCAAAATCTTTCAACAAAAGTCCAGCTTCATCAGAAACAGAACCATCGAAGTCCAACGAAACGGTGATTTCTTCCCCGTTTTCAACTTGATCAATAGCAATGTAAATAGCAGTTTGATCCGAATCATCATCTATTTCGAAGTAGGCTTCCTTAAGGTACGGGAGGCCGAGATAGGGGTCGGAGGCGTCCGCTAATTTGTACTCTCCGCCAACCGTGATGTAAGATTCTGCATCGTCTCCATCACTTATTAAAGTTCCATCAACATATAGGCTCTTATCTCCACCAGCGCTATATCCATCATAAACAATACGAATTCGAGTGGCTTCAGTACTGAACATCGTGATACCAGTAGCGCCATCAGTAAACTCAGCCCACGACGAGTCCCACCACCCGGCCGACGTTTTTTCAGCCAACCCTGAATACTCGATTATTGCCTGTCCCGAAGGAGGCGTTGAAATATACGCCGGCGTATTACAAGTTCTGGCTTCATCGACGCCTAGATCGTAAGCCTCTTCAAAACGACCAGCGAAGAAAAGATCCTCATTGGAAAAAGTCTCAGTATATGTTTTAGTAGTTGCAGAATAAACAGGGTCTTCGGAGCTATCTACAGGCAAAATCCCATCAAAAGTATCAGCTAGCGCTTGAAATTGTGTATAAAACGACGTAAGCTGGGCGACGGTACCGTAAGCAGGATGTATTTTGGCAGATATTTTGTTTGCCTCCGCAATTACTGTTTCCATGTCTCCATCAATTTCACCGATAAGAGCCTGAAACGTACAATAATAAACCGGATAAAGAACCCATGGCGCTTCGCCAGGGTTATCGGCATATGTGGCTTCTAAAATAGTTGTATAGGCGCTTACCCATTTATCGTCCTCTTCGTTAAAATTAGCAGTTGTCGTGGCTTCGTTATAATATTCATAAAGTCCGCCGGTGCCGGTGCTGGCATAAAGCGTCTCATATTGGTCTAAAAGAAGTTTTACTAAATATGCAGTACTGTCGAGTATTTTTACTATAAATTCAACATAATCGTATCCCACTTGATCATCGGAGGTGGGCGTTCCGGATGCTGGGAAGCTGGTGGCGTAGTCGCCGTTCCAACTATCTTTAACAATGTCTTGGATTTCAAAACACATCATGCGATATCCGTCCCAGCCGCCTGTTCGCCCCAATTCAAAGTTTCTTAATAACAAAAAAGATTGCGCCCAGCATTCGTTATCCTCAGTTGTGTCGTACACATAGGGCTCAGCTTCGCCGGCGCGGTCGAACCCGTTCAGTGTTGCTCGGTCGTACCATATTGTATTGTCCGCCATATAGCCATCGTCAAACGTCGTCTTTAAATGCATAAGCTTCTTCTCATCATCATTATAGCGAGAATAGGTAGCAGTATAAAGTTTGAAAAATCCATTAGCGAAACTTTTTCCCAAGAGATTAAAAACAATATCCATATCAAAATAAGCACCCATATCGGAAGTTTCATAAAGCGCCTTATCGTAGTCAAAAAAAGTAAATCCATAAATTTTCCACCACGATTCAGTCTCCTCCGAATTCGAAAACCATTCCGGGTTCAATTTCATATTGGTTACATAAGTTTCACTTGCCGGGGCCCCGTTCGGATCAAACTCATAATCGCCATAGAGATCGTGGGTCGCGGACGATACATACTCAGCTGCCGTAGCTCTCTCGTCAACAACTTTTGTATTGGTTATAACTTCTTTAAACACCTCCGTACCAGTTTCAATCACTGCATTTGCTGTCGCAATCTTTTCCCTATATTGTATGTATAGAGTTCCCACATTGGTCGCGGTACTCTTGCTGGGAAATACTCTCGCTATTAAATTAAGCTGTGCTAATATGTCTGCTGATTCTTCATGTGTTGCAAGAACAAGAGAAATCTGATCCATTATGTCTCGCAAAGAATCGTCTGATTCTGCTGCGGTTTCATAATTTCCCAATAGATCTTCGAACGAGGAAACAACTTCTGAATGGGTTATCAAACCATCGGTCGAATAATATTTACTAGTAAGCGATTGTAAAGGTGTTCCATCGAACACATTACCATCTTCGTCAACCCAAATGATTTGTTCTGGGTACGCTGGTGCACCGTCGAGCCACACTGCATCGTAAGCAACATCGCCGGTTTCAAGGGTTAAAAGCCTACCGAATCGATTATCTAACAAATCCGAGTCGGCGGCGAAATTGTAGTTGTACCAAAAGCCCGCCGAAGTGTCAAGAACATCAAAAGTGGCGAAAGCAAATAAATAAACATCAACGCCGAGGGAGTCCCACGAAGTAGAATCTGGATTTAAATAATTTATAAAACCTTCATCCTTTGACGAATAAGAAAATTTTAAAGCCCTATTTCCTTCATCATCATAAACAACAAGAGATTCGTCGCTTATTTCTGATAAATAAAAATTTGCATCCGGATTAGAAATGTCGTGTTGGGCTTGCCAATAAAGATTCCAAATATGCTGTTCTTTGTTCGACAATTTATTAATATCAACAGAGCCGGCGCCCTCTGAATCGCTAGCCCAAAACCAAAAGATACTCAAACCTTTTATTTGGCTTGTAAGTGTGGTGATGTCTGTGTTTTCGCTTATACTAACATAAATACTAAGATCGACATCAAGATGGGCTCCGTCGTCGCCGTCATTAAGATAAATCTGTTCTATATAAACTGCTGGCAAAAGCTTGCCAAAATTGCTAACTGTGTCACCAGAAGTAATTAATCCTGACATATTTCGGGCTCCGTTACGCTTCCATAAATATCGTAGAAAGTGGCAGTCGTGGTTGTTTCTTCGCAATCAAAATCAAAATCTATATAATAACTTCCCTTATCAAATGATTCCAATCCCTGGCATGCTATTGCCTGATCAACCGTCGCGTCTGTCAATACATCAAAATAATATTCCACGCTGGCAGTTGTGAGGCTTTGCACTTGATTATCCAAAGGAGCCTCCATTACCATAAAGCCGTTTTCTATTTGAGGTATTTGTCTCTCAAAATATTTCCTGTGCAAAGTAGGATCATACACGCCGGCAAAGGAGCCGCTTTCAATTTCAAACACTTCTATATCAAAATTTTCCGTTAACAACTGTGTATTAATCTCTTCAAGGTATATAAGGGGATCGGTTGCTTCAAGTTTTATGTATTTGCCATCGACAAAAGGACCAGCAGTGTCAACTAAATTCCTCGCTGAATTGGGATCAAGATCAATTTCTGATTCGGTAACTTTTAAAGTATAATAAGCATCAATGTTAATCTGTGGTATTTGAGAATTTAAAAGAATGCCTTTTTCAGCCTCCTGTTCTATAGCCGGCAAACCAAGAGGTGGCGTTAATTTGCCAGCGCCGCGGTAAATAGAAGACGAAATATTACCTTGCATCATCAACAATCTCCACGCAGGCACAGCCTGTGGGTTTTCCGAGTCTATCATGGCGTCCCCTATGGCGCTCTCAAATGTATAAATGTCGCTAGCTGGCATTGTAAGTGTTGGGTTTCTATCGGAATTAAACCCGCCGGAGTCTACGTCTAGGCTGGAAAGAGTGTCTTCTACATCTCTAAACAACACCTGACTTTCTAGATATGGTGTTTCTATCTTAATTCTCTTGTTTATGTTACTCTGACCTTCGTGGATACCGCCTTCCATGTATCTTGAATCATAAGTCACGTTATCATCATAAAAGGCATAATAAACCGGCTTAAATGTTCCAATAGAAAGCAAATACCTCCCATAAGAAGTTAATTTTAAATCATATACCTGTTCTTTTTTGTTAAGAAATACGCTCATTTAAACCCTCTCTCAATATAAATATTCTCATTGTTTATTTTCTAATGAATGTACGTGGCCATCGGCTTCTTGAACTAGACCATTTATTATCTCATGATGGTGATCATCATCATGGGAAGTTCTTCCGTTTCCATCCTTGTCTATGGAATAAGTATGCGCATGATCTTTTTCCATGGCAAAGCTGGTTTTGCCTGTGTCTGCTTTATACAAAACCTGCACGTCCATCTTTGCCATCTCCACGATGGAAACATAATCATATGGCCAGTTGAACCCAATTGGATATTCTTTTGTCGTTTCAGTGGCGTCTGCTACGTCAGATGACTCTCCCACCTGTGTTGTAACCTTATCAAAGTAACTAGTCATTCCACGCTGTTTAACTTTAAACACCATCCAACGAAGATTTTCATTTTGCAATATTTCTCCATTAAGAAGTTCTGTGTCCATCAATTCGTGCGCCACGCTAGTGCTTTCTAATGTGATTTTTCTATATTCTCTCGGCGCAAGATTCTGCCAAATATACGCAAGATCGTCTTTATCGAGATCATATTCAAACTCAAACATATACATCACAATCGGCTTAACTTCTCTATTGTTTATAAAATCAAACTGTGGAGGTAGCACATACCGCTCCATCTTTTGCATGAGCTTTCTAATCGATTCGCCGGCAGTATCTAAGGAATCACCATCGGCGGTGCCTTTCTTTTCTTTGGTGGCAGCTTCAAATCTAGCTTTTGGAATTTCGATGAATTTCTTACGGCTAGCGGCCAGAGATCCAGATGCCGCGGACTGACTGGTTTTTATGATCCTATCTGTCACATAAGGCACAGCCACAACTGCTTCTCTGATTGTTTGTTTGTTGGCTACTTCCCCCATCCTCTTTTTGCTAACATTTTTATCAAATCCAAGCAGTTTACTTAAAGATCTCATGTTTGCGTATGTTTCAGCCCCATAAAACCCGGCATTGTTACGATTGTATGAAGTATTATTATTTATAACATCATAGTGAGATTTCAACCAGTTTGTATCTATATCACCAATTGAAAGGAATATTCCCATATCCGTCGTAGATGGCATTACACCAAACTGGTGCCACATGCCACTAGGTGCTGAAGAAGAGCCATAGTCCGGCAATATTTTCGGAACGGGAACACCTTGAGGCTTAATTGGATGGACGGGATCTACATCTGTAAAATTCATCATCGGTGTTTCAAACTTTGATTGAATGACCCATTTTTTAGCTGCTGTTTCGTTTTTGTCTTCGGTTAAGTTTCCAAATTTATCAGTTGTTTGTTTCGTTATCCTCTCGATGCCAAAGGGATTAACACTAGCGCTTAACTGCATTGAATTGTGATTAATGTTGCTGCCGCCATACGGTGGTCCCGGATCGTCACTACCCGTGGCGCAGGCAGGGATGCACGCATATTTTATAAGGGTGCTGGGATCTCTTTCTGGTCCGGGATCCATTCTCCAGTACGTGGCGCTCGTCTCCGTCATTATGCGCTCCAGACTATAAGTCTCGCCGGGAATTGGGTTAAAAACAAGATCAAGCCACGCCTGTCCATTTGTATATGGTGGTGTGTATGCCCCGTTAAAGCCCGTAAATGAATCATGAACACCCTGGTCGCTTCCGCCGGTGACAAACGATCCAGTGTTGGCGGTCGCCCAATATGCGGATCCAGGCCGTCCTGCAATGGGCGGTCCGAACGCAGTAGGT
>Ga0080013_1004129_pt1 | contig 14527 bp, 23 predicted proteins | sample ETNvirenome_6_85_FD_69236 | JGI IMG/M metagenome (GOLD analysis project Ga0080013, IMG submission 69236) | Marine viral communities from the Pacific Ocean - ETNP_6_85 (SPADES assembly) (version 2) | ecosystem: Environmental > Aquatic > Marine > Oceanic | place: Pacific Ocean | collected 2013-06-19
TATCTGATTCTTTTAAAAAAATTTTAAAAAATAAAAAAAAAGTTAGTATTACTGATCTTGTAAATGATACAGGTTATTCTAAGCCAACCATTTATAAATATTTATCAGAAAGTCAATTCAATAAATTAATAGGACAACCTACCCCTGTCACCGATAGAGTTACAAAGGAAGTCAATCAAATTATTGATGATGTTTTTAATAACAAAAGACCTTTAATAGATGCTTCTCCTAACCGAATATACACAGAAGTTACAGGCAAGGCCCCTAAAAATATAAAAGTTGTACAAAAAATTTTAAACGAAAATCCTAATTGGTCTAAAATTAAAGATGCAGTTACCAACACATCAACTAGAGTTGGGGCTGGAAACAAAATATTTGAAACAGTAAAATTTAAAGACTTTGACAAAACTTTAGCAACAGCTATGAAATCCCGAAGTTTAACTAGAGCGGGTACAGTTGAAGAGTTTATATTAAGAGATTTAAAAAGACATATTCTTGATCACGACGGTAAAAAATTTTTATTTGCAAAAGGAAATAGTTTTGAAAAAGGTTGGAAAGGATTAAAATTTAAAGATTTAAGTAAAGGAGATATAATAACTTTTGATAGGATTAAAAAAGGGATTAAAGAAGGAGACCCTAGATTTAAAGAATATAATAAAGTTTTTAATGATATTAAAAAATTAAAATTAACGCCTTATACTAATCCTGTTACCAAAGAAAAAATAACTTTATTAAAAGGTCTTCAAGAAGCAACTGGAGTTGATGCACCTCTCCATATTCAACATAACAAAGGAGTTGGAGTTGAGCCTTTAAAAAATTTATCTGTTGCAACTCATAAAGCAAACATTGGTGCAAAGATGGTTGGTTCTGTAGAAGATGTTGAGACGTTAGGAGTGAGAAGCACTATTCCTGGAGGAAAAAGAGTTTATGGTCCAAAGCTATCTTTTGAAGATGAAGTCAATCGTCTTACAAAATTTTCGGATAGAAAAATATTACAAACAGAAGCTAGTGGTTTTGTGAAACCAAAAACTCCAACTGAAACTTTAAATGAAGTTAAAATTGCTGAAACGATTAATGCAGGAAATCCTAAAATTAAAAAATTAGTAGAAAAGAGAGTAAATTGTGCTGAAGGCTGTTTAGTTAAAGTAGCTAATGAAGAACCAGGTAAAATTACTCGAGCTTTAAATTCTATTAAAAATTTCTTTGTTCCTAAACCAGAAATGCCATCTATTAAATACGATGACACATTAGGTGCATTTGTTAATACTGGAACTGACGACGTTGTTTCACAAGCAGGACTTAAAGCGTGGGCTGCTGATAATCCAATGCCGGTCCAAGCTGGGACATCCGTTAAACCTGGATTGTTAAGAAAAGCCGGACGAACTGCGGCTCATGTAGGATTACCTTTACCAACAGCCGTATTCGATGCTTATTATATTGGTAGACAAATTGAAGAAGGGAGAGATCCAGTAGAGATTGCAAAAGATCCTTTCAATTGGTTAGGATTAGCTACTATGGAACCTTTAACAAAGGCTGCAGGCGTAGCTGATAAATCAGGTAAGTTAGCTTCTGTTGCAAGATTAGGTATGAGTCCAGGGATAATTAGAGGAGCTACTAGATTTTTAGGTTTACCTGGATTAGCAATAAGTACAGGTCTGACTGCGTATGACCAATATAAAAAATATCAAGATAAGGAAGGTTTCATATATGACCTTTTCAATAAAGTTGACAACACTGATGTATAGAGATAGAAGCTTTTCAGGTGTTGAAATCATTAGTAATAGCATATAGAATAGAAAAATGGCCGATATAGATAAATCATTACCCAATCAAAAAACGACTGTAAAGCTTCCAGGTGAAGAGGAAATCGAAGAAGCAATTCAGGAGAATATAAAAGAAGTTGACGCAGAAGGTCAACCAGTCGAAGTTACGATGACTGAAGAAGGAGGAGCAGAAGTTTCTTTTGATCCTTCCGCAGCATCACCAGAAGGTGGCGAAGATCACTATGCAAATTTAGCAGAATTTTTAGATGATGGAGTTTTAGATAGTCTAGGTGCTAAACTTACAGAAGATTATAGAGATTACAGAAATTCAAGAAAAGATTGGGAAGATAGTTATAGAGAAGGTTTAGATCTTTTAGGATTTAAATACGAAAGAAGAACAGAACCATTTAGAGGCGCATCAGGCGTTACTCACCCAGTTTTAGCAGAAGCAGTTACACAATTTCAAGCAACTGCTTATAAAGAATTATTACCAGCTGACGGACCAGTCAGAGCACAAATTTTAGGAGATATTAACGAAGCAAAACAAGATCAAGCACATCGTGTAAAAGATTTTATGAATTGGCAGCTAATGGATCAAATGAAGGAATACGAACCTGAGTTTGACCAAATGCTATTCTATTTACCCCTCGCCGGCTCTACATTTAAGAAAGTCTACTATGACGAACTCTTAGGTAGAGCCGTTTCCAAATTTGTACCGGCTGATGACTTAGTTGTACCTTACGCAGCAACTTCACTAGAAGATGCAGAATCAGTTATACACGTCATTAAAGTTTCTGAAAATGATTTACGTAAACAACAAGTAGCAGGTTTTTATAGAGATATAGAATTAGGTAAACCTCCAATTACTGAAAATGAATTAAAGAAAAAAGAACATGAGTTGGAAGGAATTACTAAAGATAAACAAGATGATATTTATACTTTAATTGAATGTCATGTTAATTTAGATTTAGAAGGCTATGAAGATGTTAACCCAGAAGATGGAGAACCAACTGGAATTAAATTACCTTACATTGTAACAATTGATGAATCTACTTTTAAAGTTTTAGCAATTAGAAGAAACTTTAAAATTCAGGATCAATTAAAAAAGAAAAAAGAATATTTTGTTCACTTTAAATTTTTACCAGGTCTAGGTTTTTATGGCTTTGGTTTAATTCACATGATTGGTGGATTATCTAGAACTGCAACTTCTGCATTAAGACAATTATTAGATGCAGGAACTTTAGCTAATTTACCGGCAGGATTTAAAACTAGAGGAATAAGAGTTAGAGACGATGCTCAACCTTTACAACCTGGAGAATTTAGAGATGTAGATGCTCCTGGTGGAAACATCAGAGATTCATTTATGCAATTACCATACAAAGAACCATCCGCGACTCTTTTACAATTGATGGGTATTGTAGTAGGCGCAGGTCAACGTTTCGCGGCTATCGCAGACAATCAAGTAGGCGATATGAACCAACAAGCTGCAGTCGGTACAACGGTTGCGTTACTTGAAAGAGGTTCAAGAGTAATGTCCGCTATACACAAAAGATTATATGTCGGATTAAAACAAGAATTTAAATTATTATCAGATGTTTTTAAAACTTATTTACCACCGGTTTATCCTTATGATGTACCGAATGCTAGACGTGAAATTAAACAAGCTGATTTTGATGACAGAATAGATATTTTACCAGTTGCTGATCCAAATATTTTTTCTCAAACACAAAGAATTTCTATGGCGCAAATGCAATTACAATTAGCGTCATCAAATCCACAAATTCACAACTTATATCAAGCGTATCGTTCTATGTATGAAGCGGTAGGTATAAAAAATATTAATTCTATTTTACCACCCCCACAAAAACCGATTCCAATGGACCCAGCATTAGAACATATTGTAGCAATGTCTAATAAACCTTTCCAAGCTTTTCCAGGTCAAGACCATAAAGCACACATTGATGCCCATTTACACTTTATGAGTTTAAATATGGTACAAAATAATCCATTGGTAATGGCTGCAATTCAAAAAAATATTCTAGAACACATTTCTTTTATGGCACAAGAACAAGTTCAATTGGAATTTATTGAAGAATTAAAAGAATTACAAATGTTACAACAACAAATTGGACCAATGATGCAACAAAATCCGCAAATGGCACAACAACATCCAGCAGGACAACGTATTCAACAGATAACAAATCAGATTGAAGCAAGAAAAGCAGTCCTAATTGCTGAAATGACTAAAGATTATGCCGAAGAAGAAAACAAAATTACAGGTGGTTTCGGTGGAGATCCATTAATGAAGCTAAAAGCAAGAGAATTAGACTTAAGAGCGATGGATAACGAGCGTAAAAAAGAATATGATGATGAAAGAATTGGTTTAGACACCATGAAAGCGATGATGAATGACCAACAACACGATGAAAAGCTAGAACAGAACGAAGAATTAGCTCATTTACGTGCAGCAACGTCAATTGCGAAGCAGCAAATGGCTGATCAAAGCAAAAGACACGATTTCGGTAGAAATTTTAAGAAAAAGTAAGTATAAATAACCTATAAGGAGATAATTATGAGCAAAGATTGGCAAAGAGGTTCAGGATACGTCGATGCACCTAAAATTACTAAAGAATTAGGTGTTGGTAAAGACGGATATCAAACAGGAGGAGTAAAAATAGAAGCTCCTAATCCTACTGAGACTCAAACAGTTACTGTACGTGGCACAAAGCGTATGAGAGCTGACAAAAAACCAGTTAAAGCTAAATGGTACTAATATGTGGTTCAGTGCTATCAAATTAGCCGTATCTGCAGGTAGTAAAATTTATGCTAACAGACAAAAAGCAAAAGTTGCTATGTCTGATGCACAACTTTTACATGCCGAGCGACAAGCTCGAGGTGAAGAACAATACCAAGGCAAACTTTTAGAAGCCCGTCAAAACGACTACAAGGACGAGGTGGTCCTTGCGATATTAACGTTGCCAATTTTGGTGCTCGCTTGGGGGGTCTGGTCGGACGATCCGGCTGCTATGGAGAAGATAAAAACTTTCTTCGAGCATTTTCAGGCACTGCCGACCTGGTTTACAAATTTATGGATCCTTGTCTGCGCGAGTATTTTTGGCATAAAGGGGACTCAAATCTTTCGGAATGGTAAGAAGTAATGCCTTTCAAATCAGAAAAGCAAAGAAAATACTTACACGCTAACCATCCTGAAATAGCACAGCGATGGGAAAAAGAATATAAGAATGGTGGGCCTGTTCGTGTTGCAATTGCAAAGGGATGTGGTAAAGTAATGCCTAACCGTAGAAAAAAAACTAAATTCTACACTTAAGGAGTAATATGAGACAAAACGGAGTAAGATCAAATGTAAGATTCCCTTATGGGGAAGGTGATTCTTCTATGAAGAAACAAGGTTACAAAGATCGTAAAGATGAATCTATCGCTATGAGAATCAGAAAACCTAGAACTGCAGAGCAGTTAAAAGCTAGTAGAGATGAGTCTTATGGAAGATGGGGTTCAGCAGCAAAAAAATCAGGTAAGATAAATAGATAATGCCTACTTTTTATAATTCTACTGCGATGAATAAATCGCAAATTATGGGGAGTCGTCAAGAGCGTTATCCAATGGCTAAAGGTGGACGTGTGGGAGCTAAAGATGGTAGATGGATCCAGAAAGCTACCGAGAATATGCGTAAGGATAAACCTTGTACTGGAAAAAAATTCGGTAGCAAGTCTTGTCCTCCAGGATCCAAAAGATATAACTTAGCTAAAACTTTTAAAAAAATGGCTAAAAAAAGAAAAGGATAAATTATGGCAAACACAAGCAGAATGAATAGACTTGAAGAACTTGGCAGAGTTGATGCTGAAAAAGCACACACAGCTAAAGGAGCAAGAAATCTTCGTGACGAAAAAAGAAGAATAGTTGGTGAGCTTAAAGCTAAAGGTGGTGGAATTGCTAAAAGAGGAAAAGGCATAGCTTACAAACACGGCGGCCACGTTAAGTCTATGGGTAAAGCCAAAAGAGGCGGCGGAATAGCTAAAAGATAATGAACCCTATAATTAGACAGGGTATTGCTAAACTTTTTAGAAGTATTGGTGGAGGACCTGGTACAGGTTCAGCTTATAAAGAATTAGGTAGTATACTTGCAGAAGCTAAAAAAGGAAGCGACGAAGCATTTCAAATACTTCAGCAAAAACTTGCTGATGTAGGTGTTACTCTTAAAAATAAAAAAGATTTAGTTGTTGAAGAAGTTACTGAATTAAATTCAGCTTTAGATGATGGAATTAATTTTGTTTCTGAATATTTTCAGAAATTAACAGGTGGTGGAATGGATGCACCTTTAAAACAAGGTGGAATAGTAGGATTTAAAAAAGGCGGTGTAGTAAGAGGATTGGACGAAGGCATACATAAAAACGTTCGATTAATTTAAATGGATGAAATACTTTTAATAAGTAAAGTACAGAGAAGACTCAAAGAAAACTTACAAACCATTGGCGACTCTTTAATAAGTGGAGCAGGGGTTGACAATATGGAAAAATATAAGTATCTATTGGGACAGGCACATGCCATACAATTAACATTACAGGAAATCTCTAACCTGCTAAAAAAGAAGGAGCAAAATGAAACAGACGGAAACGTTATCGACATCAAAGGAAATACCAAAGCATAAACCGGCTTTGGCAGAGAAATACAAAGAAGAAAAATCACAAGAAAAAGATCCCTTAAGTCCAGAAAACATTGGAACTGAAACAGTTGACCAATTACCTGATCCATCAGGATGGCGACTATTAGTTTTACCTTTTACTCCAAAAGATAAAACTAAAGGAGGAATTTTAATTGCACAAGAAACTTTAGACAAATTAAGAATAGCTACTAATTGTGGTTATGTACTAAAGATGGGACCATTATGTTATGGAGACAAAGAAAAATTTGAAACGGGTCCATGGTGCAAAAAAGGAGATTGGGTTATCTTTGCCAGATATGCTGGTTCAAGATTACCAATAGACGGTGGAGAAGTGCGATTACTCAACGATGATGAAGTGCTAGGAACTATAAAAGATCCTGAAGCAATTCTACATCATATTTAACATAGGAAAGGAACTATGCCAGAAGAAGAAAAAAAAGATCTGATTGATGTAGGTGAAGCTGATCAACAGCCGGCTGAAATTAATTTAGATGAAAAAGGTGAACCAGAAAAAGTGGAAGCACCCAAGGAAGAGAAGATAGAGGTTGAACAAGTTGAACAAACTGCAAAACCTGAAGAAAAAAAAGAAGGTGGTGAAGTAAAAGAAGAGAATAAAGAAGAGTTAGAAGAATATAGTAAAGGCGTTCAAAAACGTATTTCTAAACTAACTCGAAAAATGCGAGAAGCAGAGCGTCAAAGAGAAGAAGCTGTTGCTTACGCACAAGCGGCAAAGAAAGAAAAAGAAGATTTAGAAAATAGATTTTCTAAATTGGATAAATCTTACGTTTCTGAATTTGAAGGCAGAGTCAAGAATAGTATGACTGCAGCTAAACAAGCTTTAAAAACTGCTATCGAATCTCAAGACGTCGAAGGTCAAATTGCAGCGCAGGAACAGATTGCAAACTTAACTATGGATGCAGCAAGATTAAATGCATTAAAAGTTGCAAATGAAGCAAAACCTAAAAAGGAAGTCAATATTACACCTCAACAAACGAAGTCTAATGTTACTCCGGATCCTAGAGCGGAAGAATGGGCAGCCAAGAATACTTGGTTTGGTACTGATTCTCCAATGACTTATACGGCTTTTGATATACATAAAAAGCTAGTAGAAGAGGAAGGTTTTGATCCTAAATCTGACGAATATTATGCAGAAGTCGACAAAAGAATAAGGGTTGAATTCCCGCATAAATTTGGTAAGATAGATGACAATTCTACAGAAAAGGCAAAACCTGCCCAAACTGTAGCGTCAGCGAAACGTCCAGCTAACCCAGGACGCAGAAAAACTGTTAAGCTCACATCTTCACAGGTAGCAATTGCTAAAAGATTAAATGTGCCACTAGAAGAATATGCGAAACAATTAAAAATCACGGAAGGAGTATAAGCATATGGAAAATGAAAAGGTAAAAACTTCACGTGCGAGTCAGACAAGAGCCAAGACGGCTAAAAAAGTTGTTTGGACTCCACCCTCATCTCTCGATGCACCACCTGCGCCGGATGGATTTCGACACAGATGGATAAGAGCAGAGTCAATGGGTTTTGATGATTCAAAAAACATGGCGGCTATGCAGAGGTCTGGATGGGAGCTCGTAAGAGCAGACGAATATCCAGATTCAAATTATCCAACGTTGAATGAAGGCAAATACGCAGGAATGATCGGAGTCGGAGGCCTTGTGTTGGCAAGGATACCGGAGGAGATCGCGAAGGCTCGTGAAGCTTATTTTAATAAACAGAACGAAGCCAAAGAAGAAGCTATAAACAACGATCTTATGAAGGAACAACACCCAAGTATGCCGATCAATCAAGATCGACAGACTCGTGTAACCTTCGGTGGAACAAAGAAAAACTAAAATTATTTAGTAATTCCTACCCAGCGATTTATATCAACCGTGACTGGAGGTCCTTCGGGACAGGTCACACTAAAGGAGACCAACTATGGCAAATGAAACAGGTGGATTTGGGTTTAGATCAGTTTATACTTTAGGTAGCACACCAGCTACTCAAGGTCTATCTGAGTACCCAATCAAATCAGCTCCTGGAAAAGGTATCTTTCAAAACAATCCTTGTTCTAAACAAGGTGCGGGCGATACTGGATACTTACAGGATGCAGCTAATGCCACTATGGACGATGGTATAACAGGCGGTTATCAATGGGCGAACAATGCAGCTAACATTTTACCAATGACTGGAGTGTTTAATGGTGCTTTCTATATAGACGGTACTACAAGCAAACCAACTTGGGCAAATTCAGTTGCGTCGGGACAAACATTCGGTACTGACTACAATACTGGTTCATCAGATGGTATAGGTTTCGTTAATGACAATCCAAATCAAGAATACGTAGTTAAAGCAGACGCAGCAGCGGCTGTTTCAATTATGGTTCCTGATTTAACTTACAATGTTGAAGATGGTGCAACAGCAGGCACAACTCATGAAGGACAATCTCAATCTAAACTTGATATTGGCTCTTCAGCAGCAGCTGGCGCAGGCCAAGCAGCATTTATGATTGTAAGAGTTGCTAACGACCCTTTAAACAACGACAATTCGGTTCTGAATTCAAATCTTATAGTTAGATTTGCACCAGGATCAATTGGTTCAGTTAAATACTAAGGAAGGATAGGAGTATAAACTATGGCAATATCAAGAGCACAACTAGTTAAAGAACTAGAGCCAGGTCTAAATGCACTATTTGGACTTGAGTATAAACAATATGTAAACGAAGCGGCTGAAATTTTCGAAACAGAAAACAGTGACAGAGCTTTTGAAGAAGAAGTAATGTTATCTGGTTTTGCGAATGCAACCGTTAAACCTGAAGGTCAAGGCGTATCTTTCGACAGTGCGCAAGAGACTTTCACTGCACGTTATACAAACGAAACAATCGCACTTGCGTTTGCGATCACTGAAGAAGCGATCGAAGACAACTTGTATGATAGACTTGCTAGCAGATACACAAAAGCTTTGGCTAGATCTATGGCAAACACTAAACAAGTTAAAGGCGCGGCTGTTTTAAATAACGCGTTCAACTCAAGCTATGCTGGAGGAGATGGTAAGGAGCTTTGTGCTACTGACCACCCAACTTTAGCAGGGACTTTTTCAAACGAGTTAAGCACTGCTGCTGACTTGAATGAAACATCTTTAGAGCAAGCATTAATCGACATTGCTGCGTTCACTGATGAAAGAGGTCTTAAAGTTGCAGCTAGAGGAATGAAATTAATCATCCCTTCTGCGCTACAATTTACGGCTGAGAGACTTATGAAGTCTAAAGGCAGAACTGGAACAGCAGATAACGACATCAACGCGATCAATAACATGGGCGCGATTCCTGAAGGTTATGTAGTTAATCACTACTTAACTGACACAGCGAAATGGTTCGTTAAAACTGATGTACCTAATGGCTTGAAGCACTTTATGAGAGCTCCATTGAAAACTTCAATGGAAGGTGACTTCGATACTGGTAATGTAAGATACAAAGCTAGAGAGAGATACGTTTTCGGATTCTCTGACCCTAGAGGTATCTTCGGATCAGACATCTAATCAATAAATTTTGAGGCGGACACAGTTCCGCCTCAATCTTAAAATAAGGTGGAGAAATGAGAAAATTCCTAGTAAAAATCAATGCTTATCAATATCATGCAGAATTTGAAGTTCTTGCTGAAGATAATGTAGAATCTATTGAAAAATCAATAGTTGACAAGCTGGGACAAAAAGGTGTAAAATGGGAATATCTTGGAGAAATGATGGATCCCAGGGTAAAACGAATAACCTATGAGGAGGTTGTTGATGGTACAAGACCTGTACAAACAAAAGAGGTCCTTGGAGTTGAGGTGGCATCTGGAGTATGAGCAGTTTGGCAAATATACTCTCAATATGGTGGAGATCGATAAAAAGATCAAAGAAGTCATCACGGAAATAAAACTTGAAGAGGCCAAAATAGCAGATAGACAAAATAATATAGAAATGTCTGCACCACAAGTTTCAGTAGCTACTTAAACGCTACATTCAGAAATCAGCCCTTTTCCTAGGGATATCTTGCACTCTACTAAAAATTCATATATATTCTATTCACTATACATTAAATCAGAACGTAAACGCGTATAGTCGACGGCCTAGAGATTACGTTCGAAAAACTAGGAGGATTAATTATGGCAAATACATCGTTTAACGGACCGGTTCGTTCAGAAAATGGATTTGAATCGATTTCGAAAAATGCTTCAACAGGTGCAATCACTAAACTAGCTGATTTGTTTTCAGCAAATAAAGCGAACACTACTTCAACAAGTAGAGGTGGAGCTTTATTGCTTAACTCAATTGCTACTGACGGATTCAGCATTCAAACATACCAAGCTACAATAACTGTAGCAGCTGGAGACACTACAGGAAAAGAAGGTTCAATCGGAATGCCCGATAATTTTTTACCAGTAGCGTGCATGGTTACTGTATCAACTGCAGCAACAAATGCAGTTAACTTACAGGATGTTGGTAATGATGCTGATACTGATGATTATATCGATGGTACTTCAATCGCAGTTAACTCAACTGGATATAAAGGTATCTTTGGATGTAATGGTTTAAGAGGTATTGCTGGAACAGATGGAGCTTTAGGAACTGCTGATGAAGTAGAAGTAGTTCTTTCTGGAGCACCAGGTGGTTCTGGATGTACAATGGTTTTAACTTTTATTGGAATCGTTGGGACATTGACATTAGACTTGTCTGCATAATAACTAAAAATTGTGAGCTCCTTCGGGAGCTCACTTAAATTAATAAGGAACAAAAAATATGAGTACATATCCAGTAAATGTAAAAGCAAACACAACATCAATTGCTACGGCGGCTACGCATACTATTTTTAATGGTCCAGCTAGATGCTTAGGTATCTATATGGTTAAACCAAAAGATTTAGCGTCAGCAACTGTAACGATACAAGATGATTCAACTGCGGTTGCTTTTTTCGATTTACCCGCGACTGATGATGCATCTAATAAAGCAGCGATCACACAATATGTTCAATTTCCTGGTACAGGAATTAAATGTAATACAAGTTTGAAAGTGACTTTAAGTAGAGCAACACCAGTGACAGTATTCTACGGCTAGGAGGGTAAATGGCTACGTCGGGAACAACGACATTCAATCCTTCGGTTGATGAAATAATCGAAGAAGCTTATGAAAGAACAAACATAAGAGGCACACGAACGGGCTATCAATTAAAAAGTGCTAGACGGTCGTTAAATATTCTATTGTCTGAATGGGGCAACAGAGGAATTCATTTGTGGAAAATTAAATTAGCAAGTGTTCCTTTAGTTGAAGGTCAAGCTTTATATAACTGGACTTCAGATACTACAAATTTTCCGACTGATATAAGTGATGTTTTAGAAGCTTATGTTAGAAATAATACAACAGCCACAGCCCCGGTAGATACAGCTTTATCAAAAATTGATCGATCAACTTATTCTGCGTTACCTAATAAATTATCAAAAGGTACACCTTCACAATATTATGTACAAAGACAAGCATATGTAAGAAATGCAGCAGGAACAATTACTGCTTCACCAAATATTTATTTATACACAACACCAAGCTCTAGTTTTTCTGGAGCAAATTATAAAGTTAATTTTTATTATATGGCACAATTAGAAGATGTTGGTGCTTATACAAATACTTCAGATGTAATTTTTAGATTTTATCCTGCTTTAATTTCTGGACTTGCTTATTATTTAAGTATTAAATATTCTCCAGAGAGAACAGCAGATTTAAAAATGATATATGAAGATGAATTGGCTAGAGCAGTAGCAGAAGATGGTCAAAGAACATCTACTTATATTACACCACAAACTTTTTATGGAGATGGAGTATAATGTCAGGAGTTTTTGCTAAAGGAAAAAGATCAATGGCTATTTCTGATAGATCAGGAATGGCATTTCCATATAGAGAAATGGTTAGAGAGTGGAATGGTTTTTTAGTTCATTATTCTGAATACGAACCAAAGCAACCACAATTAGATCCAAGATTTCATGGTGGTGATCCACAAGCATTAAGAAATGCACGACCACAACCTGCATCAGTTGATAGTTTAATTTTATTACCTAACAATCCATTTACAACTGTTAAGGCTGCAGTAGTTTCTTATGTAAATGTTTACTCACCAGATCATCAAAGAAAAAATTTATCTAAAGTAAGATTAAGAGGAGCACCTCTTGCAACTTCGGCTGGTCCTGGAGGAGCCGATCCAGCTGATAATATAAACATGCAACAGTTTGCAACTATTCCTACTTTAGATGGAATTACAAATTTAAGTCAAGCTGCTGGTTTTACAATTGGTTTAGGAAAAATTGATTCATCTTCAAATATTACAACAGCACCAGGAACTTTAACTGAACCAGAAAATTGGTTTTATTTTGATCCAGGTCAAATTGCAACAACAGGAGGTGTGAATGGTGGTGGTCAAAGTAATTCAGCCGGACCAGTAACATTAGGAGTAGTAAACGGATAATGGCATACACTTTAGCAAATTTACAAGACGATATTAGAAACTACACAGAAGTTTCAAGCACAGTATTAACTGATTCTATTTTAGAGAGAATTATTAAAAATGCAGAGCATACAATTTTTAGAGCAGTAGATGTAGACAATGAAAGATTCTATGCAACATCAACTACTATTATTAATAAAAGATATGTGAGTATTCCTGCTGATTGTAGAGTTATTAGATATGTTCAGTTAAAAAATAGTGATGATGAACAGGTTTATTTAGATCAACGAGACACGAGCTTTATGACGGAGTATTATAATACTCCTAATTCAGGTTCTTCATCTCTTCCTAAATATTGGGCTAATTGGAATGAGGAATGTTGGATTTTAGCTCCTACTCCAAATGCGGCTTATGAAATTACTATGGCGTATAATAAAGAGCCGTCTAGCCTAACAGATACTACTAAATCTACAACCGGGACTTATTTATCGAATAAATATCCAGATTTACTTTTATACGCATCTCTGGTAAATACATATGCATACTTGAAAGGTCCGCAGGATATGTTACAATACTATAAAGCGGCTTATCAAGAAGCTTTAGAATCGTACTCGATCGAGCAAATCGGTCAAAGACGCAGAAGCGAATATGAAGATGGAGTAGTTCGCGCTCAGTTAATATCAAAATCTCCATCAAGTTACTAATAAGGAGATAAAAAAAATATGGCAAATGTAATACCACACTCTTTTAGAGGTGCTTTATTTTCAGGCAATCACGATTTTGCTTCGGGAGGAAACACTTTTAAATTAGCGTTATACACATCTAGTCCTTACAACACTTCAAGTACAGTTTACAATGCTACAAGTGAAGTTGGAACTTCTGGAACTAATTATTCTACAGGAGGAAATACTTTAACTTCACAAGCGGTTGCCTCATCAACTGCAGTGGCTTCTGTAGACTTTGCTGATACTGAATGGACTTCTGCAACTATTACTGCAGCTTATGGCGCAATTTATAATAGTACAACAGTAGATGGAACAGCAAACAGATTGGTAGTGGCTTTAGATTTTGGTGGAAGTAAAACTTGTACTAATGGTACATTTAAAATTACTTTCCCTGATCCGTCAACACCATCAAATGCTATCTTAAGTATGGCGTAGGAGAATAAATGGCTTTAGTATTAAATGATAGAGTAAAAGAAACTAGTACAACAACTGGTACAGGTCCAATAGCACTGGGCGGTGCAGCTACTGGTTTTGAAACTTTTGCAGCAGGAATTGGTAATAGTAATACCACTTACTATGCAATTTGGAATCAAGGTACAACTCAATGGGAAGTAGGACTTGGAACTTTAGATGGTACAAGTGCTAATCTGACTAGAACTACACCTATCTCCAGTTCTAATTCAGATGCAGCAGTAAATTTTACTTCTGGTACTAAAGATGTATTTTGTACTTTGCCTGCGTCTAAATCAGTTTATTTAGATGCAAGTGGAAACCCGGTGGGAGCAGCAGGTCAAGGCTTTGCAATTGCAATGGCCGTGGCATTATAGGAAATAAATATGGCACAAGATTTTAGAAATAGTCTAGTAAGAACCATTGGAACAGGCGATACTACTAT
>Ga0080013_1004133_pt1 | contig 14518 bp, 28 predicted proteins | sample ETNvirenome_6_85_FD_69236 | JGI IMG/M metagenome (GOLD analysis project Ga0080013, IMG submission 69236) | Marine viral communities from the Pacific Ocean - ETNP_6_85 (SPADES assembly) (version 2) | ecosystem: Environmental > Aquatic > Marine > Oceanic | place: Pacific Ocean | collected 2013-06-19
GAGCTTTCCAAAATGTTTAGGAATGTTGAATCAGACGGCAGAACTGGAAAGGCTGATATCGTCATCGGTGAGATAGAGAAAGAGCTAGAATGCAAGATGACATCAGGATCAGGTCAGTATAAGGCTTTTGCTCTACAGACAGACTACGTTACACTTGAGAACAAAGAGAATCTAGACTTTCTGTATGTTCTGGCTGATGAGACATTTAAGAAGTTTGCTGTCCTTCATTTTGAAAATCTTACTCCAGATGATTTTCACCCGCCTGCCAATGGATCACGCGGTAAGGCAAGAATGAAAAAAGATAAAGCTATGGAGCGCTGCAGGGTTCTATGGGGAGAAGCCCTCTGTCGAAATCAAGAGATGATAGCATCTATTGAGAACAAGATAAAAGAGTCAGTTGGTGATATGGACAGTAGAGTTCTAGAGATTAGTGCAAGGATCTCTGCTTGTTCAGACAGGGCTGTAAAGAAAAGACAGAGACTTGTGAAGATGCTAAACAGAGAGACTGCTAGGTACGAGAAGAAGATTAAGAAGCTAACTAGCAAGAAGAGCTATTGGCAGTCAGTACCCCCGCAGTACACATTTAACCTAGAGCCTTTGTTTTGAAAAACACCCGGCCAGGACTTCAAGACAAGATAGACAAAGTTGTGGACAGTATGTCTATTTCCATGGCTGCCGTCAGCATGATAGCAGTTCACTTAGTAAAAGAAAGCATAAGGGCAGGTATAAAAAAAAGTGATGACAGAAAAAGAGAAAAAACATATAGATCGAGAACAAAGCGAATCACAAAACCAAGAGTTATTGATCTTCTTCGAAGAGGAGCAGTATCCCTTCGACGTTCCTGATTTTGATGAGACTGTTGTTTGTGAGAATCCGTTTGCTTGACTTATAATAAAAAAGGCCCTAGGGCCTTTTCATTGTCTGTTTTATGTCTATTTATTATATAGGAGATGCTAAATGGTAACACAGGAGGGTGATCAGCTAAGCGACCAGGTTCTTGAAGAGATCGTTAGTGAGATGCTAATGGAGGATGCTGAGCCTGGTTATATTCTTAGCGGCAGTGGTTGTGGGTGGTTTCTTGATCCCATGGCCAAGGAGATGGTTAGACTAGAACGCGGAATTGAACTGGTGCCTGTCACAGCAGATCCTGATGAGAGAGATCGAATACTTGTTAGAACTCACACACGGTTTCTTCTGATTCCAGCCTCTGAGCTACAAGAGATCGGGTGGAATTAAAAAGATAATGTCCTTAGACGCAGAGTGATATTACCTTCGTCGCTAGATATTTATTTCAGATGGTGGTTAGATGAAGCTTTCTAATAAAATATTACGTGAAATGATATTGGCTGAGATAAGCAGTCAGATCCTTTTAGAACAGGGAATGACAGGCATCCATAGCATGCCGAATTACGCAATTCCTCAAGGACTCTCTCGACATCTTCAAGGGGGTACGTCTGGTGCCCTATCTAGGCTTGCTAGTGCTAAGCCTTTCAAAATGACAGGAAAGGCCCTTCGCGGCGCGATAATCTACGAAATCGGAAATGGTCTCATTGAACTTAGTGTTCAGAACTGGCTCGCTGAATATCGATTTCGCGTGATGGTGGAGTCTTATCAATCTGCTCTTAAGAGAATAATTGCAAGAGTCTATGCTGCAACCGGCGAGACAGAGAGATATTGTGCGCTGAGGTTTCCAGATACTCCTGGCGTCTGGAGAGAAGAGCTGCTCGTAGACTCTCAGGGGAGAGATCATGAAATTGAGGGTGTTCAACAGTCAAGAGAATTTACTGATGTGACAGTGACAGCTCCCGAGCAATATTCTGACCCTAGCTTGATTGATTCATTTAAAGTTGTGAATATGAGAACAGGTCAGCTTCTTCCTCTCGAAAGTGTTCTTGGTCGCACAATTACAACTAACATGTATGCTAGCTCTGGTGAACCTGTTGTTATTTTTAGCCGAGACCAAGCTGGGCAGATTCGTTATGATCTGGATACCGGAAGGCCAATGGAGTCGACTACAGCTGTCAGCTGCGATGATTCAGATCTGTTTGATAGACTGGACTCTTCTGGCAGTCCAGTCACTAGTGAGCTGTGCTGGCCAGGATTCAAGGCCATTATAGGTGATATATCTGCACAAGGGAGTGATGTATATAAGGGTGCCCTTAGAGATATATGGAATGAGGAGACAGATGTTGAACCCATTGCTAGCTCATACGCACCTTTTGAAAGAGAGACGTTTACATCTGTTTTCAACTTGCCCGGGGGTGGACCAGATGTACACCAGATCTGGAATCAAGAAATGAAGGATGCATGGGACAGCTTTTTTGAGCTGGTTAAGCAACGGATGAGTCAAGATGTAGGCTATGGGGCAGACCTAGAGCATGAGCTTTTCTTAGGCTTTGGGCTTGGAGAACCTCCCGGCGGATGGGCTCCCGGCTGTCGTGAAGTGCCCGGGTACCAAGAAGGCATCCAGGTTCCGTATAGGGTAGACATCCAGGACATTGAAAGCTATCCAGGGGATCCAGATGCCGGTGGTGTTAGCCCAGTTGAAGCTGCTGCACAGGGTCTTGAAACAAGCTGTCCCACACTAATTAGATGGGATGGAAACAGGATTTACTATAATTTTGAAGAGTGGAGAAGCGCACCCGATTGCTCTTGGGCCCTGAGGGATACAGTTACACTCAGCCCATCTCAGGGACGAGCCGGCATAAGTCAAATTGAATCAGCACTAAATAGTGCACTCGGTGATGGAGTATTCCAGGGCATTCAGGTTGCTAAGTCGCCAGAAGACAGGATGCAGGCATCGGAAGCTGAGCTTCTGAGAAGTGAGCAGGCAAGTTCATTCTTGCGTTCTTATAGTAATTTTGCACTAGTTGCATTTAGAAATGATCTAGCAGGTGATTTTTCAGTTCGAGGTATAGGGACCGGGGCACAGGCATCAGCTAGCGAAAAGATATTGGCAAGAATCCAGATGGGAATTAATCGGTGGCTCATATCAATCTTTATAAACCCGCAGCTTCCAGTTCAGTCTGCATCTGAAGAAACAGGACTCTCCACTAGAGAATGGGTCACCCAGATGGAAGAGATTTCGCTTGGACCAAATGAAGTGGGACAGTGGGGATCCCACACAGACTCAGTTAGCTCTGCAATTACCATGGCTATCAGGGGAGCAAATGATGATCTTGCTGATGGTGATTATGAGGATCAAGGTCTTTTGCCTGTCTTTAGAGACGATATCCCGCAGAGAAATACTCATATAGCTGGGATGGAAGCACAAGAAGATGAACCCGGATCAGCTGAGTCCTTTATCTTGCCACCTGACATAGAGTATAGACTGCTGGGTGTAAACAGAGACCCTCGACATCTTGAAGCAGGATACTTTGCCTATGTGGCCCTAAAGGCTAGAAGAGAATGGGGCGACTTTGATGGTGATGGTAAAGTCACAGCAGTTGATAGATTTTATGATCCAGATGCTGGTGAGATCATGGGTGCAGAACAGCAAGAGATAGAGCGAGTCGGTGATGATAGCACAATTGATGAGTGGAGCAAGCTACAAGAATATAAGCTAAACAGGCTAATTGAGCAGAATGAATCTACTACAGCAAGACTTGCATTTGAAGAGATGAAAGAAGTTGTTCTCTCTAGCCTTGAGGCAATTCCAAATCTGGATCTAGATTATGAATTTGTTCCAATGACAATCGAGGGGACAGTGTTAGAGCCGTCTGGACAGATGACAAGTGCCTGGACTACAGAGAACTGGGACATTCAAAACATTCTCAGAGATCATGCTCCGGTTCTTAGAATCTGGATGCGGCTGCACGAGGGCAGCGTAGAGTCCTTTGAAGCAGAAGCTGAAGAAGAGATTGAAGCAGCCATGGGGACATACGGATGAGAGACAGACAGGGCAGCGTGGTTGTTACTGAAACCAGACTAAGGATGTTAATAAGGGCTAGGCTACAGAAGCTGCTAGAAGCTGAACAGAGCAGCTCCAGCAAGCCCCCAGAGGAGGGTGGCTCAGAATATTCACAAAGCTCAGGGCAGAGCTCCGACGACACGCAGTACATAGGGACAGGCGAAATGCCCTCGACAGAGGACCCGTGCCACACAGCAGGGGCCACGGTCAGCTCATTGCATAGTCAGATTGAGAATCTTCCAAAGCCAGGGGCTGATGACTATAACTCAGTAACTGCAGCTGATCTGCAAAGACAGCTTCAAGACGCAATGGCTAACCAGGCTGAAAAGTGCAGCCGATAGATATAATTAAAGATTGGCAGGGATTAAAATGAAAATCACGCGTAGGCAATTAAGAAGACTGATAAAAGAAGAGATAGAAGCATCTCTCCTAGAGCAGGACACCAGGCCTCCGCATCGAAGGCAAGGTGGCGCTAAAGGCGACCCCAGCCGGAGCGACAGTCATCCAGGTGGTGTCGAAGGAGGAGGGCGACCGGAGAGAAGACAGCCGGGTTCCGGAGGGGATCCAGGTGCTGGAGGTCAGGCTGGCGGACATCTGGCAGGCCCAGCTGATGGAGCAAGCATTAAGATCACATCTAGTGGCTGGGATGGTGAATGGACAGTGACTCCCTGCCTGCCACTGTCTGCATATGCGATTCATCCGAAACTGCTCATCCACCGTCTCTACTCTGATCAGCTTGATCTTCCAGATCACATAGAACGGGACTTTCCGACCACAGTTACAGATAGGACCAAGTACTCGATTGTACCGGTGCACTACGACCCCTTCAGTATGCGGGACCTGCGCGAGTCGAATCGCAGTCGAGGGTCTCTACCGCTTCTCCTGGAGTTCTCGTCCGGATCTCATGATGGGCACAGGCCTGTTAACATCATAGACCTAGAAACGGGCAAGCAGGCGAAAGGAAGGATGTACAGAGATCTAGATCTGTCATTTATTGAATGCCCATTTACAGCTGTAGTTCCAGAGGAGGATTAAAATGAAAATCACACGTAGACAATTAAGAAGACTGATAAAAGAAGAGATGAGTCTCATGATGATGGATCCAATGGACCGTCATGACCATCACCATGGCGGCGGCTGCGGTGATGAAAGAAAGACAGGCAAGAAGTGCTCTAGCTGCGCGGCGAAGAAGCCCTGCCCCTGCGGCGGCGACATGTCAGACATCAGAGGACTAGACAGCGAAATGCCTGATGATCTTTACGGAATGGAAGACGAGGGTAGCGCTTGGGCCAGTGGTGATGTTGTTCACGAACCGATGTCTGGAGATGAGGCCTTTGGTGCTGGGTTTGCCATGGGACAGGAAGAGCGGGATGCTTTCAGCTATACAGGTGATGTGTCTGATCTAGGAGAAGATGAGGCTATAGGTATCGGATACCATGCTGGCCTGATGGGGTTAGACGATTCACCTCACGGACATGACATGTCAGTTCCGCATCCGCAAAGCTATGACGCTGTGATGGAGTTTCTTAGATCAAACCCAGAGCTGGTTGAGATGGCTGTCGAGGAGCTCATGGGAATGACAGGGTCCACCTGTCAGGTCTCCACCAGGATGGCAGTTGCAGACTATCTAGTTGAGAGCCTCTGATGTTGAGCAGGTTTCTTAAGTGGCTAGACTGGCGCGGAGTTCCACTGCGAGACTTTGTTATGGTCACCATTGCCTTCGGGGCTTTAACAGGTCTAGTCATTTGTGGTTTAATTGCACTAGCAGGCGGTGGATGAATGTAGCATGTCTGAAGGTAAGTGGCTAAAATCTCTGAATGATGTTAATCTTGAAGGCCTCTACCTTAGGACAGCGCAAGCGACAGCATCTCTTCCCGAAGGAATAGTTGTCTATTGCATCGTAGATGAGGGACATCAGTTTAGGGTCAGAACAGATAAGGTCTATTGCGGAGTGCAGGAGTTTATCTTTGACTCTGACATGAAGCACTACTTTGAGATCTACGTTTAGATTTTAGGTAGAGTGAGAATACTTATAGCCATCGAGGATACCTAGATGAAGATCACACGTAGACAGCTAAGAAGGCTTATCAAGGAAGAGCTGAGTCATCTTCTTGAGGTAGATGCTGAACAGATAGATGCTCTAGCTGCTGCCCTTGGTGCCATTGATAAGGAAAAGATTACTGTTCAGGATGCCGAAGACATTGAAGCAGACATGGATGCGATGCAAAAAGATATTGAGGCGTCAGGGTAGCACCCACACATCTGTTGCTGGGACCAGTGATGGGTCGTCAGCTGCAACACACTTGCATCTCTGATTTGTTACCGACTCCATCTTGGTTCCTTGTGTGCTACATGCCTGTTCGCACTTCGTGATTGTCTCACTGTCAAGCTGGCACTTAGATAGCAGAATCCCCATGGCTATTGTGCAACATATATAGAGAATAGCCTTTGCTGCGCCGCTCGCTATGGCACCAATTGCTGCTGTTTCCTCTCTGAGAGACGGGATCTCTTTTCTCTGCCGCTGGTTGTCAATGTCATCTAGGTCTGTTCTTTTGTACATTAGCTTCTCTCATCTTAACGTACCTTCCAGTCCGCTCATCGTAAACGAGTCTCCAAGATGAGATGTAGGCTATGTCAGCCTCTCTTGCCTTTTGATGATCGATAGGCTTTCGATCTTTGCCAAACATCTCTTCTCTCTCGTTCAGCAGGCTTTCTAGATTCTTTCTCATCTTCGCGTCTTTTATCTCCTGGAGGATGAGATAGATTCCAAGAGAACATGCCAAGATGATCAGCAAAAGAATTGTTGTTTTCATTTATCCCCCTTACATTAAATACATATGTTCATCTTCGGCGTGCAAGAAACTAATTTGTGTTATATAATGTATTCAGAGGTTAGAAACCATGTCGCAGCTTTTGATATTCTTTGCTTTGGGTGTTTTACACACTGTCTGCTTTTTGATTATCACGAACAGGGGAAACCGCTTGCGGATGACACAAGACAATTCTGTGAATCCCAGTCAAGAAGATAAAAAAGAATCGCACATCACTAAGCCCAGAACGGGAGAGGTTGACCTTTATGTTTGAGAACGATCTTACTAAGAAGCTTCAAGAAGAGGTTAAGTCCAAGTCTCAGAGAATCCAGGCCCTAAAGAGCGAAAATGTCGCTAGGGCAGCAGAGCAGTTCACCTCCCTAGGCGGCTGTTCTCGCTGCAGGGGTCGTGGCTGGATCGTTACTTGGGACACACTAGACTGTATCCACGGTAGCTATGCCCAGTACAGCTCATGCCCTGAGGAGGCCTGTACTCGAGAGACACAGAGTAGGTCAGGGCTCTCTCCAGATAGGACTAAGTATGATAGATATAATTCCGGATCAACTTGGGTGCCTAAGTACACTGAGTCGGAAGAGAAAGAGATGCAGCAGCTTCAAGATAGAGTTCGAATCGCGCAGGGGGAAATTATCGCTGAGACAGCTCGGTGGACGCCAAGCCCTGATAAGCTTGTTAAAGTTGTCAGGGGTGCCGGTCCCAAAAAGTATCGTGCTCCCATGGGGCTTGAAGGGATTGTTGTCAAGTCTTATGTAAACAACTATGGGACCCAGAAGCTTATCATCCTCGACAGAGATGGCAATCAGCACTGGGTGAAGGTAAAGGAGGTTGACGTTGTTGACCCTGAGCCTGATATTAAGGGCTGGGCAGAGGTCTTCAATGCACACAGGGAGAGAAACGGAATCCCTGTGATTGTTACAGTTAATCGGAAGTCTACAAAGGCTGCCCTGATTAAAACTGTACAAGGTGTAGAATTCTGGTGTCCGATGAGTTCCTCACCTGAGCTGGGCAAGGCGAAGTCAGGTCAAACCCTAAGCATCACCCTCCCAGTCTGGCTGGCAAAAAAGAATAAAATTATCTCTTAACCGCTTGTACACTATGCTAAGTTTAGTTAGAATATAGGGTCTGAAATGAATAGTTTCAGCTATGTTAATCAAATACTAAGGAGATAAGTTAACATGAATTACAACAAGACCAAGTCCACTCGCCGATTTACTTTCGGAATCAACCGTAACACCACTGCTAAGAAGGCAGGATCTAACACCGTCACCATCGCAACCAACCCAGAGTCGGGTCGCTATAGCTACGGTGGAACTTCTGTCACGATGACAGTTCGAGAGGCAAAGGCTTTCAAGAGCTTCCTCGACGCTGAGCTTAGCAGCTTTGATTCGGATGATTCCCCTGTAAGCATCTGATCTTCTAGGTCTACTTGTCTTGATGCACCCTTTGGGGTGCATCATTTTTTTTATTCATTAGATGCAGATTTTATTGTTTCTGATTCCCGAGAATAGATAGTAATAAGGGTCTGGAGAAAACTCATGAAAATTACACGTGGAAGACTTAAGAGATTAATAGCTGAAGCAGTTCAAGATATAAGAGAGCAGGAAGAAGAAGAAGGCGAGTCCGGCGACGAAGGCGGTGACGTCTTGGTCGATCTTTCTGCTGACGAGCCTCTTGATGTTGATGTTGTTGATGTCGAAGCTGCCGAGGAGGAAGCTCCCGGTATGACATCACTTGACATAGATGCTATGACTGGAAGAGATGTCTATGACGCTCTTCTTACAATGATGAAAGACGCCGGTGGGTCCTCAATGGGTATTGAAGATCTTGAGGGAGCAGTGATGTCTGAGACTGATCGGCTACGAAGAAAGGGTCGTAGCACCAAAGCCAGGACATCCAGAAGAATACCCGGGATGTGGTGGGGATAGACTTTTTAAGTTTAAGCAACCTCTTTCTGGAGAAGTGTAGTGAGATGGCTTAAGAATCTAGTAGTCCAGCCCTGGATAAATCACCCACACGCAACTGGTGAGACATACTGGCAGCATCTTCTTTATGCCCTTTGGACATCACTGAAGGTGACCTTGGCTGGACTGATGCTCCTAGTTCACGCTTTTTTTCCTTTTCTGTTTGTGACGACAGGAAGTAAGATTCTTTGTAAGGTAGTTGACAAGATCCGGATTAGAAACGGTGGTAGAGAATGAAGCTGCAAAGAAGAGAGCTGAGAAGACTGATACTTGAGGAGTGCGGGTGCACGTCTGACGGTTCACTTCCGCCCTATCTAGAGTCGGCTGATTCACCCATTGAGGGAGTCGGCATATTTTCTGTCACAGAGATTCCTGCTCACACAGATATGGGTCCAGCTCACATCTACATGGATGACGGTAGAATTGACATCACTCAGTTAGGGAGGCATCACAATCACTCTGACTCACCTAGCTGCTATAGTGAGTGGGTTAATGATGAGAGACATATTTTCCCACACCGTGATCTATCTCCGGGTGAGGAGATCACTGTCGATTATACAATGCAGCCTGATCTTGAGCAGCCCAAGGCGGGATGGAGATAGAAGATGATAATTACTAGAAGAGACCTAATACGACTTATAAGATCTGAGATAAACGGTAGTCTTAATGAGCAACTCGCAGCCGGATCTGTATTTCGTGACATCTGGAGCATGGGATCTCAGAGGATGAGAGATCGACCCGAGACTCTTGATCTCTATAGAAGCCCTGTAAGATCAAGTGACAGAACAGCAGAGTATGAGCTGCGAGATCCGGACGGAGACGGTGGATACACGTGGCATGTTCGTCGTCGAGTTGAAGATCCTGACGGTGATGGGCCTGAGACAGCCAGCTGGGGAGAGTGGGAAGAGGCAACTGAACAAGAGAAGCGTGCTCTAAACAGAGACGAACCGCGACATGTGAAATCAGTGGCTATTGCGACTGCAACTGAGGCACTTTCTGCAGCAGAAGAAGCCTACATTAAAAACGCAGAGCCGATTCCTGAAGCTGAGCTCGACCGAATTGCTGAGATCATTAGACCGCATGGGGAAAACACTATAGTTAGTGAGATTGAGTCACAAAAGGGACAGGAGTATACTGCTCAGAATGATGTTCTCTTTAGCAGGCGCGGAACACTGTATGACTTAGAAAGAGTCCGGGCAGATCTGGTCGCCTGAGCAAGGGCACACCTTAACAATAGGAGGTATTGACGTGAAAATAGGAAAATCTAGACTACAGCAAATCATCAGAGAGGAGCTGTCAAGGAAACTTAGTGAAGGCTCAGGCGTAAGAGAGAGTGCAGGTGTTCTTGTTATGAAAAACAGACAGCTTGATGAAGCTGCTGTTCTTGTTTTAGGCGGCGCTATAATCACAGCTGAGATGATTGCTGCATCACTTGGCATTTCCCTTGCTGTCGTTGGTACAGCGTGGCTTATTGACATTGCTACAGAGCTAGGCTGGGATTATTATGATAGTGAAGCTGAGGCTAGAGAAGCAATAAGTCAAGCGATGCCACGGGTCAATCCAGATCTCAGGCTGCCAGCTTCTTCAGGTTACAGACCCACATCAGAGGAGCTCGCAGCCAGTCTAGCCCTGAGCGCAACAGCACAGAATCTTGCTGCAGAGTCAGAGCAGGGATCTGATTCTCCGGTATTCGGATCCAGCCCGACGAGTCAGCGTGATCCCGGGCGACGCATCCCACCTTTGCAATCCATTGAATGGGACGACACCGAGGACGAAAGGCTTAGAGGGTTTAATGAGTATTGGTCCTTTGCTATTAAATCGGGCTCTGGCTCAACTGGTTTTGTGACACACTATTATCTAAATATGTCTGACTTTTCTACGGGACCGTATGAGCTATATGATGTTCTAGGTACAAATAGTCCAGAGTCAGATGAGTCATATTTTTCTGATCTTGACCTTGGGGTGGGAGTGCTACCTGGCCAGGGAGAGTCAGAGCTAGAGGTCTCTCATTCAGCTATCGAGCGGCTTATGGATAAGGCTATTGCCTATGCTGAAACACCTTGGCAGAACGGCTCAACTCCGTTTACAGCTGATTCTGAGATATGCGATGCTCAATTAAACGTGGCAGGCAGGTATGAACGTGAGCTAAGATCAATATATAAGATTCCAGATGACTACACAGTTCTAGGCCCAGTAATGAGTCTTTCAGACCCTACAATGAGAGATCCATGTGAGTGGGCCTTGCTTATGACAGCACATGATGAATCAGGGACATGGGGAGCTCAGATACCTATTGTGTCTGAAGGTGGCTCTTATATGGGAGAGCATCTTATTGTCATGGATGAGGTGAGAGTAGCTCTCTCAGAAGGAAAATGTAGCAACTGCATCTCTGATATTGCCGGATAGTCTTGTAGAATCTTTATTCTCATGTGTAAATAGCCTGGGCTTGTGGTATAATAGAGGCATAGAGAGATAAATGTCTGCAAAGCTATGCCTTACTTTTTTATTGTTTACACTTCTGCACATCGGCGTGTGGTTCAGTACAAATACACAATTGATATCTGACGAGTGGAAGCAGCGCAGCTTTTGGATCATGCTATCACTGGCGATTCCAACTTCGCTGCTAGCGTATTACGGAACAAAAGTCGGATACTCTGCCCTAGGTGACAGTGCCTGGTCTGTGAGATTTATCGGATTTGGAACCTCTTATCTCATTTTTCCCCTCTTGACCTGGCAGCTGCTAGGTGAGTCGATGTTTACTTTGAAGACTATGCTATGCATCTTTCTGTCTATGGTCATAGTCTTCATTCAGGTTAAGATGTAACCCTAGAGAAACAGGAGAACGTAGTATATGGAACATGTTTGGCTTTTTGAGAAGTGGCAAGGATTGCTGCTTAGGGATGTGAGACAGCAGCTTTTGAATCATGCCCAAGCCCTGAAGACGTTTGGTGACATGAGTGTGAGAGAGCTCTGCTGCTTGGCCAAGGGAGACTGGATACCGATTGGCCTCTATGTCTTTATTAGCGGGGATAAGATTGTATATGCAGGCAAGACGCACGGCCGTTCTTTTCAGGAGCGGATGCTTAGTCATCTAGATCACAGGATGCCGATTCCTGGATCACCTCACCTCGCTCAGCTTGTGCAGTCGATCTCAAAGAGGGACGGAATTTCAGCCACAGAGGCTGTTCAAAAAGTCATGGATATGAAGGTGGTGTGGATGCCTGTTCCGGATCTTGGGCAAGGTAAGCAATATCATAAGAAACTTATCGCAAGTGTGGAAAGGCAGCTACTCTGGCACCGGTGCTTAGACCCTATGTATAACTCTCCTCGTGTCAAGAGAAATGATCATTACTCACTCAAGGGTGAGAGATATCAGCTTGAAGAAGGATTCGAGCTAGGAAGTCTTTAAGTTGAAACAAGGCAGTGATCCGATCATAGACCACTTCGTTGATGAGGAGATTCTTGTCAAGATCGGAGATCTTGTCAGGATAAATGAAAGTTATCATGCTGATCATCACAACATGATCGGGACTGTCATAGACGTCCACTGCGGTGTTAAGGAAACTGTACCGCCTGGGATAACAGTCATGTGGTGTGACTCAACAATTGAATGTCTCTGGTTTGATGTGGTGGAAATTATAAGAAACTAGATTCTCTGACTGCTAGATATGTATTAGCACTGGAGACAGTCAATGAGAAAAATAACCCGTCAGGAACTTAGGTCAATCATAAGAGGTCACCTTAGGTCTATCAAAGAGGCCACAAAAGACTCTGTGCCTTTCGGTAGTGGAATGAAGCCGGCAGACCTTGAGCCAGATCAAAAAGAAATTGTTGGACACACATGACTAACACATGTTCGGCGGAAGGGTTCCGCCTTAAATGAAATTGGTAAAGTCGTCTGGCATAGCCTGACAGAGTCTGGAAGAATAGATGCCTATGATGTGTGGTGGTCTGAGAGCGGATATCATGAGACGAACATCTCAGCAGATGTTCTTGAAGCTGTAGAGTCAAAACAGCATGAGCATGCAGCAAGAGACATTGACGAAGATAGATAGTCTAGTTTTCTATGTACATTTTATATTAATGTTGTAATGTTTAATCACATGGAGGAACCTTGAGACGAAGAAGAGATCCCGAGCGTATGGCTCGAAAGAATGAAATAGCAGAAGTCAATCGAACTGCTAGAGAATCAAGAACACCTGAGCAGCAGCTCGCTGTTCTTGATACCAGGCTGGGTATTGAAATGGGTGCTAGTCGGGAGAGAAGTCGATTGATAGATGAAATTGAGAATCGACTCAATGCAAAAAAGAATTTTAAGGACACATCAAGCGTTACACAGAATACTCCAAAGAAGAGATCGGATAGAAGAAAGGAGAAAGCAAAGCGCTACGCAGAGAAACAACAGAGAAGACCCTGATGTAGAGTGGTCGAGGTGCATGTATTTGTGCTATCGATAAGACCCATGGGCGTGTAAGCTAAACGTTTGTGTGATACAATAATTAAAACAACGGGGAAATACAGTGAAACAAATCTATCTAGATAGAGATCAGTGTAGTCAATTTGAAGTTGGCTACTTTGAAAAAGATTCTATTTCTCTTAGAGCAGATGTTATTCTAGCCTCTAAGTTTCAAGGATACGATGATAAGCATACCAGCTTTCTTCAGGAATTCCGAAGTAGAACTCTAATGCTATCACGGCTTCGAGATGACTCACCGGGATGGTACACAGTGATTAACACACTTGGGAGAGATCAATGATGTGGACAGTAATCTACCATAATGAGGACAATCTTAGTATTTCAGCTGTAGAGTTCAATGGGCCGATTGATGCCCATGCAGCAATGATTGAAGTTGCTAAGCAGATTGACGGTCCTATTATCGCAATGGTCAAGGGGCTTCACAAGGTCTGGTCGCCTACGCAGGGATGGCTGAATGACAACACCCCACCTTGCAGGTCAGATGCACAGCAACATGATCTCTACGAGGTCTAGAGGACCTGATAGTGAAGATGCATAAAGAAAAATACGAAGAGCTTCTTCTTCGATTCGCAAAAGAGCTTCATGATGTTGGTGTGACTGAGAACATGAAGAAGATTATTGAATCTCAATATACTAATACACCTAATCTTTCGAATGCGCACACTGAAGAAGCGACGGATAGATTTGTCTATCGATACAATGGATATATGATTGAAGCTTCCCGGGCCGTGAAGCTAGTGGTTAAAAAGGTTTCGTCATGAAAGTTGGAGATAGAGCTAAAATTAAATCGTCAACAGACGACCAGATCGTAATTATAACGAGAGTTTTCTGGAGAGGAACTGCTGGTAGCTGTGTATCGTATATTGACTCTGTGGAGATTATGTATGAAAATGGAATGAAGTCGATGGTGCCTCCTAAATCCATTGAAATTATTAAAGAGGTTGATTAAATATTTATCACCATTGATGTCCTAATTATTATACGGCATCATAATGGGAACGGCAGATCAAGAAAACAAATTAGCTAGTGTAGGCGACCTCGTTATAAAGAGCAAGGGTATGAGCAAGGGTATGAGAGGTGTAGTCACTAACGTGATTTTTAATTTCACAGGTACTACAATCTATATAGTTAACACACCCATGGGATTGCTTAGTTGGTATTCACGTCATGTCAAGGTTGTAAAGTGAAAATCGGTGACATGGTAGTGTTCGTCGACGAATTGTACCCTAGAAAAAATTTATCTGATTGCGGTATATTCAGGTGGAAAAAGGGTATCTTAGTCGAGAAAGACGAAGATGCAAAAACAGCAACTGTCCTATGCGAAGGAAAGCTAGTCACTGTT
>Ga0080013_1004134_pt1 | contig 14516 bp, 13 predicted proteins | sample ETNvirenome_6_85_FD_69236 | JGI IMG/M metagenome (GOLD analysis project Ga0080013, IMG submission 69236) | Marine viral communities from the Pacific Ocean - ETNP_6_85 (SPADES assembly) (version 2) | ecosystem: Environmental > Aquatic > Marine > Oceanic | place: Pacific Ocean | collected 2013-06-19
AAATGAAGTATATCAAACAGAGACTTCAGATTGGCATCGTAAAAATATGGGACGTTTATATAAACAAAATGAAAACATTCCTTTCACAATGGTACCAGATTTATCATTATTTTTACTTCATAAATACAACGTAAATATGTCATGGAATGAATATCAAGCTATTAAAATTCATGATGGTGTATATGATGATGCTAATAAACCATATTTTATTTCTAGATCAGCTCAAGCTAAATTAAAAACAAATTTGCCAATAATTCTCCATCACGCAGATCACATGGCTGCACAAATTGAATATGAACGATGGAGAAATCAAAAAAATGGTGCTCCTATAAAAACATCTGAAAAATCTAAAACTACTAAATCTAATGCATTAAAGAATTTAGCGGAGTCTAATCCTAATATTAAAGAGTCTATTTCGGATATTTTTAGTTCATTTAAAGAAGATAAATCATGATTTTATTAATTATATTATGTATTATGTTTGCAGGTATTGCGGGTTATATGAGTTATCGTGCTTATATACTAGCAGGTTTATTAGCAGATATAGAAGATTATTATATTGATGTAGAAAAAACTAATATTTACATGTATGATAAAATACAAAAATCATATGAAAATATGAAACAAATAGATCGAATCGGTGCATTCGAAAATGAAGACGAAGCAGGAACAACATTTCAAATGCTAAAACAAGTACTTGATGAATTAAAAGGAGAATTCGATGGGTCGGAAAAAGAAGAAGAGTAATAGATATTGGACTAAAATAACAGAATTATCTATATCTGCATATAATAGAACTATAGATAATCCAGCATTAAGAGAACGAATATATAGAAGATTTATATATCCAGCTCTTATGAAATTAGCTGAAAATCTAATAAATAAAATGAAACCAGGATATATACGTTCTAGTTTTAAAGATTTACAAACGGATCTAGTTACTTATTTAACAGCTAGATTAGATAAATTTAATCCAGAAAATGGTAAAGCATATTCATATTATACTAGATCGTCTTTTAATTATTTAATTGCAGAAAATCAAAAAGCATATGTTAAATTAAAACAAAAATCAGAACCTATTAATATAGATGAAAGTAGAAATGTATTAATTGAGCTTCATAATGATGATATGAAATTAACTTTAAAGTATTTTATGGATGCGTATATAGAATATTGTCATGATAATTTAAATTATATTTTTTCAAATCCTATAGATATACACGTAGCAGATTCAGTATTATATATTTTTGAAACAAGAGAAAATATTGAAGAATTTAATAAAAAAGCATTATATGTCTTTATAAGAGAACGTACTGGATTACAAACTAATAATATTACACGTGTAATAAAGGTATTAAAACATATATATGAAGTTAAATTTAAAGAATATGAACAAACTGAATTCATAAAATTGCCATTTTAATATTTATATATAAAGTGTAATGTTATGGATAATCAAGAAGAATTGTTCAAAGGGGTATCATTTTCAGATTTAATGTCTGATGTATATCATAATTCTAAACGAACATCGAGGCAAATTAATCAATTAATTTCTCAATTACAACCACTAATACGTAGTTCGTCAGATGCAACTATAATTGTACCTTTAATTAAAGAATATTTAGAAGTATCAGTTAAAAATGATGATCATTTAGTAAAATTAACTGCTATAGTTCAAAGATATATTTCAACTAAACAAACAATCGTAGGATCAGATAGTTTATTATCTGATGAAGAAAAAAAACAATTACTACAAATTGCAGATGATACTTTAACTGGAGAATTAGAAACAGAATTAAATTCTATAGAAACCGAAGAAAAAGAATTACAAAAAAAAGTTAATATAGCAAAAGAAAAACTAAGAGGAAATTCAAATGATTAACTTTTATCATGCAGAGGTAATTAAATTACCCGAATCAAAAAATACTTATAAATGGAATAATGATGAATCCCATACTATTGATGTAACATATGATGATAATGATGGATCTAAATCAACGATAAATAATGTTTTACCATTATATAATAATATTAAACAAATTCCAATTATTGGAGAAACTGTTTTAATATTTCAATCAGATAGTAAATTTACAGCTGGTGGTTTTACTGGACGTCAGTGGTTTTATACTAATCCTATAAACATGCAAAGTAAAATATCAAATCATCAAAGTCCAATTATTACAGCCGGCGAAAAAAAAGATGAAAACTTTGAAAAAGTTATAAATAATAAATCTATTTTTTCATTACAGCCATATCTCGGAGATGTGTTAATAGAAGGTCGCTGGGGAAACAGTATTCGATTTGGGAGTACTATTAAAACTACCGAAGATTATTCAAAAAAACCTACATGGACTGGAAATACTGCGGGAGATCCAATATTAATATTATCTAATGGACAAACTCATGATGAAGAATTTACAATAGAAAATGTAAAAGATGATCCAGCTTCATTATATTTAACATCTACTCAAAAAATATCAAATTTAGATTTAAAATTAAAAGTATTTACTGAATTTGATAAAAAAGAAACTACATCACAATTTATTGCATCTGCAGATCGTATTGTTTTAAATTCTAAAAAAGATTTAATTGTTTTAAATTCGGCTAAAGCAGTTGTAATTAATACTGATGTTTTGTGTATTGGTGATGACAAAGCTGATCAATCAATGGTATTTGGAGAAGAATTAGAAAAAATATTAAAAGAATTAATCGAAATAATAAGAGGCGGTGCAGTAGGAGGCGGATTAGCTAGTATTTTTGATATAGCAGCATTATTTAATTTAGAAACAAAAATTAAAAATATAAAAAGTAATAAATTTAAAATAAAAAAATAAAATTATGGCAGTTACACCACCTTTAGACAGAATTCCAACTATACCAAATAAACTAATGAAATTGATTTTAGAGCAAATAAACAAACAGTTAGATAAAATTCAATCTGATACAACAAGTTTATTAAAACAAACAATAAAATTACCAGAAGGCATAAAATGTGATGATCCTAGAATAAAAAAAGCAAAAGACACATTAAATGATCTTAATGATGGAATTCAAAAATTACAAACTGAGGTACCGCCTATTGTAGAAAAAGTACAAAAAGCCTTGCAAGTTGCAGCTTCAGCAGCTGCAGCTATAAAAGCTGCGCAATTCATGACTCCTGGTGTTGGCCAAATGTTATTGGCTGCCGAATTAACTGAAGTTCAAAACACTACAATAGCAAATGCAATTACAGCTGTTAACCAGTTAAATGGCATACCTGGCCAATTACAATCTAGACTAGAATCTATGTCTAAAGATATTGCTAATTCACTAATTAAATTAAATATGGCGTGCGGAAATGCAGAGCAATTTGATATACCTTCACAAATTTCAAATAATATTCAATCAGATATGAATGATATAACAAATAATCAATTAAATAATAATGATAATTTAGATTCTGAATTTTATCAAACTATTAATGTATCAGATACAGATATAACACAACGAAATGAATTAATTTCTCAATTAGTAGATAGACAATTAGATTTATTATCTTCATTACAAGAAGCTCCAAGTCAAGTATTTCAAGAAGAAAATCCACCAAATAATGATATAGGAAAAACTGGAGATTATTATGTTGATACGGCAAATAGAAAAATGTATGGACCAAAACCTAGTAGAAATGATTGGGGAATGGGGGTAAATTATTAATAGTAATATTTATATAAAAATAATATCATGGAACAAAAAACATTTTTTACAATTTTAAAAAAAACAATTCGAGAAGAAGTTCGAAATGTTATAAAACAAGAATTATCCGAAATCTTAAAAGAGGGTTTACAGTCTACTGTAAATGAAATAAAAAATAAAAGTTTACAGGAAGAAACAGAATTAATTAAAAAATCTAATAATTTTAAGAAAACTCCTAAATTTAAAAAAACAGGGTTTGCTAATATATTAAATGACACTAATATATTATCAGAAACAAATTCGGTAAGTAACTATGCTTCTATAATGAATGAAAATTATAATGATTTATCATTTTCCTCTGCAGACGCTCCTGGGTTTGGTATGATGCGTCAAAATCAAGTTCCTGCTACAATAGAAGATCCAGAAACAGGTAAAATCATGAAAGTTGATAAAACTATAGCAAATGCAATGACTAAAGACTATTCTGCTTTAATGAAAGCTATAGATAATAAAAAAGGTAGATAATGGGATATCAAATACAATTAGTTAATAAACAATTAGAAACGCCTGATATTGTATTAGGAGTTGATGGTGTGTTTAGTAACGATGATGTATTTAAACCATTATATTCAACCATGGATCAAGCTGTTGCAAATTTAAAATCGTTATTATTAACAAGAAAAGGAGAACGATACGAACAAGTTACATATGGAACTAACTTGTTAAATAGATTGTTTGAACCAATATATCAAGAACTTAAAACTGATATTCAAGACGACATATTTTCTGCTATCAATTATTGGTTACCATATTTAACTATAGAAACATTAGAAATACTAACTAATGAAGATGATCCTACACTAGAACATACAATTAAAATAACATTGAGTGTTAGTATTTCTGGATTTGAAACTAAAACTATAACGTTATTAGCTGGAGAAAATGGAACATTAGAAATAGAATAAACATATGGAAACTAAAAAAGATATATCATATTTAGGCAAAGATTTCGGCCAATTTCGTAGAAATTTAATTAATTTTACAAAACAATATTTTCCAAATAGCTATACTGATTTCAATGAATCTTCTCCTGGAATGATTTTTATTGAATTAGCTTCGTATGTAGGAGATGTATTAAGTTATTATACCGATACTAATTTAAAAGAATCATTATTAGAACAAGCGTCAGAAAGATCTAATATATTTGATTTATCACATACATTAGGATATAAACCTAAATATTCAGTGCCAGCTCATGTAACATTAGATATATTTCAATTAGTTCCAGCTATAGGTACTGGGGTAAATGTAAGACCGGATTTTAATTATGCATTATCAATTAAATCAGGATTATCAGTAAAATCATCAATAGGAGATGCTGTATTTAGAACGTTAGACTCTATAGACTTTAAGTTTTCATCATCATTTTCTCCAACAGATGTTACTATATATGAGTCAGATGATTCTACAAATCTTCCAATTTATTATTTGTTAAAAAAACAGATTAATGCCGTATCAGGAGAAATTAAAACTGATAAATTTGAGTTTAATGATCCTATTGCATATGATAAACTAGTATTAACAGATCCTAATATAATTGATATTATTTCAATTGAAGAGTCTGATGGAGATAATTGGTATAATGTTCCATATTTAGCCCAGGATACTATATTTGAAGAGATTCCTAATTTAGCTGAAAATGATCCAAATTTATCTCCGTTTAGATCAGAAGTTCCTAGTTTATTAAAATTAAGAAAAACATCTAAAAGATTTATTACTAGAACAAGAAGTGATGGTAAGACTGAAATACAATTTGGAGCTGGAGTATCTTCTAATAATGATGAAGAAGTAATTCCAAATCCAAGTAATGTAGGCAATGGACTATCAGCTGTTAGAAGAGGGATAGATGTAGATATAGATCCGTCAAATTTTTTATATACAAGAACATATGGCCAAGCTCCGTCTGATACTACGTTAACTGTAAAATATACTGTAGGTAATGGAATATCGGATAATGTTAGTTCTGGACAATTAACTGAAATTCAAAATATTGAATTTGATGATGATATAAATTCATTGAATACTGCTGGGTTAGTTAACTTTGTTAAACAATCTATTGCTGTTACAAATAATACTCCAGCAAAGGGAGCTAAAAGTGAAGACACTTTGCAAGATATAAAAAATAACGCATTAGCAAATTTTGCAACACAAAATCGTTTAGTTACAAGAGAAGATTATATAATACGTTCATATTCGATGCCAGCACAATTTGGAAGTGTAGCTAAAGCATATATTGTTCCAGATGATCAAATTACACAACAGGATTTAATAGAAACCAGAATAGCAAATCCATTAGCATTAAACATGTATGTTTTAGGATATAATGCTTCAAAACAATTAACGGAATTAAATAATGCAATAAAAGAAAATTTAAAAACTTATTTAAATTATTATCGTATATTAACCGATGCAATAAATATTAAAGATGCATTTATTATAAATTTTGGTATAAATTTTGAAATTTCAGTTTTAACAAATTATAATAGCAATGAAACGTTAATTAAATGTATTGATTCATTAAAAAAATTATTTGATATAGATAGAAGACAAATTAATCAAACTATTATTAAATCAGAAGTAACTAATACTATTGCTAATGTAAAAGGAGTACAGAATGTTATAGCTATTGAATTTACAAATTTGGTAAATGTAGATTTAGGATATTCTGGTAATTCGTATGATTTGACGTCTGCTACAAAAAACGGAATTATATATCCATCATTAGATCCTAGTATATTTGAAATAAAATTTCCAAATTCAGATATAAAAGGACGTGTAGTATCTTATTAAGATCTATATTTATAGAAAAAAAGGAAAATTATGGGCGTTTTATCAACAAATCGTTCTCAAATAACATCAGGAGGATTAATATCAGCTAGTTTTATATCTGATATATACGATGTTTTAACTGCAGCTAAAATAGATAACTCGGTTTTTTCTGGATCATTAGGAGTGTCTGGGTCATTAAGTGTTAGTTCTGGTATTACTGGTACGTTAACAGGTACTGCTACTACTGCGTCATATATATCTGGTGCTAATGTTAACGGAAATGTACCATCATCAACTACTGCATCATATATACAATCAACAAATATTGATGGTACTGTTGCTAACGCAACTAGTTCTTCGTTTGCTACTACATCTATTACTGCATCATTTATTGCAGATAATTTAACGTTTGCACAACAAGCATCATTAGGAACAGCTGTTAATGGATCGTTAGCTGTATCATCAAGTGGAGATTTATATTTCGGTAGTGCTAGTGCTTGGCATAAAGTTACATTAACTTAGTAAGGAAAACAATGTTTAGAATATTTTATGCAGAAAGTGATGTTAATTTATATGAACACAAAGATACCACAAATACTGGTATAGATGAAATATTAGAAATCGGCAATCGTTTAGATATAGATGGGGAAACTTTAAAAAAATCTAGATCTATAGTTAAATTTAGCATGAATGAAATAAAAAATGCATTAACTAAATATTCTGCTAATTTAAATTCATGTAAATTTATATTACAGTTATTTACAAGTCACGCAAAAAATTTACCAGCTAAGTATTCTATAGACGCAAAAATTACAGCTCAACCATGGAATAATGGAACAGGTTTTTTATCATCAGTACCAGTAGTAACCGATGGAGCTTCTTGGTCTGAACCAGCTGTTTCTTGTTCAAATGATGGACAATTATATACATCTCAAAGTATAGTCATTTCTGGCTCAAATTGGATTGCTGGATCTGATCATGTACGAGTAAATAATACATCGTTATATGTATCGGGTAGCGGTACAGGAGGAAGTTGGTTATATCAATCAGGAAGTGGAACGTTTAATTTGTCTAATTTTAATCAATTTTATTTTCATCAACCAGGTTTAACTGAAAATGAAGACTTTTCATATAGAACTACTGATATATTTATGGATGTTACTGATGCTATTAGTTTTTGGATAAGTGGATCTGGTGGAGTATCAATTGATAATAATGGATTTTTATTAAAATTATCCAATTCTGATGAAAATTCTAGTAATCAATCTAGTATTAGATTTTTTAGTAGAGAAACTCATACTATATATGTACCTAGATTAGTTATGTTATTTGATAATTCCGAATATTCGGATACATTAGATCAAATAAATTTAGATTCATATTCAACATATACTAAAATTAAATCAGAATATAAAGATGTAGAAATAGCAAAAATAAGAATATACGCACGAGATAAATTTCCTAGTAAATCTCCTACTAATTTGTTTCCAATACAAACTATTAAACGTTTACCAGAAACAACTACATATGCAATTAAAGACTCCGTCACAGAAGAGTACATAATTCCATTTGATGATATTTATAATAAAGTAAGTTGTGATTCTACTAGTAATTTTATACATATTGATATGAATAGTTTTATGCCAGAACGTTATTATCAATTACAATTTAAAATTAAAGATGGAATCATAGATGATTATATTGATGACCAGATTTATTTTAAAGTAGTTAGATAATGGCAAACCAAGAACAACAAAGTAATAATTTCAGAGATATTATAGATGAACAATTTTATCAAAGATATCAAAATAGAGGACTAAATTATAAATCTAATTTACCAGGTGTAAATAACAGAGATACGTCTCAAAATCTTATTGTTGATTTAAATAAAAAATCTATTCTTACTATAGAACCTACTGATACAAATATAACAATGGAATCTGTAATATCAGTTATAGATACCCAATTTAGTTACTTTAGTTTTCCTGCTTCTACAAATGTAATAGATACTGATTTAGATATTAATGTAGATTTAGATATACCAGAGCAACAATCTACACAAGATCCTATATTTGCAAGATATAAACCTATAGATCAACAACAAATACCTGGAGGATTTAATAATCTTGCTGCAGAGCTTGAAATGAGTGATATTGAAGAAGGAGCTTCACAAAAAAGACCAAACCGTTATTATATAACTAAACAAATTAAAGATTCTGGAGTAGATTTAAGATTCAGAGTTAAAATTAATTTTAGATATGATAGTGATAGTGATGATTATAATACAACGTTGTTTTATATTACTAGAGTTAATCCTGATGAAAAATTTATTGACGTAACTTATAAAGAATATTTTAATTTTGAAACCCCATATGCAGGAGGAGGGAAAATTTTACGATATCAAGTACAAGACGCAACTAAAGAAGTAGTTATTGCAAATTCAGAATTTGATGTTGGTGATAGTTTTGCTTTATTTGGCCTGGCTGGAAGAGGACAACCTGAAGATGAATTTAAATATAGTACAATTAATGCCGATCAAACTTATTGGTCTATAACAGATGCGTCTAAAAATGTTGATGAATGGAATAGAGAAATATAATGAGTTTACATCAATATAAAAATATCGAAACTTTTAATAATTCTAAAGATTCAGTTTCTGCAGAACGAATATCAAAGTCAGATTCGCAGTTTTTTTCAATTGATTCTAATAATTCTATATATTATAATTCTAATATTTTAAATAAAGATATAAATTCTACAGTTGAATTTCATTTATATGCTGATCAAACTTGGATAACAGGTAATCATAAAATTAATATTTTAAATAGACAAATTAGTCATATTAATCCTGATACTAAACAACCCATATCATTTCCAGGTGGTCAAATTTTATTAAATTTAACTGAAGAATTAAATAATTTTAATATTACTACTGGTACATTTAATGTCGTTGTTAATTTTTTTAAAAATTTAATAGGTAATTATGACAAACAACATTTACGTATTGAAGAAATATCTCCAGATAGAACTGAGATAAAATTACGAGCAATCAATCCAAATGACGTTGAATTTTTAGAACAAATAACTAATTATATTAATTTAGGTTTACAGACATCTGAACAATATTTTAAATCTAGATTATTAAATTTTAGTAAAAATGAATGTGCATTATTTGTTAATAGCGTTGTTATTGGTGAATATTTATACGTTAAATTATACGAACCATTATCAGATGAAATAAATGTAAATTTTAAAACATGGATTGTAGAAGAATTAAAATCATCTTATTTAGATACAGTTTCTACAATTACAGAACAATCTATAGCTGTTGTTAATAGATTATCAGCTCCAAATTGGCATGCAAATTATTCATATGATACGTCAACTGAGACTGGTTTAAAAAGTTGGACAGATTTATTAGGTTCGTCTGTACAAACATCGCAACAAATTATAGATTCATTTTTCTCCGGAAGTTTATCTGGAATAAAATTAAATATAAATTATCGAGATTTTAACAATTTTGTTTTTTATAGTTCAGCTACAGAACGATTAGAAAATTTTAAGTATAAATTAAATTTAATTGAACATTATGTTTCACAAAGTTCATATGTATCTGGATTATCTGGAAGTGTGGCTACTACAAATTCAAATGATTTTTTAAATTTAAAAACTAATTTAATTAGTGGATTTGATGATTTTGAAAACTATTTATATTATACTTCAGAATCTAGATTATATACTCATAATGTTCCTATAGAATTTCCAACGGTTGCTGAAGTAACAGGTAGTTATATAACACCTGCTCCTAAATCTAATTCAACATTACCATATAATTTATATCCCATAACAAGTAGTCAATTTACAAATTGGTATAATTCATTATATGAATCTGCGTCATTATATGACACATTAAATAAAAATGCTTTAAGATTTGCAATTCCAGAATATATAAGAATAAGTAGCGAAAATGCACCATTAGATACATTTGTTAACATGTTAGGTCATCATTATGATATACTTTATACGTATATTAATCATATGACTAAAATAAATAAAAGAGAAGAAAATCCTAAATTAGGAATGCCAAATGAATTATTATATTCTGTTGCAAAACAATTTGGATGGAATTTAACAGACGGTCAGCAAGATCAAGATTTATGGCAATATTTATTAGGAACTAATGAATCTGGTATTCCAATTACTGGATCTAATACTATAGGAGATCCTGCTGTATCTGGTCGAGATATTACATATTCTATATGGCGAAGAATTATAAATAACTTACCTTTATTATTAAAGTCTAAAGGAACAAAACGAAGTATACAAGCATTATTATCATGTTATGGTATTCCTCAATCATTAATAACAATTAAAGAATATGGCGGTCCTAGATTAGATCGAGCTCCCGTATATGAAAAATTAAATTTTGATTATGCTTTAGATTTAATTACAAATACAGCTGGTACGGTAATTACGGATTATTCACAATCATTAAATTCTATAGAACTTCGATTTCGAACAGATAATGTTGTTACAAATCCATCGATTCCTAGTACTATGAATTTATTTTCAATTGGGGATAATAATGTTACGTTAGATTTTACGCGTGGTACTTTAGGTAAAATGCAAATTAACGGTACTGGATCAGAAGATATAGAATTATTTGATGGAAATTATTTAACAGCATTATTAAAAACAAATGGTTCCGAATTACAATTAATTACAAAAAAATCTAAATATGGAAAAATAATAGCTACTGTTAGTTCATCTGCAGTTGCAACTATTCCTCCAACTGGATCTATTATTATAGGAGGTACTAGTGGCGGTAGTAGATTACAAGGTCAATTACAGGAACTTAGATTGTGGTCTGTTTCATTAGGAAATCAACCATTTGAAAATCATGTAAAAGCTCCATCAGCATATGATGGAAATATTGATGCATATGATGAATTAGTTTATAGATTACCATTAACACAAAAAATTAATCATGCTTTAACAAGTAGTTTATCAGGAGTACAGCCTACAATATCTATAATTTCTTCATCATTTTCAAGTTGGACTAATAATACTCCATATGACTCTATTGAAGAAACTTATTATTTTGATGGAATATCTTTAGCAGCTGGTACTTTTGATGATAATAAGATACGTTTAGAATCTAATAAACTTGTTGGTAATTTAGATTTAACAACAAGGGCAGAACGAAGTCAATTTGATAAAGCTCCTTTAGATAGTAAAAAATTAGGAATTTATTTTTCGCCACAAACAATGGTAAATGAAGATATCATTGCACAATTTGGTTTTACTGAATTAGATCAATACATAGGTGATCCAGGAGATACTGAAGATAAATCATATCCAAATTTAATACGAGCTGCACAATCATATTGGAAAAAATACGAACAAAAAAATGATATTAATGCATATATTAAAATATTTACATTATTTGATTTATCATTTTTTAAACAATTAGAACAATTATTACCAGCACGTACTGATGCAATTACTGGAATAGTTGTTCAGCCTAATATATTTGAACGTAATAAAGATACTATATTACCAAAAGTTAATAGATTTAATGATACATATAATGTAACTATTGCGGATACTCCGCCTACTACATCTGGTGATTATTTATTATATACTGGGTCTATTTCAGGTAAAATATTAAATATAACTGCATCAGATGATGATCAATTACAAATGTATTTAACATCATCTGTTACAAAGCGATATAATAGAACTTTATATTCTAGAGACTATGTTGTATATTCCGGAAGTAAATTTATAAGTGCATCAACTCCGCATTGGATGTCAGAAGCAGTATTACCAAATTTTTCTGGAAGTATATTATCAATAACTAAACAAAATAAAATTATAATTAATAATAGCACTAGTTATCAAGCAGCAGGTGTTTCAGATTATTTACCAACTGGTATTAATAATCAAAAATTTACAGGAACAAAAATGACATCGCCTGATTTTAATATTAATTCAGTTGATACAATTGACGGAGGACCTGTAGTAGAATTTAATACTGCTAATCCGAATCAATTAATATATCAAAATCTAGGACAAGGTGGAAGTTTCATTTTACGATAAAAAATATAAATGAAACATATTTATTAAAAATAGGAATAAATTATGGGATACTTAAATAATAGTTCGGTTACAGTCGATGCTATTTTAACATTAAAAGGACGAGAATTATTAGCACAAGGTGGAAATGCATTTAATATTACACAATTTGCATTAGGAGATGACGAAGTTGATTACAGCTTATGGAATCCAGAGCATCCATTAGGAACAAATTATTATGGTACTATTATAGAAAATATGCCAATTACAGAAGCTATACCTGATGAAACTCAAGCATTGCGATATAAATTATTAACGTTGCCAAAAGGAACAACAAATATTCCAGTTGTATCTGTAGGTAATACTAGTATTATTTTACAAGGCCCAGGTACTGTTGCTGATGTTACTCCTAACACTAATATAAGTGCAGGAAATAGTACATTAGGATATACAGCAATATTATCTGATTCATCTATTGCAACGTTAACAGTAACATCTCAGTTACAAAATTCGGTGTTGCCTTCTATACCTAGATTTATTGGAGATAATGAAGACGCACAAAGCTTTGCAGTTTCGGGATTTGGATTCAGGCTTACAGCAAAAACATTGTTAGTTGCAGATAAAACTGCTACTATTACTATTATTGGAAATGAAACTGGAGGCCAAACTACAATACAATTAACTGTTAAAAAAGCAACCAATGTTAGTAATACATAAAAGGTTAAAAAATGAATTTTAAAATGATAGAACAATTAAGAAAATTACCTAGACATGGAGTTCCTGTAGATTCTAGAGGACAAGGAATACCACCAACTAGTCCAGCAAGTGCAAGTCCAACTGCTGCAGGTGCCACAGTTGCACCAGCAGTGTCAAATACAATTAATGCACAAGTACAACAATTAGCACAAGTTTTAGCAAATGAAATAATTGCTGAAAGAGATGCATCAGCTAATCAAAGTATTAATGGAAAAACATTTAGTATATTTGCATCTGGAGATGTAATTAATAAACAAAAAGAAACTGTAACTGCTGGGTTGTGGAGTGATAATGTTGCAAGTTTAACTTCTTTTTTTACTAGTTCTACTCAAACTACAAGTCAACGTAAATATTATGTAGACGTTCATCAATCTGCTCCTGGAACAGAAGGTAGTGAATGTCAATTTTCTATAGCATATGGCCATGCAGCTGGTAGTGGTTCTGATTCGCAAGGTCAACTTAATGATTCTCCATCTAAAGCTATATATGGACAATATCGACAATTATTATTGAATCCAAATGACGCAAGATTTACTACAGGAGATGGAGACACAAATCATATATATGTTATAAATTTTAAACGTAATAGATTAAGAGAACGATTAGACGCAGGAAATTTTGAATTACCTTTAAGATATATGTCAGCATCATTGGATATTAACGCAACAGGTAGTAACATGGCTTGTAGTAGTTCAATTGTTCGTAGTTTAATTGATGATTCTTCTTTAGCTGCAGCTACAGTAGGCGATTCTGGTAAACGTTATAATATAGTATCTGGTTCAATTAATGCTGGAGTTTATAATACCTCAGCACCAGTATATTATGGATTAGCATATCCAGATCATGGGGTACTAATATTAGATGGTAAAAAATTAGATGCAGATTTAAATTTCCAAACTAATAGTGGATCTAGTTCAGAAGGAAATAATCATTTTAGATTATATCACTCAATATCAGGATCTGCAGCTATAACAAATGCTGCAACTAGCGACCCATATGGATTTCAAGCTAGAAATTCCGAACAAATAACAAGCACACATTATTTTGTTAGAATAAAAAATGCAGAATATAATTTCTCTAATAATCCTTCTTATGTTACCGGAAGTCAAGGCGAATTAGTTCAGCCTAATTTTCAAACAGATCCAAAGGTTTATATAACATCTGTTGGGTTATATAATAAC
>Ga0080013_1004135_pt1 | contig 14515 bp, 3 predicted proteins | sample ETNvirenome_6_85_FD_69236 | JGI IMG/M metagenome (GOLD analysis project Ga0080013, IMG submission 69236) | Marine viral communities from the Pacific Ocean - ETNP_6_85 (SPADES assembly) (version 2) | ecosystem: Environmental > Aquatic > Marine > Oceanic | place: Pacific Ocean | collected 2013-06-19
CCCGCTAGCGGCAATGTAAGTTTTTACTTAAGATTGTTTAACGCCGAGCACTCTAAGACTGTGCCGCAAGATTATACGCTCACTGTTCTGGCTATTTCACAGTCATGGCAACAGGGGGTTGGTTTAGACTTAGAAAATTATAAGGATGTGACCAAGGGCAATGATGGCGCCAATTGGATGAGTGCCTCAAATACATCTTATTGGACCGATATTAATGATACTTTGTTGGCTGGTGGCTCTTATCATACTGGAAGCACTAATGCCGACGTAGACACCGAGATTCATACCTTTACTCAAACATTCTCCACTGGTCTAGAGAATATGGAAATAGATATCACGCCATTAGTTGAGCAGTGGATTGACGGCACATATTCAAACTATGGCGTTGGAATACACATGTCGGCTAGTTATGAGGCATATATATCAGGCACCGCCAATACAGTGGTGAAGCGAGTTCCGGGAAATCTTGCTTTGGACGATGAAGACACCACACAAAGTGTTATTTATAACCCAAGCGGCTCTACAAAATCATATTATACGAAGCGTTTCTTTGCTAGCGGCTCTCAATACTTTTTTAGTCGCCCTATTATTGAGGCTCGCTGGAATTCTGCAACAAAAGATGATCGAGGCAACTTTTATTATAGCAGTTCGTTGGCTCCCGCTGCTGATAACTTAAATACGATTTATCTATACAACTATGTCAGAGGCCAATTGACGGACATTCCTCAAGCTCACGCCGGCACCTTTGCAAAGGTTGTATATGTAAGTATCTATTCTGGTTCCGTGGGGGGGTTTTATGGCGATCAGGGCGGCGGCGATGGTGACGATGTGCCTCCCTCGGATTATCCTGTGTCTGGTACCACGGCAGCTAATACCGGAAGTGTTCAAGTTTTGTCCGCCGATAATGATGGCAATGTTCGGTCGGGCTTTTTAACTGTTGTAACCGGAGGGATCGTTTCGACTGGAATATATAGCGCTTCTTTCGCATTCACAGGCTCTGAGCTTTTGGAGACGATTTATGACGTGTGGTTTACTGGTAGCGATACGATTACTAACGCTAATGATGCTTCCATTCAATATTTTACGGGCACGATCAAGCCCATCACCTTGAGAGGCTCACAGACGATTACCAAGCCGGTATATTATTCAACCATCACTAACTTGAGGGGGAAATATCGCAAAGACGAGAATGCACGCTTTAATTTGTATATCCGAGAGAAAAATTGGGATCCTAACATCTATACAGTTGCAAATGCCGACCCAGATAGTGCCACCGTTGTAAGCGGCGCATATCGTGTGTTTAGGGTGTTGGATGGTTACCCAGCAATTCCCTATGGAACGGGTTCGGATTTGCATACGCAAATGTCATACGACATATCGGGAAGTCATTTCGATGTGGATATGAGTCTTTTAGATCCGGGATATACCTATGCATTCAAATTTTCATTTTATGATTCTAAGTTGAGTTCTTGGATAGAGCAGCCAGGTGTATTCAAGTTTAGAGTGGAAGACTATGAGTATTAAAAAACTTTTCGGTTCTACGGAAAAATCAAGAAATTATCTTTCGACTACAACAGAGAAAGATGCTTTTAAGGATGCAGAATCATCAAAAAACATAGAAGCACGCAAGCGAAAGCAAGATACTTTTGTTCCACAAGTAAACTATTCGGAACCAAACAACTTTGCTAAATACGGATCCGCTTATCTGTATTATAAAAGCGCCATAGAACGAATTCACGATTATTATCCTTATGATGGCTCAGGCGCAGAAATAACTGAGTTTTATAATAAGTCTTTAGATATCGAAAAATATATTTTTGATAACCAGTATCCTCGCACCACTGGCTATGTCATTTTGAGCGCGGATGGGTGGGACACAAGATCCGGCGCAATCATAAGTGGGTATGGGCTGTCAGATAGCCAAGAATATATCACGTTATATGGAGGGCCCAATACTTCATCTTATACTACTCTAGCAAGTGCCTTTAATAATCCACACAACAGCAAATTTCAGTCTGCTAACATATATAATACCAATATCTATCAAGCCGATGGACTTCCTACTGATTATGGTAGTGGATCTCGTACCTCTAACTTAAAAGCAGATTTTGGCGACGGCGTTACAGTTGAATTTTGGTTAAAAACTGGTTCTCTAAATTCTATTAATCTAACACGCAAGCAAGTTGTGTTTGACATGTGGAACAACGAAGCATCCTCCAGTGCCGATTATGGAAGAATAACTGTTACTGTTTCTGGTAACTTTTCTGGCGAAAACCGCTCGCCCTTCTATCTCACGGTGCAGAGCGGTACTAGTGGAATTTTTGAACAGAATATCGGCTCCACAGATTTGGCGGCTAATACACTTTCAGATTGGCAACACTACGCCATCAAGATAAATAATACGGGAAGCAATACGCTGACGACAAGGATGTATGTAAGCGGCGCCTTGGACGATACTAATAATGCGGCCGGCTCTTTGAATCCGCTAAAAACCAAAAATATGATGGCTAGAATTGGCGCCCTTCTTGTGGCACCTTCTGGTACCGCCGAAACTGCCGGAATAGAATCGTCTGCTATGGCTGGATATGGCAAACTCAGCGGTTCTATGGATGAATTTAGATATTGGAAGGTGGGACGCACCGCCGATGAAATTGGAAAGTATTGGTTTGATCAGATCCGCGGCGGCACAAATACGGATATAAGCAATGCAACGCTAGGTGTTTATTACAAGTTTAATGAGGGGATCACAACTACGGCCACGGTTGACAATACGGTTTTAGATTTTTCAGGGCGCCTCACTAATGGAGTGTGGACTGGTTACACTAGTAATTCGCGAAATAGTGGATCTGCCATTGTGTCTGCATCGGCAGCCTCATTCGAGTATGAAGATCCGATTGTATACTCAACTCATCCAGATGTTGTAAGCTTAAAAAATTCTTTATTAGCTAGCGGCTCTTTTCATGATTCAAACAATAATAGTTCATTTTTGAGCATGATGCCTGGTTGGGTCATCGAAGAAGACGAAGGGAAGACCTCTAATCTGAGCAAAATTGCCCACATTGTTGGGGCTTATTTTGATAAATTATATTTGCAAATAGATGCTTTGCCGGGTTTTAAAAACACCCTCTATACAAGCGCCTCTTATAAGCCTGCACCTTTTGCAGAGCACCTCCCGCAGTCTTTGGGTATGTATATGCCCGAGTTGTTTGTGGATGCCGATGTAATGGAGAAGTTTTTAAATCGAGATCAGACAACTTTATTTGAAGGCGACTTAAATGAAACAAAGAATTTAATATATTTAAATCTTTATAATAATCTTGCCCACCTTTATAAAAGCAAGGGCACCGAAAAAGCAATTAGAAATGTTTTAAGATGTTTTAATTTAGATGACAGGCTTATCAAATTAAATGTTTATTCTGACGGACACACATATCCCCTTAAAAACAACTTAAAGCAAACTCTTGTTGAAAAAACGTATATTAATTTTAACAATAATGACAACAAGGCTGCTGTTGTATACCAATTAGCCGAAGGTTCGAATTCCGATTCTTTTGATTATCTTTCGTGTAGCACCGTTGCTGGCTCATCCCAATTGGATAAGTATGGTTTTACTATTGAATCGGACATAACTTTCCCTTATTTTGAACTACAAGATGATGTAATAAAAGAACGCCCCAGCACTGTTTCATTATTTGGACTTCACTCTGTGGATGTGGATAATCCAACACACACAACGTGGGTTAGTAGCGATAAGGCCAACCTCCAGGTTTATGCCGTAAGAGATTCCTATAATTCTAAAAATGTATATTTTAAATTAACATCTTCGATTTCACCTTTTCCAATTCCCGTTTTAACAAGTAGCGTATTTTTTGACACCTACAATAATGAAAATTGGAATATTTCTGTACGGCTTAAGCCTAGTAATTATCCAATGACGGATGTGGTTACGGGCTCAAGCACCTATACCTATGATCTGATATTTAGAGGTGTTAACACGGTCATAGGAACGGTCAATGATAGTTTTACTCTGACAGCCTCGATTGCAATGAGTACGGGCAAGGATTTTCTTAGAGATCCGAAGAGGGTGTATGTGGGCGCCCGTCGAACAAACACAACTGGAGCTTTACTAAATAATTCCGACGTTTTGTTTGCGGGGATCAAATATTGGGCAAAATATTTAGAAGATTATGATTTAAACCAGCACATCTTTGATGTAGAAAATGCCGGAATTTCAGGATCTTACAGGAGTATTTCGCCCTTTGCCTCTGGAGCCGTAGGCAGCGAGGTCGGCAAAGATTTGCTTAATCTAAATACCCTCTTGCTGAATTGGGACTTTAGTAATGTAACAGGCTCAGATAGTGGGGGTAATTTTACTGTTACCGATATGAGTTCTGGCTCGACTTTGATAAGGGGCAATTACGGATGGTTAGGCGCCTTGGCCGGCTATCAATATACAGGATATGGATACGGATTTGCTGCTTCCTCTACTGCCTCTATTGACAAGAGATTGGAAAATTCATATAAATTTATTGATCCCGAAGGCGCCGTCTCCTCTAACATGATTAATATTTTTTCAGCTAATGATGAGGCTTTTGGTTTACCGGAGCAGCAAACAGTTCCAAATTATTTCTACGCGATAGAAAAAAGTATGTACAATGCAATTTCAGAAGAAATGTTGACATTTTTTGCTGGAGTGATTGATTTTAATGATATAATTGGTGCTCCTGTTAATCGCTATCGTGAAAGATATAAAACCATGGAGAAGTTACGAGAGATCTTTTTTCGAAGAGTCACAACCGTAACAGAGGTCGAGAAATTTATTAATTACTATCGGTGGTTTGACGATGCCATAGCCGTGATAGTTTCACAGTTGATTCCTGCATCTTCCGGATTTGTACCCGACGTTTTGAATACTATTGAAAGCCACGTTTTAGAGAGAAACAAGTACAAGACGCCATTCCCAACTCTTGAGTTTGTTGCCGGATGCCGCTGCAATATTGGTGACATGGCAGGTGGCGGTACCATTCCTGCTATCACCCCCATGATGGGTCATGGTGAACTTACATATGATTGGGAATTTGGACACGCGCCAATATCAGATTCTGAAAAAGTAAATGCTCTGTGGTGGAAAGAGCGCGCAGACCCAGCAAAAAAATCTACTATATCATCTGGCGATGCAAATGTCAATAAGGGTAGAAGCGCCACAAAGTCATCTATCAATAATCTCAACAATCAGACGGCTTCATATTTTACAACCACCGCAAAGGTTGCGTATACTGGCTCAACTTTTGCGTTACGGAAGCTGTCGAAACCATACAAATTAGAATTCCACAGAAAGCAGGTATATCACGGCGGCGTTAATTTTACAGATAACAAAAGCATTGCTTTTACTTACAATGCTTTATATCCGGGTGGGGGCTATTCATCGTCCGCGGATGGAGATGTGATTCCTGATAATGTTTTGTTATCGCTGGCAAATACACTAGTGGGTGTTAAGGATAATTTAGATTTTTCTACGCCCCCTGAATTAGTAAAAAATAAACGCTTTTTTAAAGTTTGGCACGGTAGAGATTTTCAAAATGGAGATGGTTACACAACGGCTAAATCTTCATTCGCATATCCTTTTAACTTTATTAGTGCAGCAGTAGACAATATTGTAGATGGATATACTCAATTAATAATCAACAATGTGACCGCCGGTCTTAATGTCGTTAATTTACACAATGATGTATACGGACCAGACATGGAAGTTCCCTTGCAGGGACCTTTTACTGATCATTTTGTCGGGGGTCATCAATCTCGGCATGTTGCAATAAATACTGGAAGCGCCGGCGGTAGCGATACGTGCCTGACGCGCCCCGAAGCATGGAAGATTTTGTTGGGTACCATTACTGGATCCACTCCCGATGTAACAGGTGCTCTGGGTATGGTCGGAGCCGACTACCCGTGGTATCCGTCCTCGTCTCAATATCCTAATCCAAACGCGCCCAAGGCCGTTCACTATAGAGGATTTACAGCCAAAAGACCGGTCAATATCAGAAATATTCTTATTACAACTCAGTCTGTTCTCGGCAACTACGATAGAAATTGGCAAGTTATAAATACAGTAGGTGCGTATTCCAATCCACAACACTTCATAAGAGAGCAGCCATCTCTCCCGTCCCAGATCACAGAAACCCCATCCACCTCTCAAGGTCGAACCTTTTTTGATATCCATCGGACAGAGGATTCTCATATTGAGCTTATTCCCTCTTATTCGGTGGGTTATTTAACCGGAACAGCCAGCAATTCAGTAATAATTGGGCGCTTTGCAGCCCCGGGTGGCATTGAAACAATGGGGATCGGCTATGGAGACATTCGATCAGCCGAATATTCAGTATACAATGCTTTAAATTATAGAAACTTGACTGTCATCAAGCCGTCACAGGGACCTTCGGGTTCAACATCAGAAGCAACTGGTACCGGAACCCCCGGGATTCGTGTTTCGGATATTAATGGAAAAGATTTTGGATTGCGCTCACATCTTGCCCGGCATGCCGCTCGATTTGGTAGAGATTCTTTAACGGTCACCAATCCCGGCGCCTCATATGAACAGGCAGCCGCGATGTTTAAAGTCAATCGCAACACTCTAACAAGATTAAAGATGACAAACGATGGTGATATTTTTAGCCCACCCACCGTAACAATAGCGTCATCATCGGTGTATGATAATTTCTCTATCCAACATCAGATTCCTCGCCAAGATCGACAATATGCCTGGATAACAAATTCGTTGGCGCCGGGAAGTACAGACATTAGATACTATGGTCTCGCCCCGGTCCATGGTCCACAAGCAGGACTATATTCAAGTTCCGCAGAAGGTTTTGTTGCCTTCTTTAATTTTGTTACTGCAAGTGATATTCGCGGAACCACAGTTACAACGCTGGAACAGGTTGCCTCTCATCTAAATATTTTTACGGTAGATCCTGTAGACAATGTAGCCGGCGAACCCAACATGTTAGGAGCTTCCTTAACGGGGAGCCCTCTCACTGAATATATAAATTCTGATTTGTTGACTAAATTGGGGATTGAAACTGAAATAAACACCACAGCTAGCTACTTTAACTTATTAATGATGCGAAGAGGTAATGCGTTTGGCTGGAGTTGGAATGCTAGTCGCCTTAACAATAATCCTATTTTGCTGAAGCATCGTCGGGAAAATAAGCTGACTGTCGAAAACGGTAGAGGTGTATACGATAGTTATCGACTCGCGCCTGTTTCGACAAGAGGTCGACCGGTTTATGCAAATATTGGAGTGCGAGGAGAGTCGGTCACTGTCGGGGCGACCTATAATAATGAAAAAATTTATTTTAACGAGACAGAACTAACCAATTTACAGTATCCCGTTCCCCCACCCAGCATGACCTCATTTGAACAGATTGTTGATGTGGCACGCAATAATTCGGGTTACTCGTTAAATTGGGTGCATTATTCTGAAAATGTATTTCCATCGATGCGAAATGAATATATATCTCGGTCGTTAGAGCGCACCGGCTATGACAATAAATTCTGGAGAGATAGCAATACTGACAGAGTTAATGTAGGCACCGCCAGCACAAATTCATTTAACATCACAGTTTCTCAAAGTTGCTGGGCGCTGGATGCCCAAGAAGACTTCCTCACCCGCACAGCCGTTCCGACAATTGATGCTGCCGGTATCGTCGATCTAATTAGCAAGGGCAAAGCTGGCGAGTTGCAGAATAACTACATCCTGATACATACTGGCGTTGGTGCAACGGGAGTTACGTCAATAAGGAGCATTCGGCCGGGAGGCTTGTATGCGAGAAAGCAAACACTGTCTTCTCCAAAATCGGTTGTTTCGCCCTCTGGCGTTAAGATTGCAGAAACTGGTAGCTTGACTAATATATTTACCGACAAAATTGAGGTATATGCCGGCGAGGCTTTGTGGGAGGCGGGTCCACAGGCGGGAATTATTGTTAAATCTGGTTTGGGCTCTACATTTGAGGCCACCGCTTCTAATCCCTGGTTTAATGAGTATAATGATTTTAAAGCCGATCTTAGATTAGTCGCAAAAGATTATTCTATTATTCCTGAATTTAGAATCAGTGAACATATAGAGGATTATACTAAATTTGGTTTACTCAATAAAAATAAATTTGATACCTTTGAAATTCCTGGGACCGATATAGACAGTTCTACTGGATCGTTCTATAAAGATTATTCTAATTCCGAGTTTATGACTCATTTTATGCATGTTAGAGATGCCACCTTGTTGGACGCCAAAGAGATTAGGCTGGTATGCAGCGCCGCCATAAGGTTTAACCCCTACAAGGGATTTTACCCCGCTCAGAGAACCTTAGATTTAGTTTCGCAGTTTTCTCGTTCGTATGCCAGAAGTTATGTGGCTAACAGACAGGGAACAATTGTTCAAACGATGAATGGTCACATGAGACCCCTAAACCAAACATTATTTGCGCCGGGTATCATGTATAATTCTATTAGAGCGGGAATGGCGGTCGATTATCCAATAGTCACTGATGCCACCAAAATTCGAAAAACATATTTTGGTAGCAGATCTGATACCGATAACTGGATGATAACTACAACTAATACGGCAAGCTCCATTACCGGTGAAGGCTATGCAGGTGGAGAATATTGGGACTATAGAATTCCTTTTGAAGCTATCATGGCGCCGGATAGATATTTGAATAATCTAGATTTTATAGACATGGAGCCTCATCCGTCCGCTACTTTGGACGTGACCGCATCTTGGGCTGGACAAGCCGTCGATAGTATTTATTCAAAAATGGCGGATAATTTCTTTGGAGAGATTCCAGGTTTTTTCCTTAAAGAATCCGGCTTGACTTCGTTACAATCAGAAATAGTAAGCGAGGACCTTAAGTTTCCCAGCGGAGCAGTTTTTGGGTGTCGCTTAAAGTTAGCGCGCTCTTGCACAGGACCCCGCACTTATGAGTTGGAGTCCGGTTCTGCCGGCGACAATACAGCATATACCAAGTTTGGTGGTCGGCTTTATAATGGTACCAATTTTATAAGTACCGGTAGTTATCCCATACCCCAAGATCCACGCCATAAACCTGATTTTAAGGAGAACTTTACTCTCGATAGTTTCGCGCCTGGCTGGGGCCCCCCGATTGCAGGGCGCCCCACTGGTTCTCTATCGACTCATACTGCCGTTGTTGATTCTCAGCCATTAGATAGTGTGGCGGGTTTCAATTGGGCATACACCCCACCATATTATAATGGCGAGGCTTGGATTGATCTAATTTTCAGACCCGTTGACAATCGAACATATAACTTAGAAACAATATTAGCTGAAACTGAAAAAGTTTTCTGGAGAGCCGATCCTGGTATTAGCGCTTCGGTGGGCACCACTTACGGGACGCAATTAATATCTTCATTTAGTGGTGGGGTAATATTCCCTGACACCGGCGATCTTATCTATGATGGGCGTAACATTAATATTAACGCAATGCAATTGAGCGCTAGCGTGAATTTCTTGGGCGTAGAAAGGGTGACTCGCCAGAGAAAAGATAAATTTGGCAATGAGATTCTTGCAGAAAATGAAACTACGGGGATGCGCTGGGTTATTGAGCCCAAATGGGAAACGCCGCATTGTAGCGTTAACGATGAAGGACCTCACCCAATTACAAATGCTGCCGGAAACTTGACGCTACCGACATATGGGTCTGCTTCGGTACCTCGCCGCGTGTGGCACCAATTTGGAATTATTCCAGAAACCACGGAAAAAGGCATTTTCTTAGAAATTGGAGAGATTCCCTCTAATTGGCTTAAAAACCATTATGATGTGATAACTAATAATTCTGTTTATAATAATGATGACGCCTCAGCGAACGGCGCGAATTTGTATAAAAAGATGCGCTCTTTGGTTGATGTGGTGAAGTTTAAGCCTGAAAACAACAAGGTGCGGCTGGGCGAATTTGCTGAGAAGCGAACCATTAAAGAAGCGGTGGTGGCAGTTCCTTATATTATCGATAGTGTTACAGCTTCCGACCTTAAGACAATTTCTGGATATCGCTCGCAAGAAAGAAAGAAGTTCTTTTCAATTCCTACGGAAAGGCTTGATGCTGCGCAAGATAGTGCTATCGGAAGTAAGAAGGGCGATTCTTTAGATGCTGCGGGGGAATCAATTAGAAAGCTAACACAAAAAATGAAAAATTATGTGTTGCCCCCACAATTTGATTGGCTGAATAACAAAGATATAGATCCCATGGTCATGTATGTTTTTGAATTTGAGTACACTCTTGACAAAGATGATTTGAACTATATATGGCAAAATATTGCCCCTCGCGACTATAAAAAGATAACACTGACCTCTCAGTCGATAGCGCACAGTTTGGATAATACCGAATTATTAAGCGCCGCCAATTTAATGGACAACGATAATCTTCGCTGGATGGTATTCAAAGTTAAGCAAAGAAGCCAAAGAAAATATTCCGATTTGACTACGCCCCAGGCTGGTCAGTCGTCCAATGGAGATATTTTTGACTTCACTGAAAAAAGCAATGGTTATGATTTGTCGCCTAACTGGCCTTATGATTACTTATCCATCATTGAACTAATTAAGGTAGACGCGGAAGTCCTCTATAAATGACACACAGTAGAATAAAAAATGGCTAAATTTATTAACAAAAAAGAACAAGTATTTGATTTTCAATTGACAACTTATGGGAGACACCTCCTTTCGGCGGGAACCTTTAAGCCGGTTTATTATGCTTTTTATGATGATAATGTTATTTATGATAATCGATATGTTGGAACGGGCAGCGGTCCCGCAGCAGTAACATCCTATAACGTAGAACCTCAAAATAACATTCATACTCGGATTAAAACAGAAACTCAATACTTAGAGGGGCTGACATTATTTGAAGACGTTGAAGAGAACGCGCGCTATGATAAGGGGGGTACCATTAGCTATGAAGACCCCAATACTGCTTCTACTCCGTCGACGCCTGGCAAACAAGTTTTTAGATTTAATTCTGCTATTGGGGATGCCTATTTAGACGCCGCCGCAAATGTAGCCCCTGCGTGGAAAGTAGTGGCACTTCAAAGTGAAATTAGCAGTTCTGCTGTCAAAAATACGACCGAAGATGAAAGCATTCCCCAAATCAATATAGATGCAAATTACACCAAAGAAGTGGTCCCCGGTATTTCGGAACTGCAGCACCATTTGCAAGGTCAGGGCGCCTCCGGTGTTCGTGCCCTATATACAGAATCTTTTATAGATGGTAATGCGATTACTATTAAAACCAATGATCCGTTAATTTATGTAGAAGAGCTAAACACGCGCCTTTTAACAGAAAATTTTAGTTTAGAAGTGTTTGAAATTTTTTATGATGTAACCTCGCGCTCTAAAGATACGGCACCCCAAAACTTAGAAAGAAAGTTTTTTGAGAGACATATCCCCCAAATTGTAGATGGGATTATGGTTTCTCCAACGCCAATTAAAAATCCGGAACAAGCTTTAACTACAGACAGTGTAGAATATTATTTTGATGTTTTGACTGATCAAGAAATTAACAAAGGTATTGCTTGTCGGGGCGCCGAAGTTTTTGACAAACAATCTTATTATATTGATTTGGATTTTGAATGCGATAAACCAGAATTTAAACAATTTGGTTTTGATATTTATGGAGCAGTTACGGAGCCAGAAATATGTCAGTCTTAGTATACAAAGGGGATCCAACAGATAATTTTGGTAGATATCTGCCCATTCCCTATATTGAAAAAATAGAGATTCACGATGGTGGTCACTATGAGGTTCATTTTGCTCTATTTCTAAAAGTTGATGATGATGAAGACGTTAACGCGGTTAAGACACAACTGGCTCGAAAGTTAAAATATTATGCTCTTTTGGTTGCCAATAAGCCAACAGAAGGAATAGACAATCTCTTAAGTGGCGATAAAAATGTATTTAGCTATTATAGGGCTGCCAGTGTTCAAGATAGTTCAACGGAGAGAACAAAATTAAGATATCTTGATTTTTTTGGTGCTGCGGGTTTTGATAAAATAATTGATGATTTTTATGACATTGAGGGAAATAGAGTTTTAAAATTTGGTTTTTGTTATGGCTGCACTGACACAGAGGCTGTGTTGGATGCCGGAGGAGCAACGGCAGAAGTTGTGGATCCGGAGGCGGTATCGTCGTGGGGCCCAGACATACCCTCCACCGGCACGAAAGAAGATACTGAACTTCCATGCGCTTATGACTCCGATTGTTTTGATGGGCAAATATGTTGCGATGGATTATGTAAGGATTCTTGCCCCGAAACTGAAACAGAGGCTGAACCAGACATGTGGGATTCTGTGTGCGACTTCCGAGTTTTTACTTTTAGCAGCACGTATGATTATTTCGAAGAAGAAGACCTTCTTGATCAAAAACTTGAACATGCGGCACTTTTTAAAAAGGAAATAAGCGATATTGCATATGAGTCAGTTTTTATTGATTGCAAATTAGTCGACCAGCTTGAAACACATTATTTTGATCACCAGCACGAGATTTATGGTGATGTTCCTCTTAGATCAATATCGGGTCGCTTTTATAAAACAGAAAAAACTACTCGCGACAATGTAATAGACTATTTTAACGATCTATTATCGCAGCACAAAGCCCAAGACAACACGCCTCTGAAAAAGATAAAAGATAATGTTGCATATATTTTAGAAACTTACAAGGATAATGTTGGTCTTTTGGTTCAGTTAAACATGTTGAGAAAAGTATTTCCCAGCAAATGTGGGGTGGATGACGTAGGAAGATTCTATTTCCGCTATAAGAAAAGAATTTTTGCAATGAACAAGGCGCTTCAAAGTAATCCACAGGTATGGCGCCGCGCGATTAGAAATCCTAAAATTTTCGATTTTAGAACAACACCGGATGTTCTCGTGGGGGCAGATTGGGACGAGGATTGGGAGACGCACCCGGAATATTATTTATATAATGATAGCTTTGTGGGCAGAACAGGAATATATTCAGTGCCTCCCAGCGTCGGTAGTACGGCGCAAGTTACTGAACTTTCAGAAGACGATGAGCTTAGTATGGTGAACGTGTCTCTTGAATATGCAGACGTATTGACGACTATCGCGAATCTTGATTTGTTGCGTGATTATGATGTAATTGTTAGGGACTTTGGCTATTTTTTCTTTGATTACGAAAGAGCCGTTAGGAGAGTGGCCGACATTAACCAACTTTTTAGTGTTAAAAAGCTTGAAGATTATGGCATGCGATTCCCTTATAAGCTTTTTAAACTCTCTATGGCGTCAGTCAGTCGACAACATTTAGAAGATATGGATCCTTCTATGACGGGTTATCAAGCCGGCGGCGCCGCAGCCGTAATTACCTCTGAATTTAAGAACCGATATCCTGTGTCTACAACCACTACAACCTTAAATTATACCGACATTCCTAACTATATTATTCCAAGCCCAGGGTATGCGGGCACAGCCCGACTGGGTGCTCTTCCATATGTTTCTGAATTTTATAGTGACGACGATGGCATCGTCGACGATGCCGCGGCAGCAGAATTTATTGAAACTTTTTTTGTTACCGGAGAGGAAAATACATATTTGATACATAGAAATTTTGTTCCTGTGGAATCTGAAGGGGGGTGGGATCCAAATTATCGCTTGATGGGCTTTGAGTTTCAAGACTTTATGGATGACGATTGGGGCACCGAACAAATAGATAATAGTTATTATAGTCTATCAACCATAGCATCGGGTCATAACGCAAAAATACAAATTGAAGATACCTCAGTTGAGCTTATAGACGGCATTCTTGAAGAATATGTTCAAGTTATGAGAGATTTTGAGGAATATAAAAATCTTGCTGAATCTGAGGCGCCTCTTTCTTATGATTTGACAACGGGGATGTTTAATGATTATTTTATAGAGGGAATAGAGTCTTTATATGCTGGCAATATGATAAATGCACCTTGGAACCGCGCACCCGTTCTATATAACCTTATGCGAGATTTGCTATACGACACTTTTGGTGGAGATGCGGAACTTCTTATAGAAGATGCTCGGAAAACTATTTTAAATGTAAATCCACAAAATGGCTCATTTTATGCTGTCGAGGAGTTTTTTGCAACCATGCACAGGTTTTATAGGGATAACTGGTCTTCCGGCGCCGCCGCCAGAGAAAAGCTTAATGCGCTAAAACTGAACCCCGACAATATCAAAGAGTTTGAAAATGAGGTGACATATGATTCGGCAGGTAGCGATATTACGAACAATATTTATGGTGTCATATATACAGATTAACCGCGGATGAATTGCTAATGCGCTTATTTATATCAGGAGACGACTAAAATGATTTTTAAAACACTAAATTCAACTACTATCAAAAATCCAAATTATAAAAAATTCTTTAATTTGAAACCCAACAAGGGTCCTCAATTCAGTTGCCCCCTTGACCGGATCCCCCGGCGGGATTTTTATTTTACTGACACGCGGTTTGTTACCACGGAAATCAGCT
>Ga0080013_1004136_pt1 | contig 14513 bp, 21 predicted proteins | sample ETNvirenome_6_85_FD_69236 | JGI IMG/M metagenome (GOLD analysis project Ga0080013, IMG submission 69236) | Marine viral communities from the Pacific Ocean - ETNP_6_85 (SPADES assembly) (version 2) | ecosystem: Environmental > Aquatic > Marine > Oceanic | place: Pacific Ocean | collected 2013-06-19
ACAATCCCAGCGCAGGCAGCGCTAACCCTATGAAATCATTGGGTTTTTTTGGGGGCCTCGCAGTGTCACGTTGAGAGTCGATCCTCTCTAGGGGGAGATAAACTTTATAACCCCATGAAATCATTGGGTTTTTTGACAGGGCCTGACTTTGCAAAGCCGTTAGCTTTCAAACAAAATAAGCCAACAAGCTAAAACAATAATAAACTCAAAGCCTTACAAAGCAGACCCCCCTCCCCCTATCCCCCCGATATCATTGAGCTTTTCCGGAAAGTGGCTCGCAAGTATGCGGAATCATTGAGGAAATCGCGGCATAGTACATTCACAGCACGCGGCTGAAAATGGCCAGAATTAGCGTTTTATAAGTTAGCTAGCTAGCACTCTATACAGGTTGTTATAGGTCCAGTACGTTCCGCTTCGGTTTCTGATACCCATCTCGTTAAGCTTGACAACCAAGCTCACAACGGTCTTACAGCCGGTTGTGCGGAGTTCTGCAGCTAGAGACTTGACCCCGCTGTTGAAAGTACTGGCACTGGCCTGCTTTGCCTTGACTCCAAGAGGCTGTGCGTCAGTTAGGATGTTTGGATTGCCAAACGTTGCGCCTCTTGCTTTTGCCTTCGCCATTGCTTCTTTGGATAAAGTAGAGGTGTTCATGTTCTTTTTGCGGTGGTGTGCTTTGGAGTGACACGGCTCACACAGAGGTATTGTCTTTGTGCCCCCTCTAGATCTCGGCACTGGATGGTGATTGTGTAGCGGCACACCCGCGATATTACATTCCCAGCATTCTTTCATATACTTATTGTACCAGTTAGCAGAGGGAAGTTAATGCTAAAAATTCTCTCAACTCAAAAAACTGCGCCGGTAATTTTTGCTAGATTTGAGTTTTGCTAAGCGTCACACTGCTTTCGACTCGCCTTAAGCGGAGATAGAAAAAATTCCGCTGGTAAATTTTAACCAGTTTTATAGTCAGTCACCTTACTACTTATTAGAGAAGCTTAGGAGCCGTAGTAATGAAGAAGCTAATGACAGAATGGCGCAGCTACTTGACTGAACAAGAAGATGCAGTACCAGATAGAGAGGCTGGTGCTGGCCGAACACCAGAAGAAGCGAAAGCTCAAAAAGTTAGAGAGTGGTTTAAAGGCTTCACACCAGAAGCATATCGTGAAGTGCTACAACTTGCCCGTCGCGATATCGAGATGGGGCGACCCCGGGGCGATCTAGACCCTGATGTAGACTGGGGTTTGTTCCTGCGCGGTAAATCGGCCCGAAAATATATGACGTACTTGGTCAACAAACTTGGAGCCGGCATTAAAGGGAACTTGTCAGCGCAACGACTTCTCAAGATGCAACATGGTGTTAAGTATCACTATACGCGAGAGAAGAAGTTGAAGAGTGCAAACGATCCGCGATGGGAACATAAAACTGGGTGTTTCATTGCTCTTGTCGAAAAATATAAATTCCCTCTGTAATCAAATTTCTCTCACCCCCGAAAAATCCCGCTAGTAAAATTCCCAGCATTATAGACTACTTATTAGAGAAGCTTAGGGGCCTAAACAATGAAGATAAGTCAACAAGAACTAAAGAGAATTATCAAAGAGGAAATACAGAAGACTATTAAAGAACAGGATTGGAAGCAACGCATACGCCAGCGTCAGAAAGGGGTGTTCGATGAACTGGAGAATGTACCGGAAACAAGGCCGCGAGTCCCCGTACCAAAAAGAAAACCAGCCCCCGTACCAAAAAGAAGGGCGCCTGCAAGAACTCCAAAAACTTCTGTCTCGCGAGGGGCGCCGGCGGGTATAAAGATTTCAAACACAAGAATGGATGGCAACTTCGTTGTTGTAACAGTGGAGAAAGATGGCAAAACTGCTGAAGGCAGACACGAAGTAAGAAGCGCTCGCCGTATGAATTTGGCAAGGAAAGCTGCGTATTTGGAAGCAACGAACAACTGGGTGCGCAAGTATATGAAAAAGCAGCGCTAATTTTCTCTCACCCTCGAAAAATCCCGCTAGTAATTTTCCCAGTATTATAGACTACTTATTAGAGAAGCTTAGGGAACTAAACAATGAGATTAACCAGCAAACGACTAAGACAACTCATCAAAGAAGAACTAACCAAAGTTCTCAAAGAGCAAGAGGCCGGCAAGGCAATACAAAACGTCGAAGATCTAATACAAGCTCTTGAAAATCACGGCAAATCCAAAGGTGGGTTTAAAAATGATAAAATTCGCAAATCTTTTATTAAAATTGCGCTCGGCGCTGTTGATGAACAGAATAAAGAAGACCGCGCTGCGGGCGGTGTTTTTCCAATGTACCCTAGAATGTTTAATGATATTGTTAACACAATTGAAAAAGGATACGAACATAGACTATATAAGAAAAAAGCCGTGGGCGCGCAAGAGCAAGACACAAAAACAAATCCAAGGGTTGCTGCAGCCAATGCCGCAATTGGCTATATTGATAAGACTATAAGCGGCGCTAAGACTCGTGACAAGCGTTACGAGTATACATTTAAATTTATCAGTGCCAACAAAGAATTAAATTTTCTAAGAAAAAATCCAAAATTGCAATTAACTGAAAAGTTAGCAAAGTGGGCTTTTAATCGAGTCGAGGAACTGCGCGAAAAGGATCCGGAATTATTTAAGCATTTTCATGATATTGGCAAAAAAATCATAATTCAATAATTTTCTCTCACCCCTGAAATAGGAACTAAACAATGAAACTAACCAGCAAACGACTAAGACAACTCATCAAAGAAGAACTCCAAAAAGAATTACAACTTAATGAACAATCAGCTGCTAGCATAGTTACACGCGCAGCTAGTGCAGCAAAGAGCCGACCTAATAATCAGATGGCTTTTGCTTGGGTTGCTTTGGATCATATGGCAGAAATGTTAGACAAGCTTAACGCCAAACAAGCCGCGGCGGGTCCAGAGCGCCTTAAAGAAGAATCCGGGGTACCGGCGTATGGCCTTGATGTTGTGCCCGAGGCTTTGAGGCGCATCGAGCAGAATCAACAACATATTATGCATACGCTAGGACAGATCCTCAACAAGAGTTAAGCCCTAATTTTCTCTCACCCCGAAATAGGAACTAAACAATGAGATTAACCAACCAAAAACTAAAGCAAATCATCAAAGAAGAAATTCAATTAGCCCTCAATGAACAAACTGTTGCTGCAGACCCGCGGTCGGCACTCATTGAAAAATATTGGGGAATCGTAACTGGCAAACAAATGAAGCCAAGCAGAGAAGAATTATTGCAACTTCAACAAATTGCAAAAAAGAGTGGTCCTGCTGCGAAAATTCTTGCTCATTACTTCAAGCCGATTAACGACAAGATCTATAGCTATTGGCGCAAACATTATGAAAAATTATCTGGAACTTCTCTTGGTAGAGGCAAAATGCACGCAGTAGCCAAGAGAGTAGATTCTACTTTTGCCCAACCAGAAATAAAAAAGGCAATCATCGATGGTCTTGACAAGGGGCTAACTGCTGCAGCGATAATTGCAATTGCAACTGGTGTTGGTGCGCCTGCTGGTGTTGTTTTAGGTGCAATTGCAAAAGCAGCATTGCGGCAGGGCTTTAAACAAGCGGTTAAAGTTGGTGGGCGTGTAGCAGCAGAGCAGGGTTTAAAAAAGGCAGTTATACACACGGCTCAACATGTTGGCAAAGAAAAGGCTACATGGGCTGCTACAAAAAAAGCAGCATCATAAATAACAAAATTTTCTCTCACCCCGCCAATAATTTTCCCAGTATTGTAGACTATTTATAATATGCAGAAGCTTTTAACTGAATGGCGTGAATATTTAGCCGAAGCTGAATTTGTTGATTTGGCTACTGATATTGCGAGCGCTCCAAAAGACAAGCAAGACTTTTTTAAAGAAAAAGAAAGACTTGAAAAACTCCATGGCGCTGATAAGGTCGATGTGCGATATATGTTCACTCAGGCTGATAATAGCAGCCTGCACTGGATTAGCCCGTCCGATACAAGTTTGGGCAAGCGTCCTGCTAATCAAAAATACAAAGACCCTAACACTTGTAAAATTGGCCCGACTGGTAAAGAAGAGTGTATGTGGCACTTTTTAGTATTTCCAGAACAACCAAAAGCCTCGATTCGTGGACCAGAAGAGCCACAAAGAATTTCTCGCAAAGGCCCAGTGGGATTACCACAAGATACAATAAAAAACAAAATTAAACAAGTTGAAAACGAAATTAAAAAACTACCACGGGTGGCGTTGTCTTATATTGAGGGCGGAATACAAGAGCCTGTGTGGGTTCCACGCGGCAAGCGTCCACCGAGATATATCTCAAAGGTCTTAACAGTTCGCCAATATCTCTATCTATTTTATAAGTATAGAAAATGCTTGCCCGCTGCAGACAAAAAGAACTTTCTCAATGGTGAAAAAGATGATAATTATGGTTGTGAAGGCAAAAAATGGCAAACTTTGCCATATGGATTTAATAAAGACCCTGATCGCGATACTCACACTGAGAAGTTAACCACAGCATACGGAGTTGATAACACACCTTCAGCACAAAGGCTCAAAAAAGGTGGAATGGTAGACCAACGTAGTCTTGCCATTGTTAAACGAAAATACTTCAAATTAAAAAAGCAGCTAAAACAACTTAAAAGCATAAAGGCGGCCGATCCAACTATGCTTGATCCTGTTATAACCCCTATAAAAGAAAACAAACTAAAGTTACCGTACAAAATAATTACTCAACTATGCGAGAAAGGCTGTTAGCCTAATTTTCTCTCACCCCGAAATAGGAACTAAACAATGAGATTAACCAAAACACAACTCAAACGAATCATCAAAGAAGAGTTACGAAGGGCTCTGAAAGAGCAGGATGCTCCTGAGACTGGAGAGTGGGACAAGAGAGATCAATTACAAACGTTTTTTGATCAACTTAAGGATGCCGTTTACATGTCTGAACAATGGCGAACTGTTGAAGAAGGACGAAAGGTGATTGAGCGCCTAGGCAAAGAAGCTGTCGAAGTCCGCGAAGCCGGCGAATGGACGTTGACTCAGGGTGGCGATGACATCTTCTAGGAACTGGGCTTTACACCGGTGTTGGCTGAAGAGGTGTGCAGAGTCGAAGTAGGGGGCTAATTTTCTCTCACCCCGAATAGGAACGCAACAATGAAGAAACTACTAAACGAATGGCGCAAGTACCTGAAAGAAGAAAGCCGTGTCGTTAAACCCACTGAAGGAACACCCGAAGCTTTAAGAAAGTCCAGAGAAGAAGGGCATGCGAAAGCTGCAGCCGAAAGAAAGAAACTTAATGATACTTGTAACGCTTCAATCACAGCTATTACAAAAGACAAAGGTGAAGAAGACCTACCCAGTAAAATGGAAATGGCTTGTTTAAAGAACAGGTCTGCATGCAAAAGTCGTTGTGTTAATTGTAAGCACAAAGGCAGTTGGATGCACCCTGAGAGCAAGTGTTGACCTAATTTTCTCTCACCCCCGAAAAATTTCCGACCAGTAAATTTCCCAGCTTTAAGCACTACTTATTATAATGGCTTAAGGAGCTAAACAATGAAACTAACAAAACAAGCATTAAAACGCATCATTAAAGAAGAGATTCAACGCGCCTTGCAAGAAGGCGAGGAAGGTGAATACACAGCTTCGGAAGCAGAGGGAGAAACCTATAACTTTGAGGTACATTCACTAGATATGGAAGGCCGCCGTAGAACGGGGTTAATGTACTACCTGATCAACGTACCGGCCCATATGGTCGATACCACCAACAGCAGCGATCCTCGACCGAAGATGGAACTGTTAAAACAAACTGGTCTGGACGGAGGACTTCAGCCGAGTACATCTCAGATCGATGAGGTACCTGAGCCGCCTAGGGTCATCGATGTCAGCGCGCGGCGGCGCGCCGCATTTGCGCACGGTGAAGTGCCGCGGCTGACCGGTCAAGCGCACGGTGAAGAAGACGAAGTCCAGTCGGATAGGGATATCCGGCAAAAGTACGCATCACAGAACAGGTAAACAAACAGTGAAAATAACAAAACAAGCATTAAAACGCATTATTAGAGAAGAGCTTTTAAAAGTATTGAAAGAGGGTGCTGACGACTACGACGAAGACGTTGCCCGATTCGGCTTCGATCCCAGAAGCGCCATGAATTTCTTAGATGACGATTTTCCAGACACAGGCCGCGGCAATGTCGGTGATGCAATTCACGACATGGCAATTGCTGATTCTGACGCCGGCTTCGTTCGCTTCGTTCCGTGGGATGTGGCAGAAGAAATGCAAGAATATACGCGTCAAGAACTCATAGCTTACTTTGAGGATCCAAAGGGTGCATCAGACAAAGAACGATCCTATATGGATTATAAGGATGACGGCTTATATCTCAAGGATCCAAGAAAACAAGTACACTAAAGAAGAGAGAAGTACTAAGCAACAATAATTTTCTCTCACCCCGAAATAGGAACTAAACAATGAGATTAACAAAACAAGCATTAAAACGCATTATTAAAGAGGAGACACGTCGACTTATAAGTGAGATCGGGCCGCCAGAGCACAAAGCCTTTGACCTCGATTTTGATGCGGCAGACCGGGTCGATCGGGCCGCTCCCAGACATGGACGGCCATCCGAGCGCGAATATTCGGATGAACCCGTTGGCAAAAATAAAGTGTACGTACTGGACCGCGGTCGCGACTATGAAGGAAGGACTGTCGTTGGTGTCTATTCTTCTGAGGAACTAGCTAAAAAGGGCATAGAGTCAGATATCGAGGCGTGGCGCGCCAGTGGTCGGCTGTCGCAGCTGCCTTCGCCGGAAGAATACGATATCCAAGAGTTTGAGTTGGACGATTAACATTTATATTTAGGTAAACAAACAATGAAAATAACAAAACAAGCACTAAAACGCATTATTAAAGAGGAAATAACATCAGTGCTGAATGAGGCAGAGGACTACGGGCCCTCTGAATTAGAAAGGCTTTTCTCAAGTCTGTTTAAGAACCTCAAAGATGATTCAGCTAGAGCCGCCCAGATCTTGAAAACAAAGCATCCCGATATCGAAGGAGAAGACGTTGAAGATCTGGCTGCGCAGGCTGGCGCCATGGACAATCGCGAGCAGGCAAAGTGGGGTTATGCTGTGGCGAAAGAGCTTGGCGCTGAACAGGGCGGCAGTATAAAGGATAAACTACAGGTCGCTTTAGATAATATGACAGCGGGTCATACAAAGGATGAGGATGGAATAGAGGATATGGATAAATCTCAACGTGCGCCGGCGGCTTTTATACCGATCCAAGAAGTTGCCGATGAGGCCGGCATTGACGTTTCAGAACTGGCTACGTTTTTGTTAAATCCGCCCGAAGACATGAGTTGGATAAGTTTAAGAGTTGAAGTCCCCCTCGGCGGGCCGCTCAACCTCTAACATAAAGTAACATTTAGGTAAACAAACAATGAAACTCCTATTTGAAAACTGGCGGCGCTACTTTGGCCCAATATCTGGTATAGCTATATCTTTTGGCCTTGTAAAGCCCATAATGTCTTTATATTTTGTTTTAGGTATCTTAATGTCGGGCTGCTTTGTTTCTATAAAGTAAATGTATATATCTTTTTCTTTGACCGGTGCTTGGCCTGACACATCTTTCTTTTTTGAAGTGTGAATATATACGTCCTCGACTTTTTCTTTTGTGGCCGTATATGTTATTGATGTGCCTTGGGTGGGTGGCTGGTCTTTGATGTCTGAACAGCCGATGAATAGTAGGACTATTAATATTTGTATGTATTTCATATGTTTTGCCTTGTATATAATAACTAGCTGAAATAAATACTATTTATAATATGCGGAAATTATTAAACGAATGGCGTAATTATTTAGTTGAGCAGCAAAAGGATGTTAGTACCAAGCAACGTGCGCAGACGTTGCGAATGGTTCGGGCCAACCCCGGTAGTTGCATAAATGACGAGGGCCTTTATAGCGGCAAAAACACGCCCGACTGTAAACGTCAGCGCAAAGCAAAAGAAATAACAGCAAAAAAATCACTCAAACCAACAGAAAAATCATTCAAGCCGATAGAAAAAGAAGCAGAGTACGATAAAATAAAAAAACAAAATTATGACAGATATAGAAATAGTCAAGAAATGTTGAGGTACTTGGTTGAAACTTTAAACGATTATGTGAAACAAGAACAACTTAAAAGTTGTAGCCGAAATCAGGTACCCGGGTGCAAATCATTAGAACAACTTAAACAAGAGGGTGGCATAACCCTTAAAGCCCATTTTAACAGTTTTTATAAGGTTGTGGGTATTGTCGAGAATTTTTATCATGCAGACATTAAGAATGTTCTTAATCCAGAAAATGAACAAGACCCCACTTATCAAGCCCAACAAGTAATAAATAATTATGAATACAACCAGAAAGCAGAGGAGTATCTGGAAAATATGTCACAGAAAATAATCTCTCAGCCAATTTGGAAAAGTGATTTTGCCAAGAAACACCCCGAAATTATGTCACAACTTAGAGGCGTGCGGCGCGCCTCGGAGTTTATGGTGCGAAACGCTATAAAGTGGCATTCTGCCGACTACGATTAGTATTCGATCTAACAATAACCGGCAAGGATAAACGCTGGCCTCGTAAAATGTGACAGCTTGTGTTATTGCAAACACTAAAACTGCCCGTAATAGCTATATTGCTTAAGCCGGCCATTATGGCACTTAAAGGAATAGAAACAACTCCAACTTTATCAACTGTCTTTACATTACCAGATTTTTTGGTTAAAGTACATTTATTACACTTAACATGCTGTGTACTGGCGACAATAAATTTTGATGGGTAGTCTTTATTGAACTTAAAGCCTTTATTCGGCACAATGCGCAGCGTTGCAATTGTATCGACACCCGCGCGCATTTGTACTAATTGTGATTTTGTTGTATACTTGGGAATGCTTGGAGCGGCTAATGCTATTTTCCAAGCAATAACAATAAAAATAGACAATATACCAATAATTAATTTTTTATTCCACATATTATAATCATCCTCACACGTACATAAATACTATTTGTGTTTACAAAGGCGCTGCGCTGCAGGCGCACTGCTCGCGCCGGCGATCTCGGCTGCCTCGCGAGCGCAAACTTCGGGGAATTTTTTTGGGTCTAGGGGGGCAGTGTCGAGGAGTTTGTTTAATTCCCTTTTATCTACTATAGGCCAAGTATCAACTGCCATTTGCTGGAGTTCAGTTCTTTTTCCTTCTAACCCAAATGTCTTTAAGGCCCAAGCAGCGTTACTTGGGTGGATTTCCCAATGCCATGGTTCGCCGCTTTTCCTTCTTCCGCATGCGTTGCCAAATGGTGACAAGCCAAACATAGAAGCGTTTTGCTTAAGCCATTTATATGCATCCGTGTCACACATCTCTTTTCTAAATTTTGATTTTGTGCATTTCCAGCTCTTGAGGCCTAAATTTAGATCTACTGCCCTACCCGTTGTATGAGGCCCGGGCGGATAAGCTTTAAATCCCCTTGTAACAGCGTGATAAACCTTTTGTTTATTTAGCCTAGAAGCTTTTTGAGCAGAACTTAAAGATTTACAAAATTTATATAGAAGATTCATTCTGTCGACAGTAGACGCAAGGTCAAGGTGGCGGCCCCCGGCGCAGTACTCTTTTAATTCTTCGTCGGTGCTCATTGTTTTTAGGTCAGCAAACACTTGATTTGTTGTATTGGTGTAGGCTGTTAAATTACTATTCCACAGGCCCGCTTCCTTTGCTAAGCTACGGTACGCACTGCAAGGTTTGTATATATTACTATCGCGATTTCCATCGCGCTGCGCTTTGGCGCGAAGTGCTTGCAACGCTGCAAGCAAGCCGGCATTCATCTTGATCAAGGGCTCGCCCGGCCAGCCTACCATGCCTCTGGCTGCAGCGGACTGTCCTTTTGCGCGATACCCAGCAGGATTGACGGGGGGCGCGCGTAGCACTTTTAAGAGTTTGTCAAAGAATTGCAAGTACTCAGATGTGAATTTTTTAATCGGCTTGGCGCTCTTGATGGTTTTTTTAAATTTGGCTGCAGCCTGTGCGCGTGCAGGATCAGGAGGCTCAGGTGCTAAAATATCTGGCTGGCCGAGCGATCTGTGGAATTTAATTTTTCGCGGCCCTTCGGCTTCAATTAAATATTTTTTCCACTCAATTAAAAATTTTTCCATACATTAAATAGTGTTATAACCCTATAAAGGACAAGGTTCCCCACAAACATAATTGCCGTATTCACAGACACCATCAGGACATTCTGGACTTTTATAGTGACCGACGACGAATCGACAGCCTTCTACATTATCTAAAAAATAAGGTTCTTTTTTAATAGGCTCTTTTTTAATTTTTGCGGCTACGACATCGGTATCAACAATTGGCGCCGGTTGAGGTGCTATTTGTGTTGCACACCCAAGTACAACAAAAGAAATGATTGCGATAAAAAGATTTTTTAACATGTTTGTCTCCATTATAATTACCCTCGCACGTACATAAATACGCCGTCTTTGATTAGGTTGATTAATTTTCTTAATTGTTTTCTTGGAATTGTAAAACAACCATGACTCCACGGTTTACCTCTCATTTTATGAAAAACAAGGCGTCTGTCAAAAGCGTTATCATTGACCCCCTTGTCCAACCCTTCAACGTTTAGGCTATAGCCAAAGTGACCTTTATATGTATTGGCGGTCACAAAACTCCCGATAGAAGACAGATAAGAGTCTGGCGTGTTGGAAAAATCAGAGGCATAAAAAATACCACTTAATTCAGCATGACCCACTGTGGTGTGTATAAGGATCTTGTGCTTTTTGAGGTCAATGACCCAAAGTCGTTTTTCAAAAATAGATCTGTGGTAATCAATGATTACAATTTTGTTTTTTTGTTGTACGTGTTTCATATTTTTTTTCTGTGAATTTACAGCTTCGTGAAATAATTTGATGTCTGGTGATGCGTATAATTCAGAAAAACTACAAAACAAAAAACAAAACAAAACAAAAGTTCGAATAAACACTTTAACCCTCTTCTGGTGGCCGTATACTAATTATAGCAACAAGTGCCGAAGAAGTCAATAGGGCGATGTTGGAAACCTTATGCCTAACATAAGGTTTAGTTTTTACTAAACTATTTAATATAGACAACTGAGGAATAAATTATGGCATCAACTATTTCAAGCGCTCCGCTTTACGTAACAATAAAAGAATCTGTTATGTTAAAGGGCAGAGAGCAGGGTGGTACAACAGAATTAACAATATCGGGAATAAATGAAATATCTAAAAGAATAGTTACTGCGACGACAACGGAAGCAACAATATTGACATTTAGTTCAGCCATTGGCGCGGGAACTTATATTGCTGCTAATGTAAGATATATGAGATTTACAAATTTAGATGATACGAATCACATTACACTAACATTTAAAGACGAAGATAATACTGAATTTAGAGTAAAAGTCGATGCCGGGCAATCTTTTATATATAACGCAGATTCTGCAGGGGGCCTTGTTGATACTATGAAGGCTTCTGGCAGCGCGCTGGCGTCTGGCTTGGCCGATTTATATGATGTTACTGTTGATGCAGACACGGATTCGTGTGATTTGGAAATATTTATAGCCAGCGTATAAGGAATTAATCATGGCAGCTAAAGATTATGTTTATGGTGTTAAAGGCCCATCAAGAGTGGCAAACCAATATAAGTGGACAATTGCGAAGCTCAAACAAATTATCAAAGAAGAAGTCCAAGCGGTTTTGGCTGAAAAGAAAAAATCTAAGAAAAAAGTGAAAGAAGTTTACAACTGGCAGGCCAAAGCAAACGTACACAAAATTAAAGTTAGGTGGATTAATCCTCGCAAATTTACGGGTTATGCAGCAAGAGAGAAGCTTCTTCAAGAACGCGTTCGTAGGGGCAGGTACAATTGGTACCAACGTCGCGACGGACCGGACTGGAGTTGGATTCGACCGAATTGTAGGAAACAATGTGCTGGTCTTAATTATATAGACAAAAAGGAAGACGAGCGGAAGAAAGATTTTCTCCATGGTGATCCGCGGGAGAAAGATTTTTTCGATAGTGGGCCGCGGCAACGAAAAAAGCGGCCCAGAAAGTGCGAGCCTGCGTGCCGGAATTGGGCGGGTGCGGCGCACAAGGCGGTGAAGCGAATACGTGATCGCGACGAAGATATGATGGCCCGGGGCGAGCGTCGAGGCCGGGGCGATGAAGAGCGACGGGACCGCTGGCACAAGGACGATGCGCTCTTCAGCAGGCTGTTTGACAGCGAAGAGCAGTTCTGTAGGGGTTTTTGTGAAAAATTTTTTGAAGATAGTTGGGAATGTAAAAAGAAATGTGGCAAGGACCGGGAATTTGTTCTGAGCCCGGGCGTTCCCGGGAAAGAGAGAAAGAGGCCTGAAATGGGTATAGGGGCTTTTCAGCGCGATTTTATAAAGTGTAGGTCGCGTAACAGTTGTATTGAACAGAGGATCTGTAATTGTAAGGCCGATCCCTCTGTCAATTCCTTGACGCGTTCTAAACGTTGTATAGCGTGGGGGCAGTATTTGTGCAAGCCGAAGAACCAGAAACTCATCGATACAGCAAATTCGGCGCCGGTGCCGGTTGACCCAGAAAACGATCCTCCGGGGGCAGCGGAGAAGCGCACCGCCAATTGGCGGCCGCATATATTCGACGGCGGTCAAAGCGTTGATATGTCAACAGTAACTGTCAGTGGCAAATGTCCAGCAACACACCCTTACAACATCCGCGACAACATTGACGGCACTATAGAATGCTCAATGTTTACTGGGTTTAGTAAAACTAAATAGAATAAAAATAATTAATTCACAACGTGCGACTCAACCATAATCGATTCTAATATCGGAACCTTCTTATCTAGGCCAGCGTGAAGTTCCACTTTAACTTGAAAATAATAACCCTTAATATTCTCTTTTTTAATGTCAATCGGGAGAGCAATTCCGGGTATTGGGCCATGCGGACCTAGCCATGGTTTCTTTTCCATTCCGCTGGGCGTTAAGCCGGTCTTATAATACACGTAGACATAAGAGCCTTTGGGAAACTTACCTTTAACATTAATAAGTTCCCATTTTTTAAGCGTCTTTATCTGCGCAGTGAAATAGTTTGCAAAAAATATTCCAAAAGTATGAACATAGTATCCAATTGGCAGTGTATAGTTAAGCAGAGCATAACCAGTCATATCAGAATAGGTGTAGGGGGCATGGCCAACTGGATATTCACCAACAATTTTTGCTTTTACGGGATCGACTTTTGTTGCTGTACTCTTAAATTGATTAATCGCCCAAACAAATCCGTCGTGGTCTACAGCAATTCCAACTGGATATCTGCCACTTCCAATAGAAATTTCCTTTTCTAATTTCATAGTCTTAGCATTAATCTTTGCTATAGAGTCAGATGTGTCGAGCGCGACATATATATGACCAGTATTACTAGCCGCCACACCCCTAGACCATAGGCTGTGTTTAACGTGTGTCCACTTTTTTGTCTTTGGGTTATAAGCAGAGGTGTGGGTTGACGTATCGGCTAGCCAAATATTTCCAAAGGAATCAATACTAATTCCATATGGCGAGCCCATATATGGGATTAGATCAACCTTCTTTGTTTTGGGGTCGACGCGGATCAGTGAAGAGCAGCCGCGGCCTGATATCCAAATAATTCCACTCTTATCAATGGCTAGGCCGTAAGGACTACACTTAATGGAGATTGTGTCAACCTTTTTACCAGTTTGGGGGTGTAATTTAACCAAATTGCTTAATTCCCAGAAGCCAATCCAAGCAAAATTGTCTTTATCAACACCAGCGGCGCGGGGTACGGTGTTCCAATTGCCTTTTCCTTCTGGATAAACAATGAATTTGACGCACTCGTCCTTTTTATAGGGCATCATTTCGGCTACTTCTATCTTTTTATTCTTGTTTTTGTCTTCAGCGGTGTCAAATTTACCGTTACCATTAATATCGACACAGTTCTTCTTGCTGCCGGCTATCTTCATTATCCCGCCATCACCCCGACAAGCCACCCAAACGTCCCCCAGAAGGTCAACAGCGGTCCTAGAGGGGTCACTACAAGACTTATAGCGCCCTACTTCAGCACCAGTCTTGGTGTCAAGCTTGCTGACAGTGCTTTCTTGGCTATTGGCAATCCAAATATAGCTGAATTTAAGTGGAATTACCTTGTTTGACTTCAGTACGACGTTGCCATCTTTGTCAAGTTTAACATTTACGGCATTTTTGGGAACAATTACAAAGGGATTATCTGTTTTCGCCATGGCGATCTGTCGAATACAGTCAAAATCACAGTTTAAACACGTTGATACGACCCCATCATCGACTATTCCGTCACAATCGTTGTCTTTGTTGTCACAAAGTTCAGTATCTGGGATGATTTCGCCGATACATTCTTCCCAAAAGCCGTTTTTGCACTTCTGTAGGCCGGTTTTGCAAGGTCCGACACCGATATATTTCATGTCTTTGCTGTAACAACTGGTGGCTGCACTCAAACAAGGACAGCCT
>Ga0080013_1004137_pt1 | contig 14507 bp, 24 predicted proteins | sample ETNvirenome_6_85_FD_69236 | JGI IMG/M metagenome (GOLD analysis project Ga0080013, IMG submission 69236) | Marine viral communities from the Pacific Ocean - ETNP_6_85 (SPADES assembly) (version 2) | ecosystem: Environmental > Aquatic > Marine > Oceanic | place: Pacific Ocean | collected 2013-06-19
CCTTTAACAACAAACTTATAGGGTTTAGGAGATATAACGAACAGGTATCTCAGAATGATTGGGAGCAAACAAGATTAATTGTTCATAGCACAATAGCCCCTCACTCTAAACACAAACTTAAACCAAAAGAGTTAATGCCTTTCCCTTGGGATAATAAAGTTAAAGTTCAAAAAGACGTTGCTAGTAAAGAGGATATTCAAGAAGTCTTAAAAAGATATAAACTAATAGAACCAAAGAAAATAAAGATTGAATAATGGGTGGAGTTAAGACTATATCGATAATTGTAGCAGCTAATATAAAAGGCTTAGAATCAGGTCTAAAAGGTGCTAATAAATCTCTAGCAGGATTCGCTTCAAAGGCAGCACGATTAGGTTCGATGATGTCTTTCGGTGTTACAGCACCTTTAGTTGCTATGGGTAAACAAGCCTTTGATACGTTCTCTCAGTTTGAGAACGCTATGATGAAGGTAAATACTGTAACTGGGGCTAGTGTCGAAGAGTTTAAGATGCTTACATCAGAGGCTAAACGATTAGGTGCAACAACTCAATTTACAGCCTCACAAGTAGCCGATTTACAATTAGTTTTAGGTCGTAAAGGTTTTGATCCAACTGCTATTAAAAATATGGAGGGGTCAATATTAGACCTCGCTTTAGCTACTGGAGAAGATTTATCTCTTGCAGCAGAAGTAGTATCAGCCTCAATAAATGCCTTTGGATTAGAGTCAAAAGATGCTGCAAGTGTATCTAACACTTTAGCTTCGGCAGCAGCAAATTCATCTGTTCGACTTAGTACATTTAGTACAGCTTTTGGTCACGCAGGGGCTTCTGCTAAAGCTGTGGGTGTTGATGTGGAAGAGCTTTCAGCGATGATGGGTGTCTTAATGGATAATGGTATTAAGGCTTCTAAAGCAGGTACAGGGCTTCGTAAATCTTTTATGAAGTTAAATGAAGAGGGTATTCCTTTCGGACAAACACTACAACATTTAGCCGATGGTACAATGTCCTTAAATCAAGCCCAAAAACTTGTAGGGACAACGGCAGCGAATCAACTACTTATACTTGCTCAGAATAAAGATAAAGTTTCCGAACTAACTAATGAGTATAAAACTAATACTACTAGGTTAGATGAAATGGCAGATGCAATGGGTAAAACAACCCACGCTAGGATAAAAAAGATGCAATCTGCTATAGAAGGTTTAAAAATAGAGTTTGGAGCTTTAATCTCTGATGCTTTAATACCTGTCATAAATAAAATAACAAATTTAGCAAACAAGTTTTCTGCTTTAGATGATGAAACTAAAAACTCTATAATTAAATTTGCAGCAGTAGCAGCAGCTATCGGACCTGTGTTAATTGCAGTAGGAGCTTTAGTAGGGGTTTTTGGGCAATTATTTTTAGCTATTAAAACTGTTGCCACCACAGGATTTACATTATTTACAAATCCTATAGGTATTGTAGTTGGTTTAGTCGCAGGTTTAGCTGCTGGAGTTTTATATCTTATTGGTAATTGGGATACGTTTGTATTAAAAGTCGCTCAATCTTCAAGTCCAATACGTTCCATTGTTACTGGTTTATTAGAGGGGGTACAAGGATTTATAGGTATAAACCCTAAATTACAGGGTACTATAATGGCTATTGATATATTAAGCGATAAAATAAGTAGTGGTGATTTTGACCCACCTGATGCTCAATGGAAAACTTTTGGGGACACTATGAAGGATTTAGTGTCAGATGTCGCAGGGTTTGATTTAGATATACTTAGTGGATTATTTGGGAATATTGAATCACCATCCGTAGAAGAAGGAAAGCAAGAAGAACCTAAAACTAGGTCGCTACAAGAAGCTTACGATGCTATCTTCGGTCAAGGTGCTTGGGCAGCGTTTCAAGAAGATAAAAGGTTAAAACAAGAGCAATTAGAGAACACTCAAAGATGGACAAACGCACTTGAGCAAATGGGTTTATCCATAGCTAATAGTTTCGCTCAATCTTTTGCCGATGTAATTCTAAGTGGAGAAAACCTATTACAAGGTTTAGGTAATATATTTAAAGATATAGCAAAACAAATCGCTGCGATGATAATTAAAGCTGCTATACTTGCTGCTGTATTTGCGCTGATTCCTGGTTTAGGTCAAGCTTCAGCAGCTAGTGGAGCTTTCGGTGGCGCAACTAATTTTACTGGTATATTACAAGGAATGATGGGAGGTGCGTTTGCTGATGGAGGTCAACCACCTGTAGGGAAAATCTCGCTTATCGGGGAGCAAGGACCGGAATTATTCGTTCCGAATCAATCAGGAACGGTAATACCTAATGGAGCTTTAGGAGGTGGTACAGTAATCCCCGATGTAAGAATATCGGGTGATGATTTATTGATTGTATTTGATAGAGCGAAAAGGAGAAAATCTTATAGATAATTAAAAGGTAATATGGCTTACGGTAAGTATAAATACGCTACTATAAAAGGCGAAAAAGGGACTACTTGGGAGGTGGAAATTTGGCAGAAAGATTTTTCAGCTAGTAGCACCGATATGACCCTAAGTGGCGAAGGGTTTGAAATAAAGTGGTCAGGTCAAGGGGGGACAAGGGATAGACAGTTTTTAGCTTCTGAATGTGTTTTAAGTGTATTTGTACAAAACCAAACAGATGAAGATTGGATATATGATGATGTCCTTGTAGAGGGAGATAAATATCATTTCATAAGAATATACAAAAACACAGTATCAGATGCTAATCTTTGGTGGTTTGGATATTTGCAACCTTCTTTTGATGCTATAGAAAACACCCCCTTTCCTTATGAAGTAAATTTAACAGCAACAGATTCTTACGGGTTTTACTCTAAATTAAAAAAATCAGAATTTTCTACGGAAGCTAGTAAGAACTCCCCATATAAAATAAAGGATATTTTGTTGGATATAGGGTCTAAAATGTCTTTAGCAAACACAGGTTTAGATGATGATACCCCTGTTCCTGTAATGAGGAATTGGCTTAGAACATCTATTGATTGGTGGCGACCTGAAGATACATACCAATCTGATGATCCATTTAACATATATAAAGCTGCTAGAGGTGCGTTCGCTCCACAAACGGAAACTGATGACGATGGAGTTATAACTAATATAGAAGAGGCTTTAAAGTATAAAAGTTATGATGTTTTTAATGGTGTTTTAAAAACTTTTAATACAGTCGGTTTTTTGGCAGAGGGGTATTATTATTTTATACAACCAAATAGTTTAGCAAACAATACTAGTGCTACATTAAAAACTTGGCAATATAGAGATAGTGCTATTGGAGGTACAGATGTTGGCAACATAACACCACTATTAACTATAGACCAATCAAATAATGTTATTTTAAGTGGCAGTTCTTTAATTTACGAACCATCACTTGAAAGCGTGACAGTAGATTACACTTTAGGAGATTCAACATTTTTCATATCACCCGGTGCAGATTTAACAACTTCTTTTGTTGCAGGTGGTATACAAGCTCCTACGGATACTGATGAATATTTTACTTTAGAGTTTTACGCAATACATCAAGAGCAAATTACAACTGCTGATTTTTCATTTACATCATTTAACCCTACACCATCAATAGATATACCTTCAACCGTAAGAAATTCATCATTTTTAACTACTGCAACAGCAATTATATCTATCACAGATGGAACTACTACAAAGTATTTACAACCTTCCCCAAGCCCAATATCATCTGCTGACAATAATTTAGTTTGGACTGCAAGTGGTACACCTTTAAGTATTACAATAAAAAGAGGTTATAATGCTCAAGGTGGGTTATCTTCTAGTTACGCTGTTGGAGATACATCTAATTATATTTCAGAGCAAAATGGGCTTATATATGACGACTCACAAGGTCCTTGTTCTAGGAACATATATCCAAATGATAGTACACCACATTATAAATTTAAAACTGACATATACTTTAGTGCTAATGTAGATGCACCGGGAATACAAGGTAGTGTATCAATTCAAGTAACAGCCTCAAATGATTATTCCGAAGTCTATGAATATGGTTATGGTCCAACTTTTGATTTAACAGCTTATACCATAAACTCTTTAAATGACCCCACCCCAACTTCAACATCAACAACTTGTGGCGATATATCTCTTTATTTTTCAGGTAATAGTGAATATAATAATACTGCTAGTGAATATGAATATTCTGCTGAACAAACAGAAGTACCATCAAACGAATCTCTTAGTTTAGGTACTGTAGTTTTGGGTTCATCTCAATTAAATGAGTTATACTCTATACAATATGAAAACTCATCGGGGATTAACACTCCTGCTATGGAGTTTCAAAGAGGTAACCCGACACCTGATGACCCTGAAAATATTACTCAATTATTAGTTAATGAGTTTCTATCATTACAAGTAGAGCCTTTAGAGATTTTACAAGCTGATATTCAATCGGCTGACATCTCACCACTTAAATTAATAAAGTATTCTATAAACGATAATACAACGTACAAGTATTATGCTTTTATGGGTGGTACATTTAAGGCTCAAAGTGAAATTATGAGTGGAGAGTGGTATAAGGTAAACTCACAAGAGAGTTATATTACTTGGCCTGAACCTGCCCCTACAGAATTTATTGGTACAACTACAGGTGTTGCTCCCACTAAAATATATAACGAAATAGCTATAGCAACAGCCAACACCAATACAAAAAAGTTTGCCGACGAGGCTTATGGAGTTTTAGATGCAGATTTAACAACTGCTACTAGTGTAATTAAATTAGAGTTATCAGCAAATAACCAAGGGAAGATTTACGATAACCAAAAAATGAGGCTTTCTTTCCCTGACGGCTCTAATGCAACTATACTTACTTCTGATGGAGACAACTTAACATCTTCAGACCAAATTAATATAGACTCTTTCACACCTAGAATGACATATCCTTCGGGAAGTATAATTACTCCTTTACCATACGACCTAACCAATGTAATCACAGGTGGTGGAACTCCCGGAGGTAGTAGTAAAGAGGTTCAGTTTAATGATGGTGGAGTATTTGGAGCAGAGGCTACGTTTGAATATGATAAAACTACTAATTTCTTAACTGCTGATAATATAGAGGGGCAGCATTACGGGGATAATATTGGGGTTGTAAACGGCACAACTATTCATTTGAGTCCTACCGATTTTCAAGTCACCACTACCACAGGTGTAGTAATGTATACTAGGGATCATTTAGGTTCTGTGCAACCATCATCTTATGTAAGTAGGTCTAAAGTTTACGCTTCTACATACATACCAGAAGGTTACAAGGTAACAGATGTTGATGTTTACTCTAGTGCAAATAGGGATATAGAGGTGTTTACTTCTAGAACAATAAGCGATGCAACTACGTCACGTGGTACAGGAATATCAAATACAACTTTAACTCTAGCCCCTGCGTGGGATTGTGTAGTAGGTGATTATATTATAATATACTTTGAATTTGGGGCATCGTCAGATAAAATTTACGGTTCAAAAATAACTATTGCAAAAATATAACAAAACAATGGATAAGGCAGCAACAGAAGTGGGGGTAGCTCAAGTAATGGCTCTAAGCGTAAGTATCGCTGATGTTGAACAATGGCTTCAGATAACATCATTAGTACTTGCAGTCACGTTTGGTATTTACAAGTGGTATAAAGAGATACGGAAAATAAAAGATAAGAAGTAGAGGGGTGAAAAGATGGGTTTTCGCTACCTTTTCTCCTGTTTTTTCATTACCTTTACTAAATTAAACAAACAAAAACATTATTATGCAAGAAGTTTTAAATTTTTTAATGTCAAACGGGGCTGAGTTATTGTTAGCGATATTAGCCCTTGTTAAAATCATTGTTAGGTTGACACCCTCAACGAAGGATAATAAAATCTTCGGTTATATGGATGACTTTATTTCGTTCTTTATTAAGAATAATGAGGGGAAAAATAAGGAGGAATAGTTATGGGTATGATTCCAAAATTACTAGCGAAAAGTGTTATAGCTATTATACCCGAAATGTTTAAGGACAACAAGGGTAAGTGGAGTAGTAAGCGTACCGTATCGGGTGTACTTGCTGTAGCTGCTGTAACACAGATAGATTCTAGTGGTATTACTTGGCAAACATTATGTTTAGCTTTAATAGCCGTTTTACCTTTGTGTTTCTTGAGTGATGAAAAGCGTTCTGACTGTGATAAATCTAAACTTAAAAAAATCTTTAACAAAAAGGATTAAAGATGTATAGAGCTGTATTGGTTAGATTAGAACAAAATAATCACCAAACTTTAGGTAGATTTACTTTATTTAATGGTTTAGATAGGGTGTTTGATTGTGTTACCTTAGAGTTACCTTGGGAGGATAACCAAACTAATATTAGTTGTGTTCCAAAAGGTGTTTATAAAGTTTCTCCTAGATATTCGGATAAATATAAAAATCATTATATATTAGAGGATGTTCCCAATAGAAGATACATACTTATTCACCACGGAAACTTTAACACCGACACAAGAGGGTGTGTTTTGCTTGGCTCTAGGTTTGCACAAATCAACTCAGACTCTCTGCTGGATATTACAGCATCACGAAGGACTATCTCTGAGTTATTATCAATCACCGAAGGAGAAGGATTTGAATTAACCATAGCTTAACTTATGCCGAAATTACCGAAAGGAAGAGGAAGAGTACAACCTGTAGATAAGAATAAATCTTGGGGTGGTGATACTTCAGAGTACAGTAGAACTAGGTGGAGAAAGTTAAGGGCTTTTTGGATTAATCAACAACCTTTGTGTGTCCATTGTGAATTAGATGATATTATAAAGGCAGCAGATGTGGTGGATCATATAAAGCCTATTAAACAAAATGGTCAAATGTACGATATGAACAACCTACAATCGCTTTGCCACTCTTGTCATAATAGGAAAACTTACGAGGAGAATAAAGATAAAAAGTATGAGTGATAACAGATATAGAAGTGGTTATGAAAGACAAGTTTGTTCGGAGCTTGATAGTTTGGGCGTTAATTTTGAATATGAAACTAAAAATCTATACTATGAGGTTTCAGAGCAACGTAAATATACTCCCGATGTTATATTGCCAAACGGAATCATTTTGGAGTTAAAGGGTCGGTTCACGGCAGTCGATAGGAAGAAGATGCTGTTAGTTATCCAGCAACACCCTGACTTAGATATTAGGATGGTATTTCAAAGGCACACAAATAAATTGTTCAAAGGAAGTAAAACGACCTACTCTGAGTGGTGTGAGAAACACAACATTAAGTGGGCAGACAAACAGATACCGATAGGATGGATAAGAGAGTAGAAAAAACACCCGAAGAGATAGCGGAGGAAATATTTGAAAGCTGGATAGAGGATTTAACCGAAGAAGGGCAAGAAGAGGACTAATTGTCCTCTTTTTCTTTTTTTAAGTTTTCTATCTCCAAGTCAAGCATTTTTCTGTTGTGGTCAGATCCACTAGGCTTAGTCATATTCCACTCGTATTTAAACGGCATACTCTCTAACTCTTGTATTATCTTTTCCAAGTACACAGCTAAATCCATCGCTTCTTCTTGAGCGTGTTTAAGCCAATCTAACTTACTTAAATCTTCTCGCTCCATTGTGGTATTATATTTCTTTTTACCTACATCAGAACGCTTTAAAATCTTAAAACAAACTTCTTCTTCTATCTTGCTCATAACTAGTTGTTTTTGTTAAATTCAAACTCAGTACATAACCTTAACCCTAACCACCCAATGTGAATATCTAAAAATGTACCCTCTGAAAAGTTGTAATTAGTTATCTCTACGTTAGGAATTAACCAAACAGTTTCGGTAGTTTCAAAATCTAATAGTCTGTGTGTTTTCATATCGGTTTAATTATTTTGGTTATTTCCCAAATATACAAAAAAAAGAGAGAGAATCAAAATTGACCCTCTCCTTTTCCAATTAACCAAAAATGAAACTAATTATGAACTCTCAAATCATAACGATACTCAAATATACAAAACCTTTCCCTTATCATAATCAACAAAGGTAACGTACTTATAAACAAATCTCCTTTTATTGAAATCAGTTGTTTCAGGTAGGGTTTTCCAAAACCAATTATCTATTTTTAACTTATTCAAGTTATGTACCAAAACATTACCATCATCGAAAAAGTTTATATACAACGATTGAGAACCTTTCTCGTTCTTACTTCGCCTTAATAACCTTTCGTACTTGTGCATCTCTAAGATTAACCCTTCAGGGTATTTACTTGTAGCAAAATCTAAACTGAAGTTCCTACTCTTCATCTCGCAATAGAACTTCCTATCATCCCACTCATAAGTGAAATCCCAATTAGAGTGCATACCATCAGCAGGAACGCATTTAATATTGTACGCTTCTGCAAACCGATTCATTAAACCTATCTCCCTTGCGTTCATTATTCTTTATCTATTTTAGTTAATATATCCAACTCTTGCTTCAACTCTATAACAGCATTGGCCATCTCTAATTCATTCGCATTGGCTAAAATCTTTTCTCTTTTATAAGCTAACATCATCGTGTGTACCCAAGTAAAAGCTAAAGCACTTTCCTCGAATACTTTTAACCTCTCTTTCATTCGCTCTGCTTGTGGATGATCCACATAAGTAGCGTATTGTTTCACCATCTTAATAACCTCGCCTTGATGTGCTATAAACTTATCAAGACTATTCATCTCGTCTAAGTTCGGGTCGGCTTCTCGCAATAAATTAATTGCTTTTAATGTGATTTGGTCGGGCATAGTAGTTTAAAGTATAGTTAATTGGTTAGATTGATTTGATTTATAAATGTTTAATGCTGTTTCTAATATTGTTTTACCTGCTTCATAGTCCACTAAATTACGAGCAATTTTATCACGCCTTTGTTTTCCTTTATATTTATTAAAATCGTAATCGTGAAATTTACATAAGCCATTAAGTTCGTTTTTTGCTTGAGATATATTAAATCGTCTATCATTCAAATTACTAGGTAAATTAAAGTTAGTCCAATATAAATGCCTACCTCTTTTCTTAGGGTTAAACATAGGCTCGTAATAAGGTATAACATTCTCTACAACATATTTACCTTTACAATGATGTTCTAAAAATATAATTTCCTCATATAATTTCATATCAGGGTAAATAGGGTTTTTACCATTAGCCCCAAATCCCCAAAATCTAGCTCTGCTATGTGTAGGGCAAGGAGGACTAGACCATATAAAATCAAATTCCTGGTAATGCTCTAATAAATATTGGTGTGCATCAGCCACTATTACTTTATCGTTAGGGAAACGCTCTTGATATAATCGAGCAGCTTCAGGATCTAACTCAACGGCAGTAACTTCTATATCATCTTTAACTTCGTTCCACTTGTATCGGTTACCACCTAAACAAGCATATAAATTTAATATCTTCATAATTAAAATATATCGTTAGTTCTCGTTTTGGTTATTGTCTCTTGAATCGGGTCTATTAGACTACCGTTTTCATTTAAGTACTGAAATCTACGCTTTTTATATGAATAAAACAAACAGATAGGGTCAGGTTCAGGAGTAGGCACTCCAACTAACTTCTGAAACTTTATCTTTTGAACGTGAATCTCAGTAACATTCCACTTTTCACTTTGAGGGTTACGGTGGAACACTAGAAAGTTATCTGCCCTGTTACCGAACATAGCACCAAACTCTACATCGCTCATATTCGGAGCAGGTCTAGTACCATCATCATTTCTTCTTCTGTTAGCTGCTGTTCCCGGATGAACCACTAAGTAGAAAGCTATGTTGTGTTTCTTAATAAACCTCCTAATATTACTTAAAGCATCGTAGTAATACTCGTACTTAGATTGCTTCTCTGCTGCTTTCAAATCATTAAGAGGGTCTAAGGACACCCCATCAAACTTTTCTACTTGCATATAGTCCTCAAACGCTCCAAGTACATCCTCTACGGTAGGTGTTTCATCAAACGTAAGAACGGTAAAGTGGTCGTAAGCCCAATTAATAGCATTAAGGTAATCGTCTTGACCCACCCTATCAGGGAAATCTTTATCGGCTGTCTTACCACAATACATCTCAGCTATATCTATCATTAAATCACCTACGGGTTCGTTCTCAGGACAATACATTAACCACTTCCAACCGTAAAGCTTAGAAGCCATTATCATAAGAAATAATTGTGTAGTTGTTTTACCGATGTTAGCGAACCCAGTCATTATAGTGAGTTCACCTTTCCTAAGTGTATAGTGAGGGTCTAACGGGTTTATACCCGTAGTTAACCCCTTAGTATACCCTTTACTATAAATACCTTTACAGTAATCAGTAACCTCTTGTTTCGATGTGACTCTATATATAGCCATACCGTTTAACCTTTCATAGCATTAAGCTGACCACCTAAGTAACTCGAATCGGGCTTGTCTTGTCTATTTCTAGCAATCCAATTATTAGCAGCCATCTTCCAATTCTTCATTGGACTCTTACCTACCTTCCAACCTTTTGACCCATAGAAATTATAAAACTTCTCAGCCTCTTTCTTATCACTTTTCTTAAATAAGAAATATTCAGTAACAACCTCTAATGATTTTGGCTTTGCTTCTACCTTTTCCTTTGGGCTATCTAGCGTAGGGGCTTCCTTAATAGTATAGCCACCATCCCAATTTATATCGTTCTTATTAAGTATATCTAATATAGACTTATGAACCCTGTTCTTAGTACTTAGGTTATCTCCGTATTGAAACTCAATAAAGCCAGTTAAATACCACCGACCATTACCGAGTACCACTACACGAAGTTTATCTTTATTAACTGATTCTAGGAATTTATCAGAGTTAATCTTCTCACCGATTAACAACTCGAATATTCTTTTATTTGGTTTGAATATACCTGCGTGGTCACAGTTATCGCAAATGTAAATCCAAAACATCTTGTGGGTTAAAGAGAGGTCTAAATACCAATCTTCGTTCCATTTCATTGTATCTGTAAATCTTTTTGCCATCATTTAGGGTTAATTAAATTTGTAATATAGAGAGTAAAAAAAGAGAGGGGACTATGCCCCTCGCTTATTAAAATGGTAGGTCATCTGCTTTATGAAACTCACCCTGAGCCTCAGTAGTAGCTGCTACCTTTTCTGTTGATGATGATGATGATGCTGTAAATACTTTCCACGCTTGGAGATCCGTATAGAACCTTTCGTTGTACTCCCTTGACTCCACGTTGAAAGATACATCAACATTCTGACCTACCTTATTGTACTTTAAAAAGTTATCTACCTTTTCCTCACCAAATACGGTGAAGTAAACATCTTTTGGGTACTCACTTGCAGTTTGCACTACAAAACCTAACTTCTTCCAGCTTTTACCTGCTTTAGAAGTTCCTTCTTGAACATCACTAATCTTAGTGATTACTCCTGTAATTTGTAAATTACTCATATTTATGGATTTAATTGATTATACTCGTTAACAACTTCTTGAACAAAGTTAGCAAATTTTTTGGAAATATTCATTTCTTCAATAATTATTTCTTTTAAAAGTTCGCCATTCGTTGATACATAAGCCCTAGTAACATATTCATCATCTTCACTAAACTCAGCAGAAATAAGAATATACTCATCGCATTTCTCTATTATCTCTTCGTGAGCTACATCTACTCTATTGATTTTCATAATAGTTTATGATTAAGTTAGTTTTCTTTTCTACAGACTCACCTGAACGAAGTATCTCACCAAGACGAGTTCTTTCCCCAACCTCTAAAGAGTGTTTAATTTCGCCCTTCATAATTCTTTTAATAGCCCTGAAATCCTCTTCGTACTCGCAATAGGTATTAAATATAGTCTTAGAATGGATAACGGAAGAATGGTCCCCTTGAGTTAATGTGCCTATCTCAGCTAAACTTAAATCATTACTCATTGTTAAGTAATACCTTAACGAATGCCTAGCATTAACAATTCGCCTTAATCTTGATTTACCTAAAATGTCCTCACGACTAACACCCCAAAATTTAGTACAAATAGATAAACCCTCATCTAACCTACTTTCTCCGTACTTAGTTATAGTTTCCTTTCTCATAATTCTTCGTGTATTATGTGACTATTTGCTCTCACGATAGTATCACAATATTTATTTTTCTTCTCTAACAACTCTACATACTCTTGTCTACCTGAATCTATAAAAGCTTCAGAACACCTAAAGATACCTATCTGATGTGGTGCGTTAGTTTCTATTACTATAAAAACAAACTCCTTTGCACCGAACCCATCAAGATAAAACGCAGCCTGACGATTATAAGCGTACCTGTAAGCACTCTTTCTGAAGTCGGCAACATCTTTACCAGTTGTCTTAATATCGACTATCATATCGCCTCCATCAACTAATATATCCGCTTTACCTTTACACTTAGTCATAGTGTTGAAATCTAACCAACACTTTGGAACTTCGGTTTCACAGTTATCAAGAATCTTCTTTACATCAGGAGTAGATAATAACTTACTCTTTAACTTTAGAGCTGTGTTGTACTGCTCCATAGTCATAAGATACTTTCGACCCTCTAAACAATCTCGCTCTAAATCAATCTTCCAAGCTTTATTAATTTTACTTGCCATACTCTTATCTCGCTCAGGTCTATCCTCAGCGTTAAACACCACAAAATTCTCTTGGTACTTCTCAGGCTCTAATATCAAAGTGTGAACTAAAGCACCGAATCTTAAAGCAGGTGAATCTATCTTACCCCCGTTACGCATCTTCCAGTAATAAGCAGGAGAACGCTTAACGTAACCTAATTGTGAGTTAGTGACATACTCGTAGTCACCGTAATACTCTTCGTCTGTTTGAAAGTTCTTCATAATAGTTATTTTTTTAGTTTATCAATCGCTTTACCCACCTCTTTAGGGTCATAGTTAAATAACCAAGACACAAATAAAAATACAATATGGACCACATAACAAGCCCATATCCACCAAGGTGCGTTAGCTACTAACAACACCCAAGCTATAATTATAAGTAACATCATTTCTGTTCCCAGTTTTTAAGTTCATCCTTAACTTTATCAGATGATATTTGCCTACCCTTATAGTTATTACCCCTAAGTTCAGGGTTCTCTTGTTGGAGTTTCTGTCTACATCTTCTTATGCTTTCTGCATTTGAAAGATGACCTAATCCATATAATGCTAAAAACACAGAAACTTTTGCAGGATCAATATCCATTTCTTTAAGTTCACTTTCCCAAATATTAGCCAACAATAGATTATCGTTATCCTTTAAATGGGGTTTGCTTTGTAATAAAGACTCTACTTTGCTTATTTTTGTCCCTATTTTCATTTCTTTAATGATTTTAAAAGAAATGACTCTTGCCCCTTAGTCATAGTGTATTTACTCATAGCCATCTCTACTTGCTGACCTTTTCCCTCACTAATAGCAAACTCCATCTGCTTTAGAATATCATCAGTCATCTGCTGTCGGCTAGGTTTTTTATCCCTGATTCGTAAAGCATCGACTACCTCGCCAAAAGCTTTTACACCTTTCTCTACATACAACGTAACTTGAGTTCCCATCCAGTCCTGAACTAACCCACTACCTACTACCTTTTCAATAGCTTTAGCGTTGGTTCGATTCAGTATCATCGGCTTGTCAAACTCGTTGAAGTAAACTACGAAACAATCTTCCTTTCTACCTTGTTGCCCTACAACCTTATCAGTATCGAGCTTCTTAATTGTTACAACCACCTCTTTCTTTCCATCTAAAGAGTACGACCCTAGATAGTCGTAGTTGAATTGCTTTTTCCAATGTCCTTGCATAATCTTTATTGTTGTTTTTAATTGTTAAAGGGAGGGGTGGTATGTTTTCTTATTCCCACAGCCCTCGAAAATGGAACTTTCACTATTTACCCCTAGTCTACCCCTACCATACGCTCATATACGCTAGTAGTAATACAATCTATCATTTCTACAAAATGTTTAGAACAATGAAATCTATCTTGAACTCTTCCACTTTGTAAAATAATGTCATATCTAATTCTAGGAGGGTTTTCCCCATCATATTCTTTAGGGAAATAAGCAAACGATATATTTACATCGTAACACTTTTCTTCGTTGTTTAAATTCCAACCTCGAATTAACATAGGTCGAACCGCTCGTTTTAATTCGTTTTGCATAGAGTTAATCTTTTCGTTCATAATGGTTTTTGATTCATTTTCAACAAATGTATAAAACTTTTTTGATAAAACAAAACAGAATAACTTTAAATAGATTTATTTTTATTACCACTTTCAATTCTAAATTTTATATTTCACCCCCAGCATTTTAAATAATTAATGTAAATAGAGAAAAAAATTAGAGAGGGGAGGGGCTGCCAGGAGGGGAGGGGAGGAGATCCATATAGATATATACATTCTTACATATCTATATAACACAATGTTTTATTTGCGTTTTTTTTATTCGATTTTTATTTGTAAATACCGCACATTTGCGTGTTTAGTTGTTATTTGATGGGCTTAAATTTTATTTGTATTATTGGTTTATTATTAACCAAAAAACCCAAAAAAATGA
>Ga0080013_1004138_pt1 | contig 14492 bp, 11 predicted proteins | sample ETNvirenome_6_85_FD_69236 | JGI IMG/M metagenome (GOLD analysis project Ga0080013, IMG submission 69236) | Marine viral communities from the Pacific Ocean - ETNP_6_85 (SPADES assembly) (version 2) | ecosystem: Environmental > Aquatic > Marine > Oceanic | place: Pacific Ocean | collected 2013-06-19
AATCCGGACCTGACGGTTTACCTATCTATGCACAATTATTCTCAGGAGAAATGGTGTCATTTTTTGTGGAATAATTAACTTATAGAGTAAAAATTATATATTAAAACCGCAGGGAGGCACGGGTTACAGGTGCCTCATTTTTATTGGAGTTAAAATGAATAAAATTCTTAGAGCATCCGTCTTGATACTCTTGTTGTTTGCCGGTACAGAAGCCATTGCAGATGAATCAACTCATTCACTTGGCTTCGCCGCCGGCGGGACGTACGGTGTAGGGCTGTCCTATTCTTATGACACTACAGTCTGGGGAGTCCAGGTAACAGGTTTACCAATTTGGGATGAAGAGGACGGAGGCACAGTATTCGGAGGAGTTAATCTGAAACGAAATTTTCATGAAAACGGAAAGGTTGGACTGTATGGATCTTTCGGCGTCGCTGGCGGCTTATGGCGAGATACGTATGAAGAGTGCGACTGGGATTCAGGTACAGAAGAGGAAAACTGCTGGGAAGAGACAGACGAGGGCTGGGGCATGGCAGTTGGCCCGGGAGTTGGGATGCAGATGATCTTTTGGGAAAACATGTTGTTTCGATTTGAGCTACCAATAGCAGTGAAGTTTAGCACAGATGGATTCGGTATCAGCCCAATACCGAATGCAGCAATCATGTATCGCTGGAAGTAACTAGTAAATAAGATATCTACCCGCTGGGACGCGCGGTGTCACATTAATTTATTAAAAAAAAAATATGAACAAGCCGCATAATGTTGTTATATTAATAAATAGTTCTTTTACAACTTTAAAGACCCACGTTCTCGGGTCTAAAACCCAGGTAAAGTTACTGGTTCCTGGGTCCCAAACCTTCGGGTGAGGGAATAGAGAAAACCTCGATTGGGAAGGTATCATTCTTATGGTATGCCGCCCAACTAAGAGAGGGGACGAGTTAAGGAAGGTGGAACCTCCGAAGTCGTTCAGTGATCTGATGCATGAGTCCTCATTCCGCTGAGGAAGTGCTGCTGAAGGTATCCACGGACTTGTAGGTTCATCGTGGAAACGGGACAAGGGCAATCCAAGACGCCGAAAGGCGACTATGTCTTGGGAAGAAGGGTTGACGCTCTTCAGAATCTAACTGTCGGTGATAGAAGTCTCTCTGGTGGAATTGGCAACAAGACCACCGTCCCGAAAGGGGTCCTGTGGACATGCTCCCAAGGTTTGGAAGCAGGGCGTGCGACCGCGAGGTGAAGTGTACAGCTTACTCAAGGGAACACAGAATTTCATGGCGATAGTAGGGCGTGCTGTTCCGTGGGTTTTACGGCTCAAGAACAGGGAGAAAGCTCGTGAACGGCTTTACAGGTCGGTGTGTGCACCTCTAACCAAAGGGACAGCTTCGAATTCAAACGGAGTTGAGGGTCACGAGAATGAAAAGCGAGGCATGCTGCTGCTTTTTACATTTTATAGTTAATAATCTCTGTTTGTGACATCATAGTTATAGACAGAGGTTTTTTTTACTGTGAAAATTGCTCGAAAACAGCTAAGAAATATTATAAAAGAAGAGATCAATAGACTCTTAAGGGAACAGACTAGCAATCTAGTAGCTAGGTGGACTGATATATACCCTAACCTAGTTAGAGCACAAATAATTCGGGAAGGTGACGATTTAGTTATTGTAAACGGTCCTTCACAGAAGCTTTATATAGTTGATAGCTCTAATAATAATATTAGATTTAAAACCTCTACCTCAACAGGTGCCAAGGGATTTGGTAACGGATTTGGAAGCGGTCAAACATCAACTGGTCTTATGCGGATAGCGAACATCATAGGGCAGGGCGGTCCTCGAAACGCAGTGTATGTGGGGAAAAAATTGACCAACCCTATAATAACAATTGATACTAATCAGCCCAGCCCGAGACCTGGCCACGCAGCAGAGGTATTGACTCGTATTCTTGTCTTGAGCGGTGTCGAAGAAAAAAATAGAAATGTTTTTGGTAGATCAATTTACATACATGGAACAAACTTAGAATACACATTAGGAGGCGCTCATAGTGGGGGTTGCGTTCGTGTTTCTAATAGCGATGTTATAAACCTAGCCGACGGAGAGGTATCCTCGGGAACACATGCCTATATTTACCCAGGAGGCACACAGACTATTGATTATGGTGTAGCACCGCCAATCGCTGACGTAGAGTCATATGAAGAAATAGAAGATGATATCGTATATTCTCAGCCTGAGATAGAAATGGGACAGGAAATACCTGTGTCCTTTCCTCCACGTAAAAAGAAAAAAATACGGTATGGTGTTACAGATCCTGATGTCTTTCTTCGAGATCTCGATGATGAGATTAATGAAGCAATCTATGATGAAAGAGCTGAGATAGAATCACTAGAAGATGATGACATAGGCACAGTAGATGGAATTCCTGCAACTCCGGAAGAGATTGAAAATGTTCTTATTCACTACCCAGCAGAGGAGAATGCATAGTAAAATGATAAAGATAACCAGAAGACAGCTAAGAAAGATAATCAAAGAGGAGCTTGCTCACCTCGTCTTTGATGATGTTCATGAAGTTCCGGATGACTTAGAATTTCTTGATCCGCACGAGGCGTATGGCCTCGGGCACGCAGCTGGGATGGAGCATGCCGAGGAAGAAGAAGAAGAGACTCTTCCAGAACACATTAAAAAGAAAAAGAAGTCTAGATAAGTATTTTATGTGGGTGACGTTCAAAAATCAAGACGATATAGATGTCCTGAATGCTCCTCTCCGGTGATTTGGTCTCTTAGTAACGGCAGGCCAGGAGCCACTGCTAAGATAATTTGTGCCAATAACATGAAAGCATCCAGGATAGACTGGAAACCGTCATCAGACAGCCTATGCATGTGGAACGGTCTTGTTATTCGACAACGAGACGGTTCTGTTAGACTGTTTCACTCTGATGGTTTTATGAGATTGCGGGACACCAAGGGTAGAGTGTAGGGGAGGCATATGAAGATTTTTTCTTTTAGAAACATACCGATATGTCTTCATCCAAGCTTTTTGATGCTAGCTGTAGTGGGCGTCGCTTATAGCTGGATACATGAGGGATTGCCCGCAGCCATCACTGTTTGTATCATGGGTACGATGTTATTCACATCAGTTCTTTTGCATGAAATTGGCCATGCTTCAATGGCAAAGGCATTTAATATTTCCACACGTAGCATCACGCTTTATCCCTTTGGAGGAATAGCCTTAATTGAGAGAGAGCCAGATTCTGGATCGCAGGAATTTTTTGTGGCACTTGCAGGTCCAGCTGTAAACTTTATAATTGCGTGCATCGCAATGCCAATAACCCTTTTAGAGCATCAGGTTGCTCCCTGGTTGCTTTGGATGAATATCCTTATGGGGATATTCAATTTAATTCCTGCCTATCCCATGGATGGCGGTAGGATACTTAGATCGTGGCTCTCTGGAAGGATGGGCAAGACAAAAGCGACAAAGCTTTCTTTAAATGTCTCTCTAGTATTTGCCTTCACGTTTTTGGGTATCGGAATAATATTTAGATGGCTTGGTTTGACTTTGGTAGGAATATTTTTATTGTATGCAGTCAATCAAGAAAAAAAGAGACATGTTAAATCAGCGTGACAGAAGATGAGAAATAGATACGATCGCAGACATAGAGAAAGAGATTCCCTAAGGATCACAGATCTCGCTATACCAGAGGGTGTTACCGACGAGATAGAGATATCTTTGTGGATGATAAAAGAAATATTTGACATTCCGACTGAGGAGATAGAAGTTGCAGTAGAATCTCGAAGAAAGAGTGCAAATAAAATAAAACAGACTCTAAAAAATGAATAATTATTGTTTAGATCTTAGAGATGTTTGCGGAAGGTGTTCTTATCCGGGCCAGAGTTTACCGTTTGATTTATTTTTTTCAATATACGTTTTTCAAGCTGACATATTCTCATTCTTGTGACATTAAAAATGTCTCCAATTTCTTGAAGGGTCATAGATCCTCGTCTTGCTGCCAGGAATGTACAATTCATTGAGTCTTTATGATTAATCCAATAACGACAACTTCTTTTTTCGCAAGAAACTTTAAATTTTTGGTGTGCATCAAAACATTTCATGATCGCTCTCATAGGGTTTGTTTAAAATAATATCACAATATACGGAGATTAACAATGATATCTGAAAGAAAAAATTTTATTCTTGACACGTCTGTTCTACTTTATGACAAGAGATCAATTCACTCATTTCCCAATAGTGACGTTATTATTCCTATCGTTGTTTTAGATGAGTTAGATAGATTCAAGGACAAGCAAGGTATCCTGGGAGAATACGCAAGGTATGTTAATAGATTTTTAGATGATCTTCGTCAACAAGGAAGTCTGCATGAAGGAATCCTACTAGAAAATGATCAAAAAATTAGAGTGGAGATAAATCATTCAAATAATGTTCCTGCAGGTTTAGATCCTTTTGCTGCTGATAACAGGATAATTGCTGTTGCTCATGAGTTATCAAAACTTAATAAAAAGACAACAGTTATTACTAAAGATATAAACTTTCGTGTCAAGTGTGACGCACTTGGAATAATGGCTGAAGATTACTATCGAGATAGAGTTGTAAGGGATGAAAATCAAATATACAGTGGCCAGACCCAGTTAGCTGTGGATCCAGAAATTATTGATAATTTTTTTAAGAATGGAAAGATTCATGTCAATAACTTTGATCAGACACTCCTGCCCAACCAGTACGTCATCGCCAAAAGCCATGCAGCGTCTTTTCTTGGCACCGTAAGAGGAAATTATGTTACACAGCTTTCATGTGATCTCTGGAGCGGAATTGATGTCAAGGCACGCAATAAAGAGCAAAAGTTTGCTTTAGATCTTTTAACTAGAGACGATATCCCACTGGTAACCATGACAGGTATTGCTGGTTCTGGAAAAACCTTCTTAGCCCTCATGGCAGCTCTGTCTGGCCTGAATCAAAAAAGATATGAGCGTATCATTATCACTAGATCACTTCAATCAGTGGGAAAGGAAATTGGGTACCTGCCAGGAAACATAAAGGAAAAGATGGATCCGTGGATATCTCCCATGGTAGATAATTTTAGACATGCATTTAAAGATGTGACTTATTTTGAGATGATGAGACAAAAAGGTGAGATCGAGGTGGCACCGATGTCATTTATTAGAGGAAGGACATTTAACAATTCTTTTCTCATTGTTGATGAGTCTCAAAACTCCACAATACACGAGCTAAAAACGGTAATAACTCGAACGGGAGAGAATTCAAAAATAGTACTCATAGGAGACATAGAGCAGATTGATACGCCATACATCGATGCACTTTCTAACGGCCTCACAATCACTATTCAAAAATTTAAAAATGAAAAACTTGCCGGTCACATTTCACTGGTAAAGGGAGAGCGATCAAAGTTAGCAACTTTGGCATCAAGGATCATTTGATGAATACTTACTCTTAGGAGGGTATTGTGGCCGGAACCAAGGTAAGCAAAAGAAATAGAAATAGATTCCGAAAGGTTTACCCGTACCTGCGTCGAAGCCCGAGATATGAACTCGTAACTGATAAAGAAGTTCAGCTCGAGGTCGCAGCAGTCATATTTACCAATCAGTCCCAGGTTTCTTACAGTTTTTCTGAAAAATTCCCTGCAGTTCCCACTATTACAGCAATTTCTTGTGACAGTCTAGGAACGAGCACTGCAGATGTAAATGTCTTCATCTCAGCTATAACAACCACCAATGTTACACTTGAGACAAGTCAAGCGTTTACGGGAACAGTTCACTTTCAAGCGATGTGGATACAACCATGAGCTGCCGAGGCCAATATTCTTTTTTGATAGAGACAGGAACCCTCACCTGGGCTGGCCAGCCATCCCAGACACTGACGTTTAGCGAGACACACAGGAATCCTCCCATCTTAACCTTAACACCGTCAGATTCAGATGGAGCAAACTTTAATTTTTTTATTGATAGCCCATCTAAAATAGCTGTAGTAGTAAGAATTAGCTCTCCAGAGTATTACGGAGAAGTTAGTTATCACGCAATAAGCACAATACCTTAGGAATTTTAGAAAATGGCAGTAAAAGACTTCTCAGCTAAGCAAATTAGAACCAACAGACTGATAGCCTCGGGCGGCATTGTCGGAACCTCAGTTGGTCTAGCTGTATATAGCTCTTCTATCTCCTCCAATCTAGCCGGAGGACACACTAAAGATTCTGACCTTTTTGCAGGAGTTGGCTCTGACGTCTTTTTCTTCGTATCTGGCTCTAAAGATTCAAAAGTTGCAGACGGAGATCCTGGAAACGGAGAACAGGGAACTGTTTTATTTGGCGGTGACGTTGTCTTTTCAGGAACGATGTATGCTGACAAGATGGTCGTTGAGCTTGATATTTCTAGCACAGGATCAGTGGCCATATCTGGATCACTCTTTGTTTCCAGAAGTGCTGACATCGGTCAGGGTCTCATTGTAAATAGCGGCAGAGGGATAATCGGTGGCGATGACTTCGTAGTAAAGGGTGCAGGCCCTGGCGGAGCGGAAGGCAAAGAGCTTATGACGGCTCGACCCCTGACCTCCCAGGTGTTTATACTATCTGGAAATACTGACGGTGGTGGTAAATCGAGCCCGTGGGAAAATGACTATCTGGATCTAGCATTTTTTGTATCGGGTACCATAGGATCAAGAGGAACATCTGTCAAGGGAACATCTCTCTTTGGTGGAGATCTTGTTACTAGTGGTGCCATTGCTGTCGAGGGTGCGCTTAACGTTGCTGAATACATCTATCACGACGGAGATACTGACACATACATTCGTTTCACTGATGACGCTATTAATTTACAGGCGGGAGGTGTTGACTTTATTCAACTCACAGAGGATGGGAGTCAGGATGTTCTAGTTATCAATGAAGGCGGAGTAGATCTAGATCTCAGGGTAGAGGGGGTCGGCGTAGCAAACGCCCTATTTGTTCAAGGAACAGACGGTCGAGTTGGCGTTGGAACAGCCACGCCACAGGCTGAGATACAGATTGGCGATGGATCCGCGACCGAGACACTTTTAATAGATGCTGATGGCGCTACGTCTGGCTCAGTGGCATTTACTAAGGACTCCGGTGCTACTGCTGCAGCACTTACCCTAGACAATGCTGAAAACTTTGCTCTAGTCAATAGTGGTTCTAATAAGGACATCATCTTTAAGACTAACGAGGGCGGAACTCTAACTGAGGTGATGAGAGTTGTTGGAACAACCTCTATGGTTGGTATTGGGGTTACAGATCCAGATACAAAAGTTGAAATATTTAAAGCCGGCACCCAGCTCAAGCTTTCCTATGATGCCTCTAACGCTGCAACATTTGCTGTTGATAGCAGCGGAGATCTAAATATCGCTCCCTCTGGAGGAGATGCAGCAATAACTGCAGCAACTAGCATCGATCTTGTGTCTCCTCAAGTCGATATCGGTGAGGATGACGCGAGTGACGTAACAATAAATCTTCTTGGGTCCACCAATGACATGGCCATCGTCTATGACGAGTCAGAAAAGACTCTTTCTTTTGACTCTTCTGATTTTGTTATCGATGCTGATGCAGCTAAAATTGGTATTGGCACATCGACACCTGGAGCTGAGCTACATGTCGGACAGGGATCATCGGGCCCTGAGACCATTTTAATTGCAGCTCACACAAATGCATCTGCCTCCCTCGCTTTAACAAAGGGATCCTCTGCCACAAGTGCTGCTTTGGTTCTTGATTCTGATGAAAATCTAGCGCTTGTCCATAGCGGAACCAACAAGGAGATAATGATCCAGCATGGCGATGTTAACTTCTTAAATATGGTGCGTTCAACAGCCCTGGGTGACATAATTCTAGTTCACAGCGGAGGTGCTGCATCTTCAGCGAGGCCAAATGCTAGAGACACAAGCTTTTTTGTATCAGGATCGATTGGATCCAAAGGGACCCTGGTCAGGGGATCGTCAGTCTTTGGTGGAGATGCAATCATCAGTGGTAGTTTTGAAGTGGGGATTCTAGGCACTGGGCAGGCCGTAAAACTCTATGGACAGGATGCAAATGCAATCGGTTTTCAGTGGGGCCCAAATGTCAACGAGCATGGTAAGCTGACTCTAGGTCAAGATGATCACGGTGTAGATTTCCAGGTTTATGGAGAAGATTCAAACAATTATATCTTATGGGATCAAAGCAATAATGCATTCTCTATATACACACCGCAAGGAGAGATAAGGACCAAGGGTAACGTAATATTTGACTATTCCAGCCAGGGCTGGGATTTTACAGTTAACACCAATAACAAGACAGGAATATTTGTTGATGGATCCAAGGATCAGGTTCTTATTCTTTCAGGTGGTGCTCCCGGATCTGATAATGTTCCTGATGGAACTGATGTCAATTTCTACGTGTCAGGAACCGTAGGCTCTAAGGGAACTTCTGCACAGGGAACATCTGTCTTTGGTGGCGATCTACATATTAGCGGCAACATGACACTAGATGGCACCAGCCCGTTTGGGTGGGTGGATGATGGAACAGTTGTTAGGCTTGCAACAGCCACTGATCGTGTCGGAATCGGCCTGGTTTCTCCAAGGTCTGCAATAGAGCTTCATGGTGATACTCCAACTCTTATTATTAATAAAGAGGATACGTCTTCAGGATCCGTTGCTTTTACCAGCGACAACGGATCTACCTCGGCGGCACTTACCCTAGACAATGCTGAAAACTTTGCTCTAGTCAATAGTGGTTCTAATAAGGACATCATCTTTAAGATAAATGATGGTGGAACACCAAGAGAGATAATGCGTCTCGATGCGGATATTAGCTCTATAGGAGTAAACCTTCCTGTTGGAGTTACTCCATCATCTGATCTTCACATAAGCGCAAGTGCCGGATCTAATGTTTCAGCACTTGTAGAAGGACCAGCAAATATTAAAAATACGTTTGCTGAGTTTAAGATTATAGCTCGATCTGACCAGACTCCTGATAATCAGTACTTTATTGACTCTGCATTTACGATTGTGAGTGGAAATAACGGATTAAGCTACTCCAGGCTTGTAAATGAACCCGACGGAAGAAGCACATTCACTGCCATTATGACCAATAAGTCTAGTGCAGGTGTGGCAATTCCAGGCGGCCCAGATTTTCACATTCTCTATCAGGATGGTGATGCCAACAATCTAGCTAAGCCCTCATTTACCTTCACAAGCGGAACCTATGGTCCGCAGGTTCTAATCCTCTCAGGAACTACAGACAGTGTAAGCGATGATCCGCGAAATAGCACTGATACTAACTTCTTTGTTTCGGGAACCATTGGTTCGAGAGACACGTCTACGAGAGGGACATCAGTCTTTGGCGGAGATCTAGTTGTCTCAGGTGGTGTGGCTGTTGATAACACGACACTAGTGGTTGATCAGGCCAACAGCAGAGTTGGAATGGGCCTCTCAGATCCTGACACAGCACTGGAGGTGAGAGGGACATCTAATCTCTTTAAGCTTTCTTATGATAACTCTAATGGAGCATCGTTTGTAGTAAACTCAAGTGGAGATTTACTTCTCTATCCGCAAATTGACGCCGGCGGCGGTGCATCAGGCATCGTAGGGATTCCATATCGACTCCAGCATACAGGTGATTCTGACACGCATCTGCAATTCACCACAGACCAGATCGATCTCATTGCAGGCGGTGGTTCGGGATACAAGCAAACTACAGATCAGGTTCTTATTCTTTCTGGAGGCGCACCCGCATCAGATAATGTCTCAGCTGGCACTGACGTCAACTTCTACGTCTCTGGATCCACTAGCTCGAAAGACAGCGTGATTCGAGGAACGTCAGTGTTTGGCGGCGATGTTCATATCTCAGGAAGTTTCACCACTGATGGCACTAACCTGGTTGATGTTTCTGGGACCCCTTCTGGTGATCAGCTAGCAATATGGACAGATTCTAATACTGTAAAAGGGGATGCAAATCTCAGCTGGAACGGTACGCTTCTAGACGTCCAGGGCGATGCAAACCTAAACGGAACTGTAGTAATAAACCAGAGCGGAGTTGATAAAGATCTCAGAGTAGAGACACAAAATAAGAGCAGTGCTCTACAAGTAGATGGGGGAACTGATCAAGTACTTCTATTTTCAGGAAGCCTCTCTGATGCAGTTGGCTATGGATCGTCACCGGCCGCCCCGGACCCAAGGCAGTTTACTGATACAAATTTCTTTGTGTCTGGTGCTATAGGTTCTCGAAACACCTTAGTAAAAGGTACCTCGGTTTTCGGCGGAGATGTTGCGATCTCAGGCTCTGTTGGTGCTGCAAGGGGTCTCAGCGGATCGCTTACGCGACTTGTAAATGACACATCATATATGGTTGCCGGTACCAATATTACGATCACGTCTGCCTCCAATGGTCAGGTGACAATAGCTGGATCTTCAGCAAGCGGCTGGACAGACGATGGCTCAGTTGTCAGACTAACGACAGTGACCGATCGAGTAGGAATTGGTACCACAACTCCGCAGGCAGAGTTACACGTTGCTGACCCGGGCTCTAATCAAAACGCAACCATTCTCATCGACGCTGATGGAGCAAAATCAGGAAGTCTGGCATTTGCTAAGGATATGGGTGCCACAGCTGCTGCCCTGGTATTAGATGAAAGTGAAGACCTCTTGTTGGTTAATAGCGGATCTAACAAGGACGTCATCTTTAAGACAAGTGAGGCCGGAACCATAACTGAGGTGATGAGGATAGACGGCTCATCATCACGTGTCGGAATCGGTGTCACCTCTCCAGATAATGTGCTTGAGGTTCGGGGAACCTCTAATCTCTTCAAGCTGTCCTATGATGACTCATACTCAGCCGTTTTTACTGTAGGTTCATCAGGTGATCTGGACATCTTACCTGATTTCGATACTGGCGGCGGTGCAGCAGGTAGACTATTAATTCCCTACCAGTTGGGACATTCAGGGGACACTGACACTCATCTGCAATTCACCGCAAACCAGATCGATCTCATTGCAGGCGGTGGTTCTGGATACAAGCAAACTACAGATCAGGTTCTTATTCTCTCAGGCGGTGCCGCAGCCTCGTATCACGAGGCAGGGGCAACTGATGTCAATTTCTACGTCTCTGGAACTGTGGGATCAATGGGCTCTTCCGTTAGAGGAACTGCAATATTCGGCGGAGACACAGTAGTTTCAGGAACCCTAGTTGTTGGTGGGCTGGGAACTACAGATGAAGAACAGATATACGTATACGGTGCCAATACAGCAGAGATAGGGCACATAGGAATGTCGTCCAATGGAAGGCTGACCCTTGGGAGTACAGGAACGTATCTCAAGCTGGACGCAACAAATATAACTGTTGGAAAGAATATTATCTGCAAAAACGACGGCGACACGTTTGTTCAAATGCCGGGTAGCAATGTTATGAATCTCATTGCAGGTAATAATAAAAATGTCACCATAAATCAAGATCAGGTTCTACTCTTGTCCGGGACCGGAGCAGAAGCATCTTTTAACGAAGCTGAAGCGGCTGATGTAAGCTTTTATGTCTCGGGAACTGTAGGGTCTAGAGGGACTACTGAAAGAGGAACAGCAGTATTTGGTGGAGATCTAGTCGTCTCTGGAGCTCTATACGTTTCAAGCTCCGCATCACCGCCCGTCATCGTGACCCGAGCGGCAACAACGGATGCATTTCCTCTAGAGGTTTTACGGCTAGGTGTGACGGATGTTCTTGCTGCTGGTGTAAATACAACCATAGGAATGGGACCAAAGCTTAGCTTTTATACCCCAAATTCCACTGTGGCCGAAGGGTCATTTGAAGGTGCATATATAGCTGCAGAAAAGGAAAACACCGGAGATGCTCGTTCTGATATGTCTCTCACATTTGCCACATGTCCTGATGGTGGTACTATCACAGAGCGAATGCGAATCGATAGTAATGGGCATATGCTCCCTGCACTAGATTCATCATATGATCTTGGATCTCCATCGAGTAGATGGGCTAATGTCTACACCGGTGACCTCCACCTTAGGAATGATAGGGGTAACTGGACAATTCAAGAGGAAGAGGACATGCTTGTGGTGGTAAACAATATTACAGGCCAAAGATACAAGATGATGCTTGAGAAGATTTAGTTATTTAAATTATTTTATGAGAAAATTTTATAGGTGATAACTAATAGGATTAAGAATACTTATAGCTAGATTTTATCAGCTTTAATAAAACACCAAGGAGATTAGCGTGGCATTTGTAGGAAGTTTATCAGGATCGGTTTCAAGAACTAAAGCTGCTGGCGTTATGGCCACAGAGATGGGGATAACCTCATCATTAATTATTGGTGGTGCTTTTGCAGATGACCTGTATCCTGGCAGCTGGCCTGGTGAAGATGTTGTCTTTTTTGTCTCTGGGTCAAGTCAAATCGGCGGCCGAGGATCTGGACCCACTGCTGACTTTCAAAGAGCAGTCAAAAGTGCTAACGCAGTTTTTGGTGGCGATCTGGTTGTTAGTGGCGGTCTCTATGTAAGCGGTTCTTCAGGAACAGGTGGGTCTATATCTGGGTCTCTTCAGAGAACAAGCGATGGTGTGTCATATCTTGTCGCTGGATCCAACATGACAGTTACCAGTGCATCCAATGGCCAGATCACGCTCGCCGCCTCGGCCGGAGGCTCGGCAGGTGGCTCAGACACTCAGCTTCAGTACAATAACGGAGGCAGCTCGTTTGGTGGTCTAGCTACACTAACGTGGGATAACACAAACTTTCTTCTAGGAAATGGAACGGACACAAAGCTTCAATTTAGAGACGCAGGGCTGTATATCTACTCGCAATATGATGGATACCTAAATCTTGAAGCCGACTCTGTATTAGCACTAAGTGGCTCAGGCGCAGTCCCCAATGCAGTACGAATTGAAACAAGCAATCCCGCCGGCGGAATTGATATTGATGCGGGCACAAGGGGAGTAGACATAGCAACCACAGGCAAGCTACATGTCACATCTTCAATAAACTCTGGTGACTCCAATGCCCTCCAGTTCTTAGCAACAAATGGCGGAATAGAGATGACTGCCAATGGCGGTGGCGCTGGAGAGGATTTTAATATATCGTCCACCAGGGCCATAAACCTCACATCACTTGAGGATGACACCAGCTCTATCTACATTCACGCTAATGGAGGCACAAGCGAGCAGATCAAGATTCACTCTGCGAATGGGACTGCTGTAACCGCAGTACAGCTTTTGAGTCAAGCGGGAGGTATTACGCTAAGCACAAATGCATCAAAAGATATTACTTTAGCTACACAGTCTATGGTTCCCGACATCGATAATGTTACTGACCTTGGGTCACCAGCTCTTAGATTTGCAAACATATATACCGGTGACCTCCACCTTGCAAACGAGCGCGGTGACTGGACTGTGATAGAGGAGAATGATTACCTGACGCTCAGAAACAACAAGACCGGAAAGCGCTTTAAGCTCTTGATGGAAACTCTTCCAGATGACGATGAGTAGGGCGAATGGCATTAATTGGATCAATATCGGGATCTGTAGGTAACCCAGCTGAGATTCCTCTAACTGGCTCACTTCGCATAAACGGCGGAGCTGGTCCATTTCCCACAGCTGGAACAGACACCTTCATGGCTGTCTCTGGAACTATGGGTTCTAAGAATACAATTGTTCCAGGAACGTCTGTATTTGGAGGAGATCTAGTCGTTAGCGGCGGGATTACTCATACTCACAGTCCAATAGATATGCTCAAGCTCGCAAATGACGCATACGGTGATGTCCTTAGAGTGGGCGTGGGCCCAGGCGGCGGAGTCACAACAGCAGGAAGCCTTTATTACTTTAATACAGACACATACTGGGAGCTGGCTAAAGCAGATGATGTGGCAACAGGTGGTTCCCAGTTGCTCGGTATCGCACTGGGAACATCACCTATAAGTGACGGCATGCTAGTAAGTGGCTATATTAAGCTTGGAAATATAGTGGGAACTGAGAATGAGGGATTGCCGATATATGTAGACGATACTGCTGCTGGTTCAATCACAGTAACTGCACCTACATCACCCAATGATTTTGTCAGACTTGCTGGATGGTGCATCGACGATGCTGGTACAATCTATTTTAGACCGAGCAATGACTGGATTAAGTTGCTGTAATGCCTGACTACACCAAAATAGACGGTGTGGCTGAAGATGCTATCTCGAAGGTGAGCGGCGTAGATGTGACTGATATATCGAAGGTGAGTGGTCAGGACAAGCCAGCTGGTGTGACCACAGCTACCCGGTGGATCGCCGGTGGCTCGGCGGGAGCCCTATTCACCACGGTGGTGGCCGATGCTTCACTGGACTGGGGACTCGGTCCAGTTACCGGCGGTGCAGCTGCTGTGGAAGGTGCCATGGTTGATCTTGGAGGAATGAACATAAAGGACATAGCCTATGGGGAGGACAATACCGGTGCAAAGCTATGGGTCATCGGAACCACATCAGCCACTGCTGAGATAGGTTACTGTGAAGATGAT
>Ga0080013_1004139_pt1 | contig 14491 bp, 5 predicted proteins | sample ETNvirenome_6_85_FD_69236 | JGI IMG/M metagenome (GOLD analysis project Ga0080013, IMG submission 69236) | Marine viral communities from the Pacific Ocean - ETNP_6_85 (SPADES assembly) (version 2) | ecosystem: Environmental > Aquatic > Marine > Oceanic | place: Pacific Ocean | collected 2013-06-19
TACCATACGACTCAACAAGAGCTGAATCTACTTTCATATTTTTACCATCTATATTATCTATAGACTTGCCATCGAATAAATCTCTCATTGCCCGTAGCTTTGTTTCTGATTCTATTTCTGATTGTCTTCTACCTACACAAGGATTCATTATTGACACACCTCTCTTGAATTAATAGTATCTTCATAATTCTTTTCACTACTATAATATTCATGTAGTGTTTCTACTCCCTTACCTACACCTTCGTAATTAGTAACTGTACGAATATTACCATGCATATCCATAACTCTATAAGACCTGCCCCCGTATCTTCTAAGAGGCTTCTGAACTCTCTGTAATACATTAGGCATATACAAAAATCCTGGCTTATCATATACAAAGTCAAGCAATGGATTTCTATCAACATGAACATTACCATTCAAATACATATCACTTCTATACATTGATTCTTCTGTAGGATGAGCAATCTTATTAACAGCTCGTCTATAATGTCTCCCATACTCACCAAATATAGAATCATATACATCTCTCATCCCTGCTTCATTTGCTCTACTATGTATGTATCTTTCTACAGCAAGAACTAATCTTCTGTTTATCTTAAACGTAGGTAATGCTATAAAATCTTTACCAGCTTTCAATCTAACAAGACCCGATGTTGCAGTTGGTTTCATAACTATTGAAGCTGCTGTAAATAATGCATCGTGACTTTGAGATGTTCCATCAAGAGTCTGGTCAAAGAAATCTTTTATTAATTTATCTTCATGTAATTTAGCATCCATCCAATTACGCTGAGCAAATACTTGAGAACCTTTAACAGTTTTGAATGTCTGATTACTCAATTCATATAAATCTCTTTTTAATTTTGAAAGTCTATCATAAAAAGCATCTACCATATTAGGATTCATACCTTCTATATTATCAGCAATTGCTTCTCCAGTTGTCTTTAATAATGCATATGCATCTTGAACTTCTTTGTTAGACATCAATTCATATTTTATAGGATTCTTTAATATAACATATTCGGAACCCTTCCTTAAAAATCTTTTACCAGCTCTTCCTCCACTCAAAGGAGCAACTGAACTTACAAAAGCATATTTAACACGGGCATTTTTTTCACTAACTCTATATACATATTGAATTTCATTTGTTCTATTTAAATGCATATAACCTGACTTTCTCTGTCTTAAATCATAGTCATGGAAAAAGAAATGGTTTCTCAATGCAGAAGGTCCATCTTCAGGTCTAATAGAGTCAATAAGCTCAGCTTCTCTTTTATTGAAATAATCCATTGCTGAACCAATTACATTTAATTTATACTGAGCTCTTGCTACAGAATTTGATTTGAATTTAGAACCCATATTACTTCTAATAAATCGTCTTAATGATGATTCTCTTTGTTGTAATACATGATGCATAATTGAATATTTTTGAATCATTGACGTATTAGGTGAACTCTGAGACATTTCACTAAAGAACATATCTCCGTATTTACCAAACATTTCTTGACCACCAACATTATTTACAGTATTAGTGAACTCATTTACATCTATAAGAGATTCTTCACTTAATAACATATTAGCAGTTTCAAATTTATCTATGAAATCATGTATGAATTTCGTATCTGTAGCTGAAGCTGCTTTTACTCTTTTAGAATTATCGTGTAACTGTGTACCAAATTTATCAGCTATAATTCCACCTACACCAGTAAGATGCATATTCTTAGAACCGTCCTTAGCCTGAGCAGGCTCTCTTCTCAATGATAAAATATTCTTTCTACTAATATCTACAACTTGTTCTTTCTTGCCTTTTTTAAATAAATCTTTTAAGAATTCTTTCTTATTTGCATAACTTTCTTGATTTGTACCATAAAATAAATTTATTAATTCTGGGACTAAATCAGTTTTACGTTGTTTATCTAATACTCTATATTTAAATAATAAGTTATTAAATACAGTTTTATTAGGATTCTGCAGAAATCTTTCAAGTCTATTTCTTATATACATCATTTGATTAAAATCAGGAGCTCTTCTACCAGCAGCATCATTAACACCAGTTAACATTCTATTCTGTGTATTAACAGTATTAAGTACTTCTATAATAGCATCTTCCATTACTTCTTTAGTACTGCCTTTATAGTAATTATCACCATTTGCATCTATTCTACTTAAATCAAATATCCCATCCCATTTCATATCACCTTTTTCAAAATCTTTTGTCTCACGATACTCACCAAGTCGTTCTGTTATGTTGTCAGAACCAGGGAAAGACTTACCAAATAATATGAACTTAGTAACATCTTCAGCTGAAGCTCTTGATACTACGTTAGACTTTTTTGTTGCATCAATGATAGTTTGTAGTGAATTCTTCATTCGTTGCTTTACAGGTATAAATGTATTGCTTTCTAAATCCATCATTTCACCATTAGCAAATGAAAACTCTAATCTTTTTAAAGCACTTAGACCAGGAGACAAGTTCATTATAGAACCAAATATTCTTTGTGAATTTCTAAAGTTATTATAGTATTCTTCTAATGAATCACCTTTTTGACCTTTACCAACGGTATTAATCTCCTTACCCATATTAAATATATCTAATCCATCCATTGAATCAGATTCATATGGGAAAGCATCAGGAGTCTTAGCAACATTTTTTGTAACACTATTAATTAATTCTCTTGGCATATCGTGATGATTGAATATAGCATCTACATCGAAGTCAGCTTGGTGTACAACTGCTAAATCATATGGGTTAATACCTGTAGAGTTTCCTAATGACATGTCTAAGAATCCTTCTACTTTATGTATTGCTATATCACCTGCCAGATTAGGAATACGAAGACTTAATGAATGTATCTTACCTTTCATTTTCTCACCAATAACAGATGTTTTTTCACCCATAACTTCGAGAGTATCATATAGATTCTTATATGTAGCGTTACCTTGACCATATTGTCTGTCTAGTCTTTGACGTACTTCTTTAATAAATGATTCTACAAAACCACTTCTAGTTTTACCAATATTCCCTTCTACATATGGGTCATTAGCAAATATTTCTATTTTACCTTCTTTTGTCTTAGTCCCTACTTGGAAATCCCATCCTTCACCCGAAGGGTCTTTGTATTCAAATACAAATTTAACTTTATCCCAGTCACCAATTCTTATATCACCGTCATAAGAAGATAGTTTTTTACCTCCAAACATTAACTGTCTATCAACACCTTCTACTTTGCCGTATACAGGAACAGAGCCTTCAAGATAAGGAACAAGTACAGAATAAGAACCATGCTCTGTTTTTACCTTACCCATCTCACCAAGTATTCTTCTAACAACCATTCTTTCAGCTGCTGAAGATGTAAGAACTGATTGAACATCTACTCCAGCACTAACTAATCTGCTTAATGAACCAGAAGAAGCATCATTAAATATTTCTCCATTATCTCTAGCTATATTTACTGTATTTGCAAAAACTTCATTTCTTGTAATGTCATTAGGGTCTCTCATCTTCAATAAGTCACCTAACGCATTATCTAACCTTCCATAATAATCTATATAATCTTTAGTAAATGCATGATACCCTATCTTGTCAACAAAATCAATGACACCATATGAAACATTAGCCATCTTTCTTTCATTAGATTTACCAAAGAATAAGTCTTCAATCTTTAATTCACCAGTAGGAGACTGTTGTAATGACTGTAATGACGCTTCAAATGCTTCTCTATATCCTTTATAGTCACCTTCTTGTATAGGTCTTGAAACGATATTACCTTGAGCATCTGTGCCTCTTGCTACTAATTCAGTATGACCAGGCCCAAATCTTTTAGCTGCACTTTCTGTTGTAAGTATATCTATACCAGCTGTATTTAGTAAGTCAGCAATATCTTTGTCATATACAAAGTTTGTTTTTAACAATATATCTTGAGCTTGTGACCATCCTACAGGTTTAACACCTGCTATATTATCTGAAATCAATCTTCCTTTGTGTAAATACGATATATTAGCAGCGTCTGTACCTAACCAAGACTGAGCATTAATAGCACTCGACTCAAGACTTGCAAAATCACCAGCATCAAGTTTAGAGAGCATCTCATCTATGTTCTTTCTAGCTTCAGTACCTTCTGCGAATTCGCTTCTTCTTGATAATAAATTACTTCTTACTAATTCTTTTGCTCCAAAACCTGCAATAGATTCATCTTTAATACTTTTGACTCTTAAATGTCCTCTGTTAACATAATTATCTATAGATGTACTTACATCACTCCATTGTTCACCATACGCTTCCCACCAAAAGTTATTATCTCTTTGTTGAGATTCAGCAACTCTTTGCATTGTTTTTAAGAATCTCTCACTACCTCTTACTTTTGCACCAGATGTAGACATAGTATTAAAGTATTTCAATAATGAAACAGCTTTCTCATTTAATTCTGTTCTACTATTTGCTGAACTAATTAAATCTTTATATCCTTCAGGTGTTAAATGATGCCAATACATATTCTTAATAATTTCTCTTGCAACTGGAGCATCAAGACCAAGAGATTCAGCATTTCTCCATTCTTTAAACATTCTTTTAAAATTAGTTAAATCAGAACCTCTTAATTCACCTTCTATACCATCATACCATTCATCAAACTTTCTTTTAAATCTTTGAGCAACTTCAGGTTTGTCTACAATGTTATCTGTTCTTATATATATCTGGTCTGTGTAACTAACTGTAGCTCTTGTGCCTGTAAATCCTCTTCCAAACCCACCACCTTCAGCTCTATCAATAACACTAGCTGGTTTATCAAATAATGCACCTTTAGCTTCAACACCAGCAGGAATATCAGAGAAATCTTCATATGCTCTACCTCCAAATACAGAACCTCTACCTACTTTATAAATAAATATAGGAGCATCTCCATCACCTATTAAGTTCTTCTGAAACTGAGAGAATCCTCCGTCAGCTTCAAACTTATTCTCTATAATTAATTCAGCTTGATTAGGTCCTTCTATTATTCCATTCTCAGAAAATGATATTGTTTTTATTGGTCTAGTGCCAAACTGAGGTGAAATCATCCCTGCTAATTCTTTATTGAATTGCATCTTTTCAGCAAGTGACTTTACAATATCACCATCGTTCTTTTTATCTATTGCTTTATGTACTTCAGATACTAAACGGTTAACACTTAATGATATAATATCACTTGAATGATTTAATTCTATTGCTTCATCAATAGCTCTTCTGTGAGAAGCAAGATTCTCATCTTTTAATTGGTCGTTGTATTCACTATATCTTCTTTCTAATGATTGATAATCTAGCTTTTGAACTTCAGTGTTATTATCACTAAGTATATTACGATTCCTTGCTATCTCCTCATTCATAGCATCATATTGCTCTGATGATAGATTCTTTTGTTCAGCAATGATTTTAATATTTACTTCTTCTAGGAAATTCTCAATATTCTTTTTACCTGGCTCGAAGTCATACTTATCATATATTTCATCTAATGTTGCTTCTTCAGATATTTCAATCTTCATATCTTTTAACTTTCTTACTAAAGAAGCTGCTAATTCACTTTTTACCCTACTTGAATTACGAGCTCTATATATAGAAGAAGAACCTAAATCTTGAAGTCTCTGTATCGTATCTCTGAGTTTATTCATTGTACGACCTCTTGACTCTATCAAATTAAGACCACCTTCATACATACTATCTGTCATTGAAAATTCAGCTGCTGCGTCAGAAGCATCTATCCATTTCTCCATTGTAGACTTCAATGTTTCCATATACTTCTGAAGGTCTTTGTCTCTAAATGTTACTTCTTTCCCAGCAATTAAATTGTTTGGTAATAATTTATTTATTTCTTCTACAACTTTTACAACTTCTGACTTTGGAAGCTTCCTCATAACATTGCTTTCAGTATCAAATAAACTTTCAATAATAGAGTTTGTTTGCTCTATCATTTCTACTTGTTCTTGAGCCTTTTCTCTTACTCTATCGTATTCTTTAATTAAATCTCTTTGCCTTACTCCAGTTAATTCATAAGCAGCGTTTATAAACCCACCTAAATCACCTTTTGTTTCAAAATTATTAAAAGCCATATCTTCAAATTTGATATACTTACCATCCATCCGAGATAATGATGTTTTTATTTTATCATATTTCTCTATTAATTCTTTTATTTGAGATGATGAATATCCTTCAGCTTCTAAATACTCATTAACAGATTGACCTTTTGGGAAAACCCACAAGTTATTCATTTCAATATTCTTATTACCAACTAAAAATTCTCTAGCTAAGTCCATTATACCAGCTTCTCTTACACCTAATCTAGCATCTTTGAATTCTCTACTTGTATGATATACACTAAATCTATCTAAGAAACCTTCTCTAAAGATTGAACGATTACCTGCTTCAAACATTCCAACTAATGCTTGAGCATCTTCATAATTAACTTCTACTTTTTTATTTGTAGCTGCTTTATTCTCTTTACCCCATAATTTAGCAATTAATTGTAATTTACTTTGTAACTCAGGTAATGTCGTTGCTTGTATATTATCCCATTCAGCTTGTTCTTTATCATCAGGTTTTCTCTTACTAACTTCAACTAATTGACTTATAGTAGCTTCACTTGGCATACCCAAAGGTTTACCTTCAGCATCAACTCCAAATATTGTTTTAAGAGATGTGTGCATCTCAGTATTCTTGCCTTTTATACCATTGTATAAATCAACTAGGTCTTTTTGAGTTCTGTATCTACCTAATAATGTTAACCAAGCATTATCAGTAGGTAACACTTCTACTTCTACACCATCTGGGAAGTTATCTTTCTTCAATCTATCAGTCATTGAGCGCATTAAACCTTCAACTTCAGAATTAAGACCATCTATGCCTTCAGTTTTCAAAAGAGCATCTACATCTTTTCCTTCAACTGCTCTTATATTTGATACATATCCATGAGCCTTTAAAAGGTTTACAAGTGTTTGATACTCTACAATAGCTCCATGATTCTCTCCAAGTCTATTAAAATCGCCTTCTATATCTTGAATTCTAAGTGTTTGTCTATCTAAATCGAAATCTTTATCAGCCCCTTCTATTGTTAAACCTAGTCTTCTAGCTGAATCTTTTATCGCTGAAACAATAGTATTGGCACCATTCTCTACCATTTTCTTTTGTAAGTCTACATGGAAGTCATCAAAATTATTCTCACTAAGTAATTCACCTTCTTCATTTATCTTTACTTCTTTAAGTTTTGCAAGTAATTCTCTTGCTCTTGCAGGTGATAGATTCTCAAGTGCAACTAAGTTCTCAGGTTCAGAGTTATTAACAGCTTCAGATACACGCCTTATATCGGAAATGTCTTTTGCAAACCTTAGTAAATTGAATTCAGGGTCTAATATATCAGAACCAATCCTCTCAACTTTTTCAGACTTAGACATCTCTTGATTTGCTTCATTATATATTATATCATATACTGACTTTAATCTTGTCTCACTCATGACACCACCATTAGCAGCTGCCATTATCTGTCTATTGTTATAATAACTATTCCATGCTTCAGCTGATTTAGCATCAATGCCCATAGCATTGAGTAATTCAATCTTTGATTGGAAATCTGTTAATGTAGGAAGCTGTTTATCAAATGTAGGCTTCCTCATTCTAGTGAAGAAAGCACCAACTAATAAGTGAGCATATAATACTTCAGGGTCTAATCCTTTAATATGCTGTTCATCCATTAATGTCTCAGCATTGAAATATAAAGCACCAGCTGACATTCTGCCAATAGATGAAGCTAAATCTTTGCCTGCTGCTGATGCAAACTCAGACCATATCTTATCAATACCACCTGTAGCTTTTATTTCTCTTAATATTTTTATTGCTTCTTTCTTGTCTAAATCACGCCATGCATTGTTAGCAGCTATAACGCCATATGATTTCTGCTTTAAATGATTATTATTAGTAATTATCTTTAATATTCCATTCAAGGCACCAGCTGACATATCATCATAATTACTGTTCTTATATGTATTTAAAATCTTTCTTATATCTTTAGTAGTCTTTGCTATAGGTATTTTACCACCACCTGGAATTGCTTCTACAAAAGGAAGTAAAGCAGAGAATGTCAACGCATGATAGAAATTCCCTACAGGGTCGAAATCTTCATTACCAGCCATTGTTTGTACACCATTGACCATAGTATTATAAAGACCAAAACTAACTGTCATCTCACCAGCATGAGTTGCCCATTTAGATACCATACCTTGCTCACTAAGACTAAGTGTTCTACCTAATGACCTTTGTATCCATTGACCTACACTATTTATATGTCTACCATTCTTACCTAAATCAAGTACAATTCTTTCAGCCATGTCATCTATAAGACCAACCTCAGCTTTAGGAAATGCTGTTTGTAATGATTTACCTAAGTTTTGTTTTAATTGTTGTTTACTTGCTTCAATAGCAGCTGGAGATAATGAGTAATTAGATAATAATTTAGATGTAGCTTTTGCTTTAAACTCAGTATCTAATGTACTTCTGAATACATTTGAAGCTAAACCTTTCTCAGTAGCTACTTTAGTTGCATCATCTAATACATTTCCTACTATTTTCTTACTACCTTTAGAAGATAGTCTGGATACAACAGCAGCAGTTCCTTTAGATACCCATTTAATTGGCTTTAAGAAACCAGCAGCTTGACCAATAACTTCACCAACTTTACCGACACCAGTTAATTCTTCTACTCCTGTTAATTCTTTATACTTTTCTACAGGGTCTATACCCATTGTGCCAAGTAATGCACTAGGAATAGTGAAAGCTGCTATATCAGCATATTGCCACGCAGCTAGTCCTAAACCTTCATATAGACTTCTTCCTATTTCTATACCTTCATCAGGTTGTTCTTGTTGTTGAGCGCCTTCATACCAAGAAGGTAAATTAGGATTTACATTACTATATAGATTACCTCCTAGATTTGCAGGAGCTTGTATAGGAGTTTGTCTTTGAGTCCTTAGAAAAGATTCTATTTGAGCATCTGTAGCTACTATACCTTTTCTTTCTAACTCTTCTTTAAACTTTAAAGTGAGATTATCGGGCATTTTTTATTACATACCGCCTGTCATCATTAATCTATTCATACTCTTAGATAAATCAGTAGCGGCTTGTTGTTTCTTTAATTTCTGTGATAACAACATTAAATTTTCTTCTGTAACTGGTATATTTTGTCTCTCAAGCATTAGTTTATTAGCGGCTATTGTTCTTTCATCATTTGCTGTTTTTAAATTATCTCTTTCTATAGTAATTGAATCTTTTATTTCTGAAATATCTTTAGACAACTGCTGTAATTCAACTTCATCAATAGCAAATCCTTGGTCCTTAAATGATTGCATTTGACTAAGTTTAACTTGTGAAGTAGAAACCTTGTCTTCTTTTTGTTCTATTCTTGTACTAATATCATCAATATTTGATTGAACTAATTCTCTTTCTTTCTCTAATTGTGTTTTATCATCAACAACTCCAGTATCCATACTTTCAAAAGTAGTTTGCATTTGTTGTTCTAATAGTTTCTGCATATCTAGTTCATTAAGAGACTGTTGTATATCTGGTAATGTCTCATACTTAAGGAAGTTTAATTTTTCTTTTATATCATAGTCACCAGATTGTAATCCTGTTCTTTCTTCAGCAATCTTAGATTCGTTAGATAGTACATTAGTAGTAGCATCAGTTAAAGACTGCCATTGAGGTGACTTATCTACGAATACATCACCTTTTTCATCTTGACCAACAACAAACATTCCCATATTTGTGAATCCAGTAAGTAAATTAGCATCCTCAGCGACTAATTGTTGACCACCTTGAGCTGTTAAATATGACCTATTAGCTCTATCTATTAAAGTAAGTACTGCATCTGGGTTACCAGCTTGTGCTTGTATTAATGAACTTGCAATTAATGAAGCATTCCTATCTGAGAATTTCCATCCTTGTTTTTCTCCCATAAATCCTGCTTTGTATTCACCTTTTAATGCTTTAGTGAATTCAACAGCCCAGTCAGGGTTATCAGGGTTATAGAAATCTAAGAACCTTGAAGATACTAAGAAGTCATTAGCTATCTTTGCTTTCTGAACATTAGTGAATTTCTCCATGTCTGCTATTTTTACCATAGCCATTTGCATACGAGATTGGTCAGCTTGTAATCCTCTAGCTTCTTCCATCATTGTCATTTGTCTATCTTTTAGACCAAGTTCTACCATCTTTAATGCATCAAGACTACGCTGTCTTTTTTCAGCAAAAAGCCTGTCAAACATTCTATTGACTGATTGTAATACTACTGTGCTGTCAGATGCCATGATTAATTATGATATTTTCCAAATTGACTACCAATATTCTTACCAAGATACCATTGTTCAGATTGCTCTTGAGCTAAGTCTTTCTGTAATCCTACTTGTTTTAATTTATTCTGATATTCAGATAATGATTTTTCATAATCGGCTCCTATATCAGCATAAGTTTTACGAAGACCAATTTCTTGTCCTTCAAAAGCAGTCTCCATTGTATCTAATGCTTCAAGTTCTTTCTTTTTTATACCAGCAGAAGTAACTAAATCTGTTCCTCCAGCGTGTGTTTGCAACATATCCATTGATTTAGTGAACCCTTCACCCATTCTTTCAGTCTGCATCTCGAATCCACCAAGAGCAACATCTTCTTGAGCTTCTCTTAATGCTGGAAGATTACCAATAAGCTTCTGTAATTCATCTTCTGTTTGACCAAGCATTTCAACTTGAGACTGACCAGATAGTTGTTGTTGCTTACCTGACCTATACATACCAATGCCTTGATTAATGAGACCTCCTATAGCTGCGATACCCATTACAGCTGGCCAGAAATGTTCTTTCTTACCTGTCTCAGGGTTAATAGTACCAGCACCAGCATTTTTAACCCAATTAATACCTTTGTCACCATATTCATCAATAACTATAGATTCTGCTTTGTTTACATGAGCATAGTCATTGTCTATGATTCTAACTTCAGTATCTCCATATCTACCTTTGTTAGCTAATTCTGATAAATGATTATTCGCTATTGACATTTAAATCCTTTATTGAAATAATGAATACCAATCATCTTCTGAAGTAAGTCCACTTTCGTGAAATTTGCTCAAATAAGATTGGTACATTTCTCTATTTTGTAAAGCTTCTCCATAAGAAACTTTCTTAGGTTGGGCATCTAAAGGTTGTCCATAAGTTGTTGTATCACCTTCCGATACAGCTTTTAAAGTTGTAATAACATTTCCTTGGGCGTCTCTTTCTTCTACACCTCCTTCATAATAAGCACCTAATTTATTTCCACCCATTATAGTAGTACTACTTTTAAGTTCGGGGTCTTTATATTTACTAGAACTGCTCATTTTTGTAAAATCGTAACCACCACCTGTTAATCCAGCTACTTCTGCCCAAGTTTTACCTATCTTTGTATATGGAACAGTTGCTTCTACTTGAGCTCCTGTATATCTCTTGCCTTCAACATTGAACTGACGTTCTGAAAATCCAAGGAATCTACCTAATTTCTGAAATAAATTACCTTTATCACCCCATTCTGTTGTGTATTCACCTGTGCTCTCATCTTTAATTCTTTTCTTATATACTTCTTCACCACCTACAGATTCAGCAGCTTCTGTTTCTTTGTCATATTCAACACCAAATCCTGCTATTTGCTGTATAGATTCTAAACCAAGACCAATTGCAGCTGTTTGATTAGCAATTTTAGATAAAGCCATTTTACCTGCTATAGTTCCTTCAGAACCATATTCCATCTCAATACCTATACCAGCTATGTCAGATAAGTTCCTACCTATATCTGTTCTAGCACTTGCTAAGTTGCCATATGCTGACATTAATCTATTTGCCATTTATAAACCTAGAGTTATACGTTAATAATTTACAACTTTTATCCATTAATTCAAATATAGTATATACATTAACATTATGATGTGTGTCTAGTTGAACTAAAAATAATATTCTGAGTTTCACCACTAGGTTGATAATTAATATTGATTCTACTTTTAAAAAATTCATAATCATAATCTTCGTCGATGTCAGCTCCGCTGTTAAATGCTAGCATCTTTATATTAACAACTAATTGCCAAAAACTTACATCATGAGTAGTCGCTCTTACAAGAGCTCCATAATCAGCATGAGTTTGGTGTTGTAATCCATCAGTCGTCTGAGATAATGTAAAAGGATGGGTTGCATAAATATCTACTCCATGAACGGGTGTAAAAAAAGTATTATTACCATAGTCATCAATAGCTCCTACATTTCCAGTACCACTCCTCATATCTTTCCCTATCGAATTATATCCCCTATCTAATCCGATATTATCAACATATGAAGCACTTGCCGTACTAAATACTTGCTCTCTTCTTCTTATAATGCCTTGACTAGGGGGGTCTGACATAGTAGTAACAGAACTTGCGTCCTTCAAAAGGTATGTGTCCCTATCTACCATTGATTGATTATAGTCGTCCCCCATAATAGTTTCTGGCATACCATAATTCCAGTATGCGGCATTATTAGTAGCATGTCTATTAAAAATATGAATACTTTTATCATCTGTCCCCGGAGTCTCCGTCTCAAGATAGATTGGTGAGCTTTCCCAAGTCTGATTATCGTAGGCATTATTATGCCTTGATACTAATGTAAATTTTACAAAATTTTGACACGCTGGATGTTCAATATATTTAGCCCAAGTATCAGATGAAGTATCTGGGTAATTTCTTAAATCACCTGAAGAATAATAGCCAGCAACTCCATTTTGTTTATAAGGCTGTACAAAGGCTTTTAAATGACAACATCCAGTTACATGATATACTAATACATCATAATCTCCAATACTTTGACCAAATCCAGTTCTGTCTTTATCAACTATTTTATAAAGGGAAACATCATTTACATCAAAATGAGTATTAGCCGCGTCCTTATCAGTCGGGTCTAATAAATAAAATATTAATTCATCTAAGTTTGTATTAGCAGGTACTACAAAATCTATACTAGAATTTGCCGCTGTAGTAAAAGTTGAAGCAGCTACGGCTGAGCCTGTGTATGTAGTTCCATCTTTAAACTTTACTTTTAAATAAAATAATTCACTCCCACCTATAGCCGAACCAGCAGTGCAATTAACTGTAAACCTATATCTTTCACCACTACGAGTCTTCCATAGGTGATTACTAGCCGTAAGACCAGTATCCCCAAGTTGAGTTGATTGCACTAATTTAATTCCTTCTTCATCAGCCCCTGCCCCTTCATTTTGAGGCTGAAAACGTAAAGCACCTCCAGAAGCAGTAATACCAGTAGTGTCACCTGTGTCAAAATTTTTCCACTCATGAGAAGTAGTAGCTAAAGTTGAATTAATATCATTACTTCCACCATTTGCTACTAATAATAAATTTCCATCTGCATTTAAAGTAGCTGAAAAATTACTGCCACCTGTACTCGGATTAGAAGCATCAAAAGGAGCATAATTATCTATATTTCTAGTTTGAGCATTAGAAAAATTATCATCATACCTTGTAAGAAAATCATCAGTAGCTTCGTTACCATCATTCGCATTCCTTACAATAATCGTTAAAAATCCGCTAAATATTCTTTCCGGTTTTGAAATCCTAGCATAAAATGGCAACCCGACCATTCTTCCACTATAATGCGTTCCCATGCTATCCTCCCGTTAAAACAAAATCAGTTGCATGATTCGCATATTGTGTACTTAGAAACGAAGTCCCAATCATGGCATAATTATTTGTGTAATCTGCTTCACCGCCAGCTATATGCTGTCCATTGTAAGTGCCACCAGTCAATGTTTTCCATCTTATTCCAAAACTATCATAAGTAGTCTGCTCATCTCCATGAGCTAAACCTGTGGCAGATGTGAAAGCAACTGGAGGTCCGACTCTTAATCCTAACGCAACATTGCCGATAGTCATCCTTCCACCTGTGGCATATAAATATTCTACACTAGTATTAAACTGTAATCCGTCACCAGTTAATGTTATCCCTTGACCAGCATCTGATGTTGCGCCTAATTCAAAATAACTATTATTAACTAATGCTGTAACTGTTGGCCCGTGTATTTTAAATTTATTAGAATCTGATGTATCTACACCCATTCTCCAATAATCGGTGCTATTTGAATTAAATTGTATTGATGGGTCAACAGAAGATGCTGTTTTCACATAAACATCTCCACCTGCGGGGTCTAGTGTAATATCTCCATCTGCATCTAAAATTAAATGACCCACTGCACCATCGCTATCGGCAGTCGCAATAGTTGTAGACCCATTAGCCGCAACAGTTAAAGTACATAAATCATCTGTATCTCCTGCGAGATAAAACTTAGTAACACCACTATTTGCATCAAGTATTATATCTCCAGCCGCATCAACTGTTAAAGCAGCATCATTAGTTATAGTATCAGCTGTTATTACTAGACCATCAATAGTAAAGTCAGTAGATGCGTCTATTGTAG
>Ga0080013_1004140_pt1 | contig 14489 bp, 18 predicted proteins | sample ETNvirenome_6_85_FD_69236 | JGI IMG/M metagenome (GOLD analysis project Ga0080013, IMG submission 69236) | Marine viral communities from the Pacific Ocean - ETNP_6_85 (SPADES assembly) (version 2) | ecosystem: Environmental > Aquatic > Marine > Oceanic | place: Pacific Ocean | collected 2013-06-19
ATCTGATTCATTTACAGTATCTTCTAAAGTATTTATTGACTTTGAAGGGTCTTTGTCATATACTCTAACTTCAGCATCACATCCTGTATTGGGTGAGAACCCAAACTGTACTGCTGAACCTACAAATCCTTTACCGATAATACCTATGTTCATTCCAGCCCCATATATTGTCGAATAGTATAATCTAATCCATCATTTAACATAACTTTAGCTTCCCAACCAACATCATTTTTTATTTTCGTGGAATCCAAATACTGTAAGGAAATCTCTGGAAAATCTTTATCTTTATATTCTATTTCAATACTATTATCTATCTTAGAAAGCAACAGTTTAATTAATTCTTCTATTGTTACCGTCTCCCCACTACCAATATTATAAGCATTTCCTTTAACTACATCTATATTAGAAACTAATGATATATATGCCTCAACAGCATCTTCTACATATAAAAATTCTCTCACATCATTTTCACATCCTTTCCATATAACCGGCGATTCACCATTTAAAATCTTTCTTATGTTGTTCGGAATAACTCTTGTAAAATTAGCATCACCACCACCATATAAATTTGAACACCTCGTAACAACTATTGGTAAACCATAATTATAATGATATGACCTACTAATCAAATCAACACAAGATTTTGATACTTCATATATTCCAGTTCCACTCAATGAACTATCTTCCGTATATGGTAAATTTACTGCCTTACCATAAGCTTTATCTGAACTACTAATAGCTATAGCTTTTATATTGTTGTATAGCCTACACATTTCTAAAACATTAACTGTACCACTAACATTAACATCAAAAGCTAATTTTGCATCATACTGACATTTTCTAACCTCTGAAACTGCCCCCAAATGATATACTGTATCAAATTCATATTCATTAAAGAGTAATCTTAAAAATTCAAAATTTCTAATATCTCCTTCAACTATATTCAAACTAGTTTCATCAATATTCAAAAGTTTCATACTGTTATTCACTCTAATTGATGTAGTAACAACAGTAACTTGATTGTGTTTATCTTTTAACAGCCTCTTAACAAGATGAGACCCTAAAAATCCTGTTCCACCTGTAACTAATATATTCATTTTACACCAGTACTTTCTTTTACTGTATACTCTCGTAAATCTTTTAGTTGAATTTCTACATCTGGTATTTTAAATAAGTTATACTTAGAACGTAGTGTTCTATCCATAAAATATTCATTAGTATTAGCTCGCCGTAATGGTGTCCATCCTACCATAGGATCTCTTTTTTCTTTAACTGTAATATTCAATTCATATACATCACTAATTAGCCTGACTAATTCAGCCTTATTCATATCTTTTGGTGAAAAAACGTGCCTGACACCATCCCACCATAAATTTTTATTTATTATTTCTTCAATAACTTTTGCTAATTGTAAACAAGTAACTCCATTCCAATGGTGGTTAGTAAATCCATTTACTTTTTTATCCTTACTTGATTTAACCCATTCAAGTAAACATCTTGATTTACGATTAAACTCTTCGCCTATAATTGAAGTTCTTAAAACAGAACAGTTTTCTGGTTCACCCAATGATTTAGTTCTACCATAAACATCCATTTCATCGTGTTTAGCATCCTCATTATATTTGCCGCCTTGTCCTGAAAAAACACAATCAGTAGTTATATGTAACATTTTAGTTCCATTAACTCCACATATTCTGGCCAATTTGCGTGGAAAAGCAGAATTAACTAAAATCGCATTCAAAGTACCAAGTTCATCTACTCTTGGTTTAATGGCCCCAGCACAGTTTATAACAACATCATTTTTAGTTGGAGTTAAAATTCCGGTTTCCTTTACTATATCATAAACATTTCGTGTAATTCTAGCTACATCATATTTGTTCTCTTCTAAATAAGAACACACGTACGCACCCAACATTCCATCGGCTCCAAAAACTAAAACTCTTTGCATTTTATTATCTCCGTTCAACTTCCCAAATATCCCATTTATCCCAATTAAACCTTATATCATCACCAAGGCTGTCTTCTAATGTAGAAGTTGAAAAAAACAGTAATTTGGCGTCATCTGTTAATGTCATAAATCCATTCGCGTGATTTGGTGGTACATATAATATAGTTGGTTTATCTGCACTGAATACATATCTATAAATTGATTCACTCTTTAAATTAACCACTCCAACCAAAGCCGTACCACTAACAACATAAACATATTTTCCTTCATTTTTATGTCCATGCCACGCTCTTATAAACCCCTTCTCATGATTTTCAACCATATAAAATCTTTTTACATCTTTAAAATCAAAATCATTAATATACGATACTCTTCCTCTATCATCAACCGAAATATCACCTTTCATTTTCCTTAAAATATTTTCCATTATACCACTCCTGATAAAAAGTTAGAATTGTGAAAACTTACATCAAATGGATTTTTAACTCTCCCACTCTCTAATAATTCCAAAATATCTTTTACTCCATCATCTACTGTAAATTTTGGTTTAAACGCAAATACTTCATCTAATTTGCCCGAATCCACTTTATAATTTCTATTATCTTCAAACGGACTTTCAGTAATATTTATTGTCGCTTCAGGTACATTTTCTTTAACTATATTAGCTATATCTACAATTCTTAAATTTTCACCGCCAAGATTAAAAACTCCAAACATCTTATGAGATTCTGGTAAAAAAAGCTTTTCAATTTGAGCATGCTTCCTATATAATGAAAAATCTGTTGCACTTCCCACAATTCTAGCTACATCCTTAACATGAATATTCGGTCTCCATTGTTCTCCACCAAAAACTGTCATTTCTCCCTTAGTATAAGCATTCGCTGTAAAGATATTAACAACCAAATCAAATCGGGGTCTTAATGAACAACCAAAAACAGTACCCAACCTAAAAATTGTACAATCACTATTATTTAATAAAATCTGTTCTGAATTTAACTTGGTAAGTGCATACAATGAAAGTGGATTAACCTCTGATTCTTCTGTTAAAAATTCATCTGAAGCCCCATACACTGAACAAGTAGACATAAAAATTATTTTACCCTCATAATTATCTACTAACCATTTCACAGAATATTCATTGACTTCTTTAGTTAACAATGGATTTAATGTACATGCCCCATCACCAACAATAGCAGCTAACCAAATAACGGCCTCATAATTTGGTAAAATCTTTGATAATTTTTCTGTGTCTCTAACATCACCAGATATAAAATTATTGGGTAAATAAAAATATTTTTCATATAATAAATTATCATATACATCCCAGTCTGGATTATCCTTAGCTATTTGACCACCAATATAACCAAAACCACCTACAATTAAAACATTCATTTAAACACTTCCTTAACTTTTTTATATAACTCTGAATAATCTCTATGTCCTCTAGCCTTTATATCATTTTCATTGTCTATAAATGCATAAATTGGAGCATTAGATAACTTTCTATAATAACTATTCTCATCAAAATATCCCTCTCTAAGTTCTCCACTCGTAGTTACATATGTAATATTTGGTTTCCCAAAATAACTACAAAAAATACCACTACCCCCTGCCATAGATATAAACCCAGAAGCATTAGAAAACAAATGTAATTGAACTTCATTGTATGTCATATTTTTATTTTCTTTAACTAAATCATCTAATAAAATAACGTTATCATAATAACCAACCAAATCAAAATCTGTAATTTCTCCTATGTCTTCAACATCAGCCCTTATAACCATATTTTGTAATTCATTATTATCAGTTGGAAATTCTACATTTTTAGGTCTCTTGTATATAACTATATAATCGTTTTCAATTAAATGATTAAATATTTTATAAAGAAATGGTATATCAAAATAACCAACTGGTTGATTACCGTGCTCTAAATTGTATCTATTACTTACCACTACATACCGCTTGTTAAAATTAAAAATATCCTTTCCATAAACTTCTACATAAGGTGGTGGTGTCCATTGTGTATAATCAAGATTTCCATGAACAAAACTTTTTTCTTCATCTGTTAATTTACCATATTCTTTATTTAATATAGTAGAATTATGATGCATCCATTTATTAGGTAATTGATTCAGCCCACTTACAGTATTATCAATAGTTCTAGATGTAAACTTTTCATCTACATTATCACAAAAATAATAAAATGGTTTCATTCCAACTGATGTAATAACACCTTCCAATTTGTCTTGTTGATGCAACCAATAAACATAAGGTATAGCCAAAACCAATTCACATCCAAATTCCGGATTAAGTTTTAATGTAATCTTATCCATTAATATATTCCCACCTATCCAACCAAGCTTTTTCTGTATAAGAATTTTTAAATCTTTTTTTAGTAGTATCTGAGCACAATTTATAAAAGTCTTTATTATTTTTTAACTTCTTTGCCTGTAATACCGCTCCTTCTAAATCACCTAAACGCACAGTTGTTAAAGGATGACAAGTTTCTTGTGTGTCTAATCCTTTATAACCAATACAAGGAATTCCGTGAAATGCACAATTCATAGCAAATGTACCAGCCGCGTGTGTTCTCATTAAATGAATCCCTATTCTAAATCTACCTAATTTTTTTATCCACTCTCTCCAATTCATATATGGATAATAAGTTATATCTTCAATATGTCCTTCTAATGGTTGTTTTCTTCCCATAGACGGTGCAAATATTGGATAACCAATTTCTCTTGCAACCATATAAGAATCAAATCCACCATACCAAGAAACAAAATTACCACCAATCATTATTTTATCTTCCCACTCAGCTCTGGGTGATAACCTCTCTGGTATCATTAAACTTCTCATCACTCTAACATCTTTACAACCAAGTCCTCTAAAATAAAGTAAATCAACTTTATTATGACAATATACCCAATCAGCATCCATTAAAGTATTATAATAATAAAACTGTTTATCTACACTATAATCTTGAAAATACCAATGTGGGCCTTCTTGCATTACTGCAACATTTTTACAAATTTCTCTATACGGAGCCAAACCAACATCAGGATTTGTTTTTGGAACTATAACTATTCCTAAATCAAATTTCTCATTTAGTCTATCCACTTGTTTAATATTACAATGTACAGCATCAAGTGCTATCATCCATGCATATTCAACTCTTGAATTTTCAAAATCTCTTGGAATTTTACCAAAAACCTGCGATTCTGAAAAAAATACTATCTTCATTTAAATACATCATCCCAAGTATAAAATGTTGTTTGATTAAATATATTGTGAGCATTATATTCTGACAATTCATTTGCTTTCATATACCACTCGTGTTGTTTTCTAGCTCCACCTATATCACCCGCATCAACGCCACTTTCACCTACTATATACTTTCGTTTTTTAATATGTTTTCTATTGTGAACTAACAATATATTTTTTATAATATACTGTGGTAATTTACCTTGAAACATAATAAGTAAATTATTCATAAATGCCGTATCTTCATGCACAAAGAAACTTCCTCTTGGAATGTTCACTCCAGACTTAACAACATCTGATGAGATCACTAACCCACATCCGTTAAATTTTAATTGAGTTGTACTTTTAATATCTAAATCTTCTACCTTATCATTAAAAGAATTCATCTCATCTATATTCATATTATAACGAAGACTCCACCAATTCTCTGTATCTACTCTATCCATATCTATAAAAGGTTTTACTGTAAACTCTGGATGTTCGACAACTTCCCAACTTTTATCCCACATCTTACAAGTTGCGAAAAATGCAACATATTTTGGAGTTTGTTCTTTTACTGAACTGTGTAAATTATCCAATACCTGAAATGTTTGACGTGGAATAAGTGAATCCGTTTCACCCCACATTAAAACATCAACTTTATCACAATAATTATCATTAAAATCTCTACGATAATCTGCTATAGTATAAATTCTATTAACTATATTATTAGTATAAGTATTAATATTATACTCACAACCAACTAAACTTACAACATCTTCATCATAACCAAAAACGCTATTTAATAAATCATTATATTTCTTTTTTATATCACTAATAGTTATTTGTTTCTCATCTATTTTTTCTAATGTTTGATCACAATTAAAATATAAATCAACAATAACATTTTTTTTATTTCCAATAGTATCAAGTGTATTTTTTATACTTTGTAAATATTCTTCTACTAGCTCTATTTCATACCATTGTACCAAACAACCTATAGCAAATTTATTTTTTAAATTAATCACTTTGTGAATCTCCTTTCCAAACCCTATAAGAGTCTGAATCTTCATGGTGTGTTGAAACTTCAAAAACTACTCCATCAGTTATAGCTTCTAATTGATGTGGTTGTCCTGGAACTTGTCTAACAATATCTTTAGGACATAATATATCACTTTTAACTTCAGCTGTTTCTGTGTCTACCCACCTGTAAACAAAATCACCACTCTCTACATACCAAGTTTCATCTTTTATCATATGATAGTGCATTGAAAACTTACAACCTTTTTTAAACTTCAATAATTTACCACAATACAAATCATTATTTTCTATAATAAATTCCTCTCCCCACCCTTTAGGAACTATACACCCTTCTGTAACGTGTGGTTTCACTTCTAATCCCAAGATATCTCCCAATCTTTAAATTCTGCTGCCAAACAATCTACTTTATGGTCTTTCCTTCCACCAAAACGATTCTGTATTTTATTTTTTGCTGTATTTCTAATTCCATTTAACCCATGAGTTAATTCAAGTTCCTTCTTTCCTTTACCGGTTCTAGCCCCAGCTTCATTGTGCCAAATATGTAAATTTATCTGAGCCAATACAATAATAGACCTGATCAAATTACCATCAACTTCTTCAACATATAAGTCGTGTATAATATCCTTTATTTCTTTGGCATATTCTTCTTTATGTTCTGGTATAAAGACTTCCTTTAATTGTAATATACAAAGTCTATCTATTAATTCACTTACTGTTGGTAAATATTTTCTTTTTTTCATACTGTCGCTACTCCATGTTTTTGAACTACTGCTGTAGCACATTCTTGTGCAAATTTAATTGACTCCCTAATATCATCTGTTTCTATATATTTCTTAACCAATCCAGCCAAAAATGTATCTCCTGCACCTGAAACATCTCTAACTGAAACTTCTTCAACAGGAAACATTTCATCATTATATAAACACCCGTGTCTACCCTGTGTTATTATTGTTTTGTTCTTAAACCCCCCATTATACCTGTCTAAATCCACATCCCAGAGGCTTGCTAAGAAATCAATACCAAAGTTCTTTTTATACTCCAAATCATTAATTTTTATATAATCTGCATTTTCTAAGAAAGTTCCAAAGCGTTTTTTAGTATCTACAAATACAGTTTCATTATTATCACAAAGATATTTAATATCTTCTTCCGTCAAAAATCCCTTACAGTAATCTGAAATAACAAGTGCATCAAATATCAGTCCTTTAAACAAATTACTCTTAACTTGTAACAAAGTTTCTTCTTTAATTCTATCACAAACATCATTTTCATCAACTCGTAAAACCATTTGACTTGAACGATTATCTACATATCGAGTTTTAACTATTTCTTCTGTATTTGTTACTAAAAATGCGTCAACTTCTAATTGTAATAAATTTGCTAATACATTCTTAGCCATTCCACCATTGGTAGTTTTATCAGTTGGTTGTATAATAGGTACAGGTGCTTCAGGACTCATTCTAACTACTTCACCATATACAAAAATGTCCTCACAACTATCCCCTACAACTAAAATAACTGGTGGTTCTTTTCTATTATTCATATTAATCTAAATCTTTTGACATTTGCACTATATCTTTACCTTCAAAATGTTTCTTTATTACATTTATATCCTCGTTTAACCTCGAATCCGCCACGGATGACGAATGAAGCCCGTGTTTTGGTGTTCGTTGTTCTACCTTACCATTACCACCTATATCATCAGCTGGTAATCTATCTAATAAAACGTGTGGATCTGTTATATTTTCACCATCTGGGCCCCAGGGGCCCCAGTCTTGTCCTTCATAAGGCTCGTGTTCTATCTTAGGATACACTGAATCACGATTAATCTGAACCTGGTTCTGGGTGTGGGCCACTGGGACGCCTTCGGTATATATAGACCCCGGCAGCGGCGAGTTTCGGCTTATATGCAAATAAAAAATTCTAGGTTCAAACACATCAGGAAACTTTTTATATTTATTCATTTCTCGTACTGCTTCATGTTTTAATTCCCGGTCAACTTCTTCATAAACTCTTGACAAATATTGTTCCGTATCTCTGCTACCGCTAAATCTTTTTGTAAGTTCATACCATTTTCTATTTATTCCATACATTGTTGCATATGGTTCATTTTCTGCTTTACATCTAATAAGTATCGGATCCTCCATATCAAGATTTTCCATACCTTCAAAGAATCTTTTATCCCAATCTTTTTGAATACAAAGAACATCATCATTTAAAATTATCAAACAATCTCCCATGAAATGTTTTGCTGCTAAATTTTGATATTGTTCTAATTCTTGATACCCATATCGTTTTTTACTTTTTATATATTTTATTTTTGGATATAGTCTTGGATCTGTACTTACTGATGCGAAAAAATACTGTGATAATATTAAAACTTTATCTAACATCTCAATAGTTTCAGTATCATCTTTATCTATAATAAACAAATACTCAATATTACGATTATTATGAGCTTGCATTAAAAATGAACAAAATGAAAATAGCACTTCAGATGATCTACCTCTTGTTATATACGCTAAAGATAGTATCATAAAACCTCTCTCCAATACTCTAACAAATCATCACATATCTCTTCCAATCCTTTTGTTGGTTTCCATCCTGTAGCTTCTCTAAATTTAGAACTATCTGGTATTTGTAATGTTATATCTGTTGGCCTCATTCTATTTGGTTCTTGTAATTTAATAAATGACTCGGGAGATTTTGACTTAGAAATTAACATATTTAACGCATCACCAACTGTGCACGTATAATCTCCACCAATATTATATGTCTCACCGTACTCACAATTATCAACCGCTAACCAATAAGCACGAACTGCATCTTCTATATGATTATAAGTTCTAACCGAATCCAAATTACCGTGATATATTTCATACCAAGATCCCTCTGTACCAAAATCTTCTTTCTTTTCGTGCTGAACAATCTGATGTGCAAAAGAAGATAATGCAAATAATTTACCCCTTCGTTTTCCTTCGTGAGAAAACATACGAGTTATAATAACTTTTAACTCATATGCATTATGATAATATTGAGACATTAAATCGTGTCCAACTTTTGATATAGAGTATGGATTTGCTGCCCTTATTGGATTAGTTTCTTTAATAGGAACTTCATCTTTATTTGGATTACCATAAACTTCTGAAGAAGATACGCTTACAATAGTAGGATCACAATATTCTGCATCTCTCGCGGTTTTTAATTCTTCCATTAAATTAGTAGTCCCAATAACATTCGTAGTCAATGTCATAACTGGCGTTAAAAAACTCGATTCTGGAAAACTCTGTGCTGCAAAATGATAAACTATATCAGGTTTAGATAATTCAATTGCACCATGTATACTACCTCTATCAGTTAAATCTGTTTCAATAAATAAAACCTGTGAGTTTCCATAAAGATGTTTAATATTAGCGTCATTACTTCTCCAGCGTCTTGTAGCATATAATTTAACATCTGGAACATTTTCAAGAAGATAGTCAGCCATATGACTGCCTACAAATCCTGTTATTCCCGTCATTAAAACAGAAGTCATTACATATTCTCCCGTATCCAATCAACTGTTTTTTGAATACCATCTTCAAAAGAAACTTTTGGTTCATATCCTAAAATTCTTTTAGCTTTATCAGTATTTAATGCTCTATATTGAATTGTTACTGGTTTGGTTGTATCATATTGTGCCTCAACGTTATGTCCAGTACACTTTAAAATCAACTCTACCGCCTCTCCAATAGTAACCAAATTTCCACAACCTATATTAATTGGATCACATTCTGCATATTTTTCTACTACATCCAAACACGCTCTAGCCATATCTTCAGAATGTGTAAAATCTCTTACAACATCAGGATTTCCCCAAACTACATACGGGTCTTGTTTCTCTAATGCCCTTCTAATAAGTGCTGGTAATACGTGTCCTGTTTCATCACTAAAATCAGATTGAATGCCATAAATATTTGCAGGTCTAACCATAGCAATTTTCATAAATCCCTTTCTATGATAAAACTGAGCTAAAATTTCTGTATACCTCTTCATCCAACCAACTCCAAAATAAGTTTCATATGGATCACCATCATAAACTTCATCTTCTTTAATAGGATAACTTGCTGGTGGATATGTAGTTGCACTACTAACAAAGAAAAATCGTTCAACTCCTGCTCTATAAGATTCTTCCATCAATGTTGAATTCATAATCAAATTAGGTGTTACGTGTTGTAGTGGGTCATCTGCCATAACACCTGCACCAGATGTATTGGCAGAACAAACAAATACTATTTCCATTCCTTTAACTGCCCTTTTAACATCATCCAAATTCATAAAATCACATTTTACTGTTTCCAGATCACCTGAAGGTATTGAACACACCCACGATGGTATTTCTCTGCCTCTGTATGTCCCTCTAACTTTAGCCCCTTCTTCAACAAGAAGTTTTGCAACTTGAGATCCAACCAACCCACCTGCTCCTGCAACTAAAACTCTTTTTCCTAAATAAAACATTACTTATTCTCCTTTGTGCCAATCTACTGCAGTATAAGGTTGTTCCTTATACCATTCTATTGTCCGTTTAATACCTTCTTCAAGACCTACTTGAGGTTTAAATCCATAACTTTCTGCGCGTTCCGTACTCATTAATCGTTTTCTATCACCAGATGGTTTAGTATCATCAAAACGTAATCCAACATCAAAATATTCACATATTATAAATGCTAAATCTTTTATACTTATCTCAACCCCACTACCTAAATTTACTGGTTCTGTAACTTCATGTTCTACCATATGTATCATACCACGAGCAACATCTTCAGAATAAATTAAATCTCTAATTGGTGTGCCATCTCCCCACACGTCTAATACTTCATCTTCGAAGGCCTTTTTTATCAATGACGGTACTACCATTGACCATTTACCAAAATTATCATTCGGGCCATAAACATTTGCTGGTCTTACTATAGAACATTTATTCCAATCATATTCTTTCATATACGCTTCAACATTCATTTCTCCAATTCGTTTTGCCCAACCAGCATACCAATCGTTTTCAGATGGAAATGTTTTCCATACAGCATCTTCTACAAATACTTCTGCCGGGTGGTATACACCAACTGAACTTGTATATAAAAACCATTCTACATTTGCATTATATGCAGCTTCTACCATATTGGCATTAAACTGAATCATTGGAACACTAAAAGACGCTGGTGCTGCCATGCATCTTTGAGGTGAGCCTTTTATGCCCGCCAAATGAAACACAATGTCTTGTCCCTTACATGCCTTTTTACAAGAATCTCTATCCCTTAAATCTGTTGGTAAATCTGCAACTCTTACTGTTGCTCCTCTATCATGTAATAATTGAACAAGTTCACGGCCAATCATTCCTTTCCCACCAGTTACTAAAACTCGTTTTCCTTCTAAATTAATCATACTTTATTTAATTCCTCACACAATTTCAAAATCTGTTCCCGTGTTAGCTCTGGATGATTTCCTATATAAAGACCAAAATCATGTATATGATTTACATTATCTAAATTATCTGCTACAAAATCATATTTTTCCAAATAAGGTTGTCTGGCTTGATTTCCACCACCCGCAGTACCAACCCTATATTCAATTTTTTCTGTATCAAGTAGGATGCAACATTCATTTAACAATTCTGGATTTTTTTCTTGTAAAATTAAAGGAAGAGCAAAATTACTACTTCCATTTTTATAATAATCAACTTTAAATTTAATTGAATTCAAACAATTTATCCATACATCAAAATTTTCACTTCTCTTTTCAGTATTATAATCTAACCTTTTCAATTGTTCTAATCCTAAAACTGCATTAAATTCTTGATTTCTCATATTATAACCAGGAACAGCAAATGTAAATAATGGATTTAATTCTGAATAGTTTTCTTTATACCAATATTGTTTTTCAGATGATGCCTCTCTTGTCATTCCATGCGACCTAAATAATTTAGCATAATCATAAATATCTTCATCATTAGTACAAACCATACCACCTTCTACTGTTGTTATATGATGCCCAAAATAAAATGAAAAATTAGAAATATTTCCAAATGTACCAACTTTTCTACCTTTATGTGTGGCTCCGTGTGCTTCACAACAATCTTCGATCAAAAATAAATCCGTATCTTTACAATACTTTACTAATTCATCACTTATTGCATTAAATCCTAATACATGAACAAGACATACACCAACTGTTTTATTTGTAACTGCTTCTTTTATATTTTCTAAACTGATTGACATATTATCTAAACTAACATCAACAAATACTGGAGTAAATCCCAAATTAACTAATGGTGCTACATCTGAAACCCAACCCAATGGTGATACAATAACTTCACCAAGGCCCTTTTCTTCTTTCATTATTGACGCCATAATATAATTTGCTGAAGCCCCAGAATTTACAAAAACACTATGTTTAACTCCTAACCAATTTGACCACTCATTTTCAAATTGTTTTACATATTCACCTTGTGTAAATCTCGTATTAGGTTGACTTAACCAACTAATTAATTTTAATTTATCTTCAGCACTTATACTATCGTTTATTAATTGCCACTTAAATTTATTTTTCACTATAGTAATCTCCCCACTCTATTACTAATGTTGATTTTGAATCCTCTCGTTCATAAGCATTTTTAAATGTAGGAAAAATTTCTTCCGGCTCGTTTAAAACTACAACCTCTACGTCAGTTAACATTTTACTAATACCTTCAGTAAAATCTTGTGTGTGTTGTGGGCCACCATCAAGTGGTTTTCTTGCACCAACAGCAGTACGAATAATAACTCGTGGAGACATTTTCTTTTTAGACATTTCTCTCATTTTATCTAAATGATTTACTAACTGATTCATAGCTAAAATCAAAAAATTAAATCGTGGATATATTGTAATAGGAACATATCCTTCAAGTGCCAATCCTGTTGATATTCCCATTTGTGTTTCTTCCATAACTGGAAGTTCAATTAACTTATCTTTATACACACTTTTTAATGTTCCTGAAATGGAATGTCCACTATATAATGTTGCCTGTCCTAAAAACAATGTATTTTTTTTTCTAGATAACCAATACATTGCACGTATCAACTCTTCTTTATACTTCATTAAAAATTTACCCAGCTTCCTGTTCCATGATGTGGATATATCATTTTATATTTATAATATACAACATCATTTGAAACTCTTACTGTATCCCCCCACGTTACATCTGTTGGAGTATGTACACTTAAATTATTATCTTCTACCACAAACTGTAATGGTAATTTAAAATTCTTTGCATATTTGTAACTCTCACTAAATACTCCTGTATGAAATGTCATATCACCAATAAAACACCAAACTCTTCTATCTGAATTTTTTCTTTTTAATCCCATAGATACTCCAAGTGCTAACGGAATTATACCTCCAACTATTGCAGAAGAATAAAAATTCGGATTTATGTAATTAGTACTCATACTCTCACCACATATAATATCATCCATTAATTCTCTATGTGGATAACCATGAAGTAATGCGTGGTAATGATTTCTCCAAGAACTGAAAACCCAATCATCCTTATGTACATACTGAAAAATTTCTATAAGTTGTTTTTCATTTCCTTTTGATAAATGAATAGGTGCCAGTATTTCTCCAGAATCGTATGATTCTTTAATCTCTGTTTCAAAATCAATAAGTTCTTGTTCGGTTATAGTAACTTCTCTAACTTTTTTTAAATAATCTGGTATATAAACCATTATCTATCTCTCTTTTGTAATATTGGGTCATTAATTGGCCACTCTACACCAATTCGTGGGTCATCCCATTTCAAAGTAAATTGTTTATCTACGTCTGGATAATCTCCAATATAGGCCCATTTGTAATAAAAAACACAAGATTCACTTAATACTAAATGTGCATTTCCAAATCCCGGTGGTAGTAACACACATTTTCTACAATTATTATCTAATATTGTCCAATCCCATTTCAAGTAATCTTTACTATCTTTTCTATTATCTACGACCACTAAATAAACTTCTCCATAAACACAACTAATCAATTTCCAAGATTCATAATCTCCATGAATTCCTCTTAAAACATTTTGTCTTGAAGTAGAAAATTTATCGTGATTAAACATTAATTGATGTTTAAATTTTTTTTCTTCCCATACTGTCCACAAATCACCTCTATAATCAGTATAAATGTCAGGAATAAAAGTTTCTACCAACTTAAAAATTTTATTCTGCACTTAATTCTCCGTGAAAATATTCAT
>Ga0080013_1004141_pt1 | contig 14488 bp, 6 predicted proteins | sample ETNvirenome_6_85_FD_69236 | JGI IMG/M metagenome (GOLD analysis project Ga0080013, IMG submission 69236) | Marine viral communities from the Pacific Ocean - ETNP_6_85 (SPADES assembly) (version 2) | ecosystem: Environmental > Aquatic > Marine > Oceanic | place: Pacific Ocean | collected 2013-06-19
CAATGGAAATGCTGTTTAGGGCAAAATGGAATGTGCCTCAAGCAGCAAAACATTGCAATTTAACAAATAAGGAAATGAAGATTACATTTAATGAATATTGTAATTTTCATGATATTACATATATCCCAGAAGATAGTGCTATCCAATTGAGTTTGCAGGTTTAGCAATCTGGTGAAAGTATGCTATAATACTAAATTGGGCGTGTATTCCAATGGCAGAGAAAATCGACTTAAGTCGATACAGTGTCGGTTCGAGTCCGACTACGCTTATGGTATAAATACATTATGGATATAAAACTTTGGCACAATAAAGAATTAAATTTGTGGCGATGGAGTTTAACAGATTCCTCTAGACCGATTAGGAAGCAAGAGAGTGGACAACAGAAGGATTTGAGGGAAGCAATGAATGATGTTGCAACCACTGTTGAATATATGTTAGAGAAATCCTAAATAAGAAATGTGTGAAGGTAAGTGCGTAGGGTACTCAGTATTGAGTATCCTTTTTCTTTGCGATAAATAAGATATAATAGAAATAATGCGCAAAAGAGATGCCACTAAGTCGCTTAGATAATTTCCTGAAAAATGTTCGTGGTAACATCATCTATGTTAGTCCTAATGACTTGGATGCCACTGATAGTGTTGATAATCAGGGTAACTCAATGGGTCGTCCCTTTATTACGATCCAAAGAGCGTTAATTGAAGCCTCAAGATTTTCATATCAGGCTGGATTAGATAATGATAGGTTCGGTAAAACTACTATTCTTCTCTCTCCTGGAGATCATTATGTAGATAATAGACCCGGATGGATTCCTGATGGTACTGACAATTATAGATTGAGAGATGGTAGTAATTCGTCAGATTTCAGTCCTTTTAGTAGTACTTCAAACTTTGACTTAACTACACCAACAAACGTTCTTTACAAGCTAAACAGTATATACGGAGGTGTAATTGTTCCTCGTGGTGTATCTCTGGTAGCTCAAGACCTTAGAAAGACAAAGATTCGTCCATATTACGTTCCAAATCCTGAGAATACTTCTATTGAAAGATCGGCTGTATTCAGAGTAACTGGTGGATGTTACTTCTGGCAGTTTACCCTTTTAGATGGAGATCCAAATGGGACAGTTTATAAGGATTATACAACTGCTAAATTTGCTCCTAGCTTCTCTCACAACAAATTGACTTGTTTTGAGTATGCTGATGGTGTAAATGCTGTTGATATTAAGGATGATTTCAATACTTATTATACAGATCGTACTGATCTGGATATGTATTATGAGAAAGTTGGATTAGCTTATGGTGCTGCTTCTGGACGTGCTATTGAGCCAGATTATCCATCTAGTGCTATTGACATTCAGCCTAAAGTTGATGAGTATAGAATTGTTGGACCTACTGGCGGTGAAGTAGGTATTAGTAGTATTAAGGCTGGTGATGGGTCTACTGCTACCGTTATCGTTACTGCTACCCTTTCAAATGCTATTTCTGGATTGGGTGTAGATACAAGAATTCAAGTTAATGATGTTACAGATAATGACTATAATGGTTCATTCCCTGTTGATTCTGTCTTAACTACAGATGATATTGGAACCCTATCCTTTACATATAGTGTTCCTACAGTTCCTACTAGCGCTCTTCCTAGTGTTGCAGGTGCTACAGTAAGTTTGGATACTGATACTGTTAAGTCAGCTTCTCCATACATCTTCAATGTTTCTATGAGATCCACATATGGTATGTGTGGACTTCATGCTGATGGTTCTAAAGCCACTGGATTTAAATCCATGTTGGTTGGTCAGTTTACAGGTATAGGACTACAGATTGATAATAATGCTTTCTTAAAGTACAACTCTGCAACAGGAACATATGATGATTCCTCTACAATTACTAATATTCATAGTGATTCTAGAGCAATATTTAAACCATCTTATACTAACTATCACTTAAAAGTTTCTAATGATGCAGTACTTCAAGCAGCATCAGCTTTTGCTGTTGGTTTTGCTGAGCATTATGTAACTCAAAGTGGTGGTGATATTTCCATCACTAACTCTAACTCTAACTTTGGACAGTCTGCATTGGCTGCCAGTGGATTTAAGAAGAATGCATTTACTAGAGATGACGTAGGTTATATCAGTTATATTCTCCCTCCAAAGGCTAATACAGCTAATGATATTACCTTAGAGTATGGGTCTATTGATGTTGGAACTACTATTAGTGTAGGTTCTACTACTAGATTGTATCTCTATGGAGAAACTAATGTTGCAACTCCTCCTCCTAGTGTTATTCAGGGATATAGAGTTGGTGCATCAGATAATGAGCTACTGAGGTTACAAGTTCCTCAAGGCGGAAATACAACTATACAATATGCTAAGATTGTAATGCCAGATACCCAAACTGGTGCAGTTGGTATTGATGGAATTAAGAAATCTACTGTAGGTAGAAATGTTTCTACTGGTAATAGTATCAGTGCTAACACACTCACACTTACAGGAGATCATAGTTTCTTAAGTGGAGAGACTGTTAGAGTATTCAGTGACAATACTCGTCTTCCTGATGGAATTAAGAATAATAGAATTTACTATGCTATTACTGATGGATTGAATGCAGATCAAATTCAGATTGCACAATCATCTAAGGATGTTGATAATAATAATCCCCTATCTGTTAACAATCTTGGTGGTACTATTTCAATTGAAAGTAGAGTATCAGATAAGAAATCTGGAGAGACTGGACACCCTATTCAATTTGATACATCTCAATCTAAGTGGTATGTTAATGTTTCTACAGCTGCCACTTGCAACACCATTTATCCAACCATTGTATCTCTAGGAACTAATTCTCTTGGAAATGCAACTGCTAGAACCTATATTACTAGAAAGCCAGACACTAGAAGTTTGTCTGATAAGACTTATAGGTTCTTGTATGTTCTTCCTTCAGGAACTGGTATTGGTTCTGCTAGACCTCCACAAGAGAACTTTATCATTCAGGAATCAAATGATGTAACTGGTGCATCTGATACTGAGGTATCACTTCAGTATAGTCCTACTTCTGTGAGTATGAATAATGTTTCTGAGATGAGAAACTTTAGTTTCATCTCTAACGCTTGGCATGGATCAGGAGTTAATTATTATGATACAGAACTTCCTCATCATTTGACTGTAGGATCTGAAGTTGAAATTAATAGTGTTATTAGTGTGAACAATCCAATTGGTGTAGCTCAATCCGGATATAATAATACATTTACAGTTACTGGTATTACTAGCACAAGACAATTTACTGCAACTAGTGCTGTAGATCCTGGATTATTCCAAAATAATGTTTCTCAAAGAACAACTAGTCTTCCTACCTATAAGAGAAAGAAACTAGGAAATACTTACTATGTTTATGATGTTGAGCAGGTTCGTGAATATATTGCTGGAGAACAGGATGGTGTTTACTTCCTTACAGCATTAGATGCAAGTAATAAACCAGTAATTACACCATACAACGTTAATAATTATGCCTTTAGTCAATCTCCAACTAATCTTTATCCTCAGTTAGATAGAGATAATGGAAATGATAATCCTAAAGCATCTATTTCATATGCTCTTCCCAATCCTATTGGTGAGGTTGTAATTAATGATCCTAAAGATAGTATTACTAGAGAGCTTGTAGAGCAATCTTATTATGATTTCCAGTTGGGTACTGGTATTTCTGATATTGTATCTAATCCAACAGGAACATCTCACACTATTACTACTCCAATCAATCATGGATTGAATAGAATTACTAAAGTCAGTATTGCAAGTAGTGGTGCTGGATATGGTAATGGTACTGGAGCTGTTGAAAATCTATATGGTGCCGCATTAATCAATGGAAGTGGTGTTGATGCTACAGCCAGAGTTACAGTAGATGCCTTAGGTGGTGTTACTGGTGTTGAGATTATGAATGGTGGTGTTGGATTTGTGGCAGGTGATGCTGTTGATGTTGTTAGTATTGCTACTACAACTGGATTCTCTCAAGCCACTCTTACTGTTGATAACATCTATGATAATACAGGTGATACTGTTAAGATAACTGGTATTACATCTGATACTTATCAAGGTTATAATCAACTTTATAGGATTACTGGTATTTCAACTTATAATAAGATTGAAGTTACTTCTAATATGGAAGTAAGTGGAAGATCCATAGAAGGGATTGGAGCTACAGTAACTGCTGGAGCTTCTCAATTCTTGACTGGTGCTACTCTTAATGTGAGTGATTTGTCATATAGTAGCACAACAGGATTGGCTACAGTTAAGACATATCAGAATCATGGATTCGAAGTTAATAATGCAGTATCATTGTCTGGTAATACTTCGCAACTTTATAATGGTGAGTTTGTTGTTACTGAAAATGTAGGATTAACTACTTTCATCTGTAAGATTGGTGTTACTACTAGTGTTGTAGCTTATGGTGGAACTGTTTATGCTCATCCTCCAGGAGCAACGGCACAAGGAGGAGATTTAACAGTTTATAGTGATAGATTTGGTGGTAGATCTCATGCCAGATATGCTGGTATTACCACAGCTCTTAATAATCCGGTAGCTACTACTGGTATTGATCAGATTGAAGTTGAAAATGCTTCAAGATATGACTTTAAGATTGGTGATTTCTTGAAGGTTAATAATGAGATGATGAGGATTAAGACCACTGTATCCAAAGCATCTAATGTTATTAAAGTATTCAGAGGTGTATTAGGATCTCAATCAGCTACTCATATTACTGGTAGTTTAGTTGAAAGAGTTGAAACAACTCCTATTGAACTTAGAAGACCATCATTTGTTAGAGCATCTGGTCATACATTTGAGTATCTTGGATATGGTCCTGGTAATTACTCAACTGCTCTTCCTGCTCTTCAGGATAGACAACTTTCATTGAGAGAGCAACTTACTGCTCAATCAGTACCAACAGATGGTGGTATTAATGTTTATAATGGTATCAATGATACTGGAGATTATTATATTGGACATAAGATTGTCTCCGCTAATAATGGTAAGGAAGAAGTATATGATGCTCCTATTCCTACAGTAACCGGTGAGGATGTATTTTCTCTTGGTATTCAAGCAGTTGATGATATTTCTCCAGTTCAAGTTACTGTTGAGAGAACATTGACTGTAGAAGGTGGTCCTGATAAGAATTTGATTTCAGAATTTGAAGGACCTGTAGTGTTTTCCAAGAAAGTTACATCTACATCTGATGAGGGTATAGAGGCAGTTTCAGTTTCTATTCAAGGTGATGCTACTATTTCTAGAAAGTATACAGTAGGCATTGCTCCTCCAACTATTGCTGGAAATGTTGGTGATGTTACTTATAACTCTGATCCAGTTTCGGGAGGAGAACTTGGATGGGTTTATACTACGAATAATGGATGGTATCCATTTGGAAATGTTAGTGTTGATACTAGTAGAGATATTGTTCTCTTTGATGGTGTTGGTATTGGTACTACATCTATAGCAGGTATTGCAACAGATCTGAATGTTAAGATAGGTTCTGGCACTTCAGAAGTTCATGTAGATGTAAGTGGTGGTGTTGGTATTGGTACTACTAATACTAAGGGATACAAACTCTATGTTGAAGGTGGAGTTTATGGAACCTTTACTGGAGATGGTTCACAATTAACTAATTTGGATAGTTTGTGGACAGAAGATCCTAGTGAGACTTGGATTTATACTAGAGAACCTGATGATGGTGGAGGTGGAAGTAGACCATTTAAAGATTTGAAGGTTGGTATTGGTACTAGTATTGGAGTATACGCTCAAACCCATATTACAGGTTTAGCACAAACTAGTTTGTATGTTGGCAATGAATCTAGATTTATTGGAACAGTTAATTTTGAGGGTCCTGTTAGTGTTGCTGGTACTCTAACTGCAGCTAGTCTTGATATGGAAAGTGGTAATCTTAATGTTGGAATACTAACAGCCACTCAGTTCCATGTTGGTAGTGGTGGAACTATTATTTCTACTCCTGATAATTCATCATCTGTGGGTGTTGGTATTGGAACCATTGCTGCTAGGGCAGCATTAGACATAGAAGGAGACACTAGGTTTAAGACATATTATGAAGTGCCAGTTGATGTGGCACCAACTGTTAGTGGAATATCAACAGTTGATCTTTCTAAAGGTCAAACATTTGAAGTTACTACTACTTCAGATATTACCCAGTTTAATATTCTTAATCCACCCAGTAACTCTACATCATTTACTCTTAAGATATTACAAGGATCGACTGCTTATGGAGTTGGCATAGATACATTTAAGAGTTTGGCTGGTATTGGCTTAACGGTCTATTGGCCTGGAGGGGTGGTTCCAATTGTTACACAAGTAGCAGATAAGACAGACATATATTCCTTCATGACTTTTGATGGTGGAAATACATTCTTTGGTGTAGTAGGAGGACAGAACTTCTCATGAGTCCATTAGCACTTAACTTCTTTAGGTCCATTCCAACTAACCTAGAGTTAAATGGACCTAAAATAGAATTTACTCAACAACCAGAGAATGTATCGGAAACATTAGCAGGTTTCGCTACATTTACTGGAATTTGTACAGCTCATTTCCCTGCCGGAATGGGACAGACTACTGATGGTACGTTTAGCTTTAAATGGTATCTTAATGGTGTAGAGATGAAGACTGTTGAGGATGATCCTACCAGTATTGCTCAAATAAAAAATACTATTATTGGTATATCTACCGCATCTGGTGATCCAGCTAGCACTGGAACTATTGGTATTACTACCATGACTCTTTTTGATATAGATTATAGTGATAATAATCAGATAGTTTATGTTACTGCTGATTATAATCCAGTAGGATTTGCTCAATCACTTTACTTAGATAATACAGAACCAAATGCTACTAATGAGCCCTTTAAATCTGATGAGGTACTCTTAACTTCTTATCCGGAAATTATTATATCAAAACAACCAGAAGATAGATCTTCTGGAGCAGGATCTGCCGCTCTATTTTATGTAGAAGCTGATATTGTACCTGATAATAATACTGATATAAAATATCAATGGCAATTAAATGATTCGGCATTGGTTGATGGAACTTTTGATCACGGTATTGATACTGGATGGAAGTATTGGGATGAGGGAATGTCTCAGCCGTGGCTGGAGAGTGGAACTACAACCAGTAATGCGGTTGATCGTATTCCAGTTTCGCTTCCTACTACTGGTAAGTGGTATTTTGAGACTAGGATAAATGATCCTGCTATTTTTAGAACTCTTGGTTTTGGGTGGGGTACTACAATAAGAGAGGGTTATGATGATAATTTGATTGGTTATTACTATAAAGTTGGTGTTGATGACATAACTCAACCATTATTCTTAATGGAACTTGCTCAAAGTAATTCAGATGGCGCAACTGGCACCAATTATGGTAAAGGTGGGGGATATGGAGGATCAGTTCCTCATGGTGGTCTGATTGGTGAGGATTGGGAGGATGGTGACATATTGATGTGGGCATATGATGCTGATGCTGGTGATATTTGGTTAGGACAGAATGGAAAATGGTTTGGTCAAGGTGGCCCAGACAGTAATTCTGTTGGATCTCCTATTACTGGAACTTGGCCTTGTGCTAAAGGTGTTCCTACTTCTACTACTGCTGATCCAGTAAAGGTTCCTCCTGAGACTCCTGCTGATATATGGTTTAAGATAGAAACAATATCTACGACCACAGGCAATACATTAACACTTACAACTCTTAATCAAAAACAATCACTATATTATGATATGGTGGGTCTTGCTAATTATGTTACTGTTCCATTAGAAGATTCTAAAATTACTATATCTAATGATTTAAGCTATCCTTCTTACAGACTTAATGCTGAGGGACCTATATTGCCTTATGAAGTACCGGCAGCGAATGTTGAAATTGATTTTAAATCATTATCTACTTATAGTAACTTTAAAAAAGGAGTTCTCTACACATTAAAGCCTAGTGCTGATATAATAACTAAAATTAGTGCATATGGTGGACAAGGTGGATGGTCAGACAAAGCTGCTGCTGGTTATAATCAACTACAGGGTGCTATGACTAGAGGTGGAGAAGGTGGAAATATGAATGGATTATTCACTTTTAAGAAAGACCAAGAATATTACTTATATTGTGGAGAAGATGGTTGGACTAAATCCACTGGTAATGCAGTAACTTCTGGTGCCCTTCCTGATGGTGGATCTGGTGGAGAGGGGTTTGGATATGGTGGTGGTGGAGGTGGATATACTGGATTGTTTAAGAAAATAACTGATAGACCAAGACAAGAAGATGCTATTATGATCGCTGCTGGTGGCGGCGGTGGATCTACTTTTGGTGTTGGTGGATCTGGTATTTGGGATGGTGATCCAGATGGTCTGAATGGTGGCCCTGGCGACGGTGGAGAATGTGGCCCTGGTGGTGGAACTGATTCGGTTACAGGAGAGCCAATTTATATCTCTGGTCAAGGTGGAACCCAAGACCGTGGTGGTATCCCGGGATGTAGACGGGAAGACGGAGTAGCTGATAGGCAATGTGGATCTAGAGGTGGTGCATTGTATGGAGGCGATGGCACCGGTGGTGGTGGCGCTGGCTACTGGGGTGGAGGTGGTGGAGGTTATTATGAAGATTCTGGTGCTTATGACCTGGGCCCTGATAGAAATAGGATGTGTGGTGGAGCTGGTGGAGCTGGATCTAACTATTATGATCCCTCTGAAATAAGTGAGAGATCATTTGTTACAGAAGATCGTCGTTCGTTGGCTGGTACTTTTGAGATAGAGCGTGTTTCAAGTTATACTACATTATTATCAACTGTTTCTGGAGCAAATACCCCTAGTCTTCGTATTACTGGTTCTTCATATCCCTTTGGTGGTATGATTCGGTGTAGGTTAGATAATGCTGGAGTTCAAATTAGTCCAGTTTATACTAAAACAGTTAATTGGAACAATGTAGAACCTAGGGATTTACTCAGGATTCAGGCATTTGATACTGCAGATGCTCCGGATGAGGGCACTCCTTATGGTTCAGATGTAGAAGATATGATGAGTGTTGATGTTCTTCTTTCTTCTGATAATTCTTATACTTTGGATAAGAGTAATTTTGTTGGTAGGGCTACTACTTATGATAGTGCAGGTAATATTCTCACTCCAGGGAGTAATTATAATATTATTCAGTTCTATGCTCCTGAGAAATCTTTTGATCTACAATTGGAAATGAATGCATCTGCTGGTAAGAATAGGCCTTCAGGTTCAGATGGTGGAGAAGGTGGTACTTCTACTATAACTTTCACAGTTGAAAAGAATGTAGAGTATACTTTGCTTGGAATATCAAATAATTCTGCTTTATTCCTTTATAGACAATCTAGTTTGATAGCAGTAGTTGGTCAAGGTGGAGAAGGTGGAGCTTTTGGTGATGGTAGAGAAGGAGGAAGAGGTGGTGGAGTAAATGTTGCTGGTGAAAAGGGAAGTAGTAGATATGGTGGAGAAGCTGGAGCTTTAGTATCTCCTGGATCATTAACTCTAAATGGAATATTTGGTAGTTATTGGTCTCGATATTCTGGGACTGATGGCACATATTTACAGCCTGGTGATGGTTCAGTAGATCATGATGCTTCTGGATATGAGGGTGGTAGAACTATTTCTTGCTCTAAGGGATCTTATTGGATTGATAGAGGTGTAGGTGCTTGTGCAGAGAATAGTCAGGAGAATGTTCCTTTATTATTTGTTTCTCCTAGTGGTAGGGCATATACTAATAGTGGTAGAATTTTAAGAGGATTTAAGCCAGGATATACTATTACAGATACTGCTGGATTGGGTTATGCTCTTGATGGGAATTTTTCCATCTTAGAACAGGCAAGAGGACTTTTGCGTGGTAATGGTGGTAATGGTGCGACAGGTGGTGGAGGAGCTTCTGGTAATGATGGAGGAGGTGGTGGTGGATCAGGATATACCAGTGGACTTGTAACAATCAATGATACAAAATTGGGTGGCAATAAAAGTAATGCATCTTTTGTAGTATTCTCTATTCCTTCTGCTTCAACTATGACCGAATGGCGGGTAACTAGATCAGCAGCCTATACTAATATAATTTCTTTCCGCAGGCAAAGTGGACAGGGACCTGATAGTATATCATTTGGACCAAATAGGTCCACAGTGTTCTATGAGATTTCTAAAGGTGCTCATTACAGGCTTTTTCGTATTACTGTTAATGGAGGTACTTTTAGAACTGATCAATTGAGATTATTTAATAATGGTAGAACATTAGCTCTTGAAGATATTTCTGGTGGTGGAGATAATGATTATAATGATCTGATGATAACATGTAACCAAGGAAAATTTATTAACACCCATAACTGGTATTATACTTGACGACCCCAACATTCACGATTGATTAATAATACTTAAGAAATATATTTGATATAAATAAAGTATAATGTGAGGGGAGAGTGAACCTCGAAGGCTTATGGCTGTAAATAAGAACTTTGTAGTCAAAAACGGTATAGAAGTTGCAACAGATTTGCTGTTTGTGACATCGGATCAAAATAAAGTTGGTATTGGATCTACTCTCCCTAGTTCTAAATTTGATGTTGCGGGCGGGATTGCCGCAGTAGATGCTATTTTTACTGGTATTACTACTGCTGTTTCTTTAACTGTTGGTACTGGTGGAACTATAGTTACAACCACTGGGGTTGGATCTATTGGTATTAGTACTACACTTCCTGAATATCTTATAGATATTCGATCTCCTGTTTCTACAGGGCAGACAGCACTCTATGTCCAAGGTGACATGAGAGTTACTGGTGATATTGCTGTTGATGATATTACCTTTGATCATGCAGAGCTTACATCTTTAACTGTAAGTGGGATGTCTACCCTTGGGGTTACTACCACTACTTACTTAGATTCGCAAAGATTTACTTCTAGTGGAATATCTACTATAGGTAATTTCCTTATAACTCCTTTAGGAACCGGTGCTACAGTTGGTAATAATGCAGGCATTGTTACTTATTATGGAGATGGTTCACAATTGACTGGTCAATCCTCAGTCACTTTAGGACTGGTAATCGCTCTTAGCGGTTAATAAATACTAATAACATATAAAGAACAATGGCAGAAGCTTTTTCTAATTCGTTAACAAGGGCAGTGGGGATTGTAACAACCAATTCCGCTGGAGCTATTGGCGTTACTACCAACAAAATTACTGGTATTTCCACTGTTGGCGTTACATTGGGAGATATTGTTGATAATACTCATTATCTTGCGGGAACAAAAATTTCTACAATTGGAGCTGGTGAAGTAGTTGTTGATAGAAATTCAACCAATACTGCTTCCGCATCAAGTCAGAGTGTAAAATTCCTTGGTGTTACAAGTTGTTATACCGCTCCTACAGCATCCACTAAAGCTATTTTGATTGGTGGGACATTTGCTAATAATACACTAAATTCTGTTAATTTGACAGTTGAGATTTATGACAACAGTGCTTCAGTAGCTGCTCAATTGGCTAGTAAGATTCCTGTTCCATCTGGAAGTTCATTTGTTATCAGTGATGCTGGTAAGACAGTTCTTGAGTCACAGGATGTTATAAGAGTTTATTGTGATACTTCAAATGCTATAGATGTTAATATGAGTATCTTAACTGGAGTCAGCTAATGGCAGATAGAAGCGGTTATATAGGAAGAGCTCCGAGTGATTCTTCTGTAGTTGTTGCTAGACAGGTTTTTAAGCCAACAGGTATTCAGACCAACTTTACTTTTGCTTCTGGATATAATGTTGGATATCTTGATGCTTATATTAATGGTGCAAAACAGATTAAGGGAGAGGATTATACAGCAACTGATGGTTCAGTTGTAGTTTTTAGTAGTAATCAACCAGCTTCTGGAGATGTAGTTGAGCTAGTAGCTTATAAGGCATTTAATTTATCTACTCCAAATGCTACAGGTAATTTTAGTGTTGGTGGAGATTTAACAGTAACTGGTGATTCTACTTTCAGTGGTGATTCTACTTTCAGTGGCACTTTAACTGGTGATGGTTCTGGTTTAACTGGTGTTGCATCAACAGATTATATTATTACAGGAACAGCAGCAACCTTCAATAATGCTGTTAATTTTAATGCTCCAGTAGCTTTGAATAATGGTGGCACCATGTCTGGTGTATACACTGGAGGTAATTTTTCTGGTGTAGTTACTGCTACTTCATTCGCTGGTTCTGGTGCAAACCTAACTGGTGTAGTTACTGCTACTTCATTCTCTGGTTCTGGTGCAAACCTAACTGGTATTGATGCTACTTCTATTAAGGATAGTGGTGGAAATGTAAAGGTTCAGGGTAATACTTCTGGAATTGTTATTACAGGGATTACTTCAGGTTTAAATGTTACTGGTGTAGCAACAGTCGCTACATTAAGTGCAACTACTGTTTCTATTGGTGGAACATTAACGTATGAAGATGTAACTAATATTGATTCTATTGGTATTATAACAGCTAGAAGTGGTATCAGAGTTGGTGGTGGACAGAGTATTGGTTCTGATGGAGTATTAACTTACTATGGTGATGGTAGTTCTTTAACAGGTATTGAAGCTGGTATTAGTACAGAAGATAATACTCAATCAGGTGGACTTGTTATTATTGATTTAAGTAAAGATGATCATAAATTTACAGCTTCTGGTATATGTACTGTTACTACTACTAGTACAGGTACAGAGGGAGGATCTGGTACTTTAAGAATTACTAATTCTGGTATTACTACTATTGGATTTAGTACATACTTCTTATGGCCTTCTGGGTCAGCACCATCTATTCCTACAGGAGATGGAACAATTAGTTTAATATCTTATACTATACAAAGAAATGGATCTTCTGGAATAGGTACTCAGCTATTGTCTGGTGCATCACTCAATTTTAGTTAAGGGGAATAAGTAAATGGCAAAATTTTCCCGATGTGCTGCTCAATCAAACGATTCCGCATCAGGAGCACAGGTAATTGATGGTAGTTTGAAGTTTGATAGTTCAAGTTCTCAATATTTAACAAGAACACCAAGTTCTGCTGGTGATCAAAAAACTTGGACCTGGAGCGGTTGGCTAAAAAGAGCATCAAGTTCAGCATCAAATAAACATCCATTTTTTGGTGCTTATGGTGGAAGTCATGCAACTTCAACCATGCTTGCATATGATAATGTCACAGATGATGTTATTAGATTTGAAGATGATTTTTCAGCTGGTGATTTGACAGGGAAAACACCAGCAGTTTTTCGTGATTTTGCTGGTGGATGGTATCATGTTGTAATATCATTAGATACCACACAAAGTTCTGTTGTGGATGGATTAAAAATTTATGTAAATGGAACTCAACAAACAGGATTAACAAACACTACATGGAATCAAAATCATAATTCTAATATTAATAACACTGTAGCACAATATCTTGGATCAGATACTACAGCAGCAAATAGATTTTATGATGGTTCTATGTCACAGGTCTATTTCATAGATGGCCAAGCACTTGATGCTTCATATTTTGGATATACTGACCCACTCACTAATACTTGGAGACCTAAGAAATATACCGGAACATTCACAGGGACTAATACTTTCTACCTCCCAATGGATGGAAACTCACTAATAGGAAAGGATCAATCAGGAAATGGAAATGATTGGACACCAGTAAACTTTGGTGGTTCTACTGTTATTCCAAAGGCAACAGGAGCACTTCCTATTCTTAATACAGTAAATGGTGGAACAAGTGCAACTGTTGGTGTAAGAACTGATAGTAATTACAGTGATCTTGTTCTTGCACTTCCATTAGTTGGTAGTAAAGAGGATGTAAGTAATCAGATTAATAGTGGAAGCACAACAAAAACCGTTTCAGTAAGTGGAGATCCTGCTTCTAGTACAACACAGAGTAATTTTTGTGGTGCAAGTTTTTACTTTGATGGGAGTGCTACTTCAGATTATGTTTCAGTAGCAGATAATACTGAGGTAGATGTTGGTAGTGGTGATTTTACCATTGAGTGTTGGACATATGTGAGTGGATATCCAAACAACAATCCAGGACTTTTATCAAAGAGAGGTGGTAATGGAGCAGCTCATTGGCAATTAGTACTGAATAGAAACGGATTAATTCAGTTTGGTGACCAGGCAACTTGGTCTAATGATTTTGGAACCTCAAGTGGAACAACAGGAGATCAACTCTTTAAAGATAACTGGCACCATATTGCTATAACAAGAACAAGTGGTTCAGTTCAGGCATGGTATGATGGTAGAACGTATGGAACTGCTATTACTAACACTACAGATTTCAGTACATCTGCTAATTTCTCTGTCGGTGTTGGAAGAGAGAACACTTATGATCCATTTGAAGGATATGTTCAAGATGTTCGTGTCTACAAAGGAGTAGCAAAATACACAGAGAACTTTATTCCAGCATCAACCAACCCAGACATTCTCCCAGACACTCCATCAGGTGTAGCATATGGTTCACAACTCACAAAAGTAACTGATGGTGCTGTGA